>Ga0207655_1000048_pt1 | contig 299024 bp, 273 predicted proteins | sample KBSM44metaG_FD_184398 | JGI IMG/M metagenome (GOLD analysis project Ga0207655, IMG submission 184398) | Miscanthus rhizosphere microbial communities from Kellogg Biological Station, Michigan, USA - KBS M4-4 metaG (SPAdes) (version 2) | ecosystem: Host-associated > Plants > Roots > Rhizosphere... | reverse complement strand
ATTTGCCTGGCGGCAATAGCGCGGTGGTCCCACCTGACCCCATGCCGAACTCAGAAGTGAAACGCCGTAGCGCCGATGGTAGTGTGGGGTCTCCCCATGCGAGAGTAGGACACTGCCAGGCATCAAACAAAGTAAAAAGCCCTGAACGCAAGTTCAGGGCTTTTTGCTGTGCGCTAACAAGCACAATCTGGCGCAGCTAGGCTGCGCCTTTCAGGGGATCCAATAATAAACGCCGTAAGAGAAAAGGCCCCGCAGGGCCTTTGATTAGGGTGTGTTTGCTTTTTTCACTTATTATTCGGTTAATGTGAACTGCCCTGCGAGATCCCCAACCCGGTTTGCGAGCGGACAAACTGGGAACGGAAGCGCTCGCGCTCCTGCTGCCCGGCCAGCGAACTGTCGGTAACCGAGAACAGCCAGGTGCCGACAAAGGCCACGATCATCGAGAACAGCGCCGGATATTCATACGGGTAAATCGGTTTTTCATGGCCGAGGATCTGCACCCAGATGGTCGGGCCGAGGATCATCAGGATCACCGCGGTCAGCAGCCCCAGCCAGCCGCCGATCATCGCGCCGCGGGTGGTCAGGCGTGACCAGTACATCGACAGAATGATAATCGGGAAGTTGCAGCTGGCGGCGATGGAGAACGCCAGCCCGACCATAAAGGCGATATTCTGTTTCTCGAACAAAATCCCCAGCGCAATCGCTACTATGCCCAGCAACACTACGGTGATCTTGGATACCCGCAGTTCGTCGCGTTCGGTCGCCTTGCCACTTTTAATCACGCTGGCGTACAGATCGTGAGACACCGCAGAAGCGCCGGCCAGCGTCAGGCCGGCCACCACCGCCAAAATGGTGGCGAAGGCGACCGCAGAAATAAAGCCGAGGAAGAAGTTGCCGCCGACCGCGTTGGCCAGATGCACCGCCGCCATATTGGTGCCGCCCAGCAGCGCGCCGGTAGCGTCCTTGAACGCCGGATTGGCGCTCACCAGCAGAATGGCGCCGAAGCCGATAATAAAGGTGAGGATATAGAAGTAACCGATAAAGCCGGTGGCGTAGAACACGCTCTTGCGCGCTTCTTTGGCGTCACTGACGGTAAAGAAGCGCATCAGAATGTGCGGTAGACCGGCGGTGCCGAACATCAAGGCCAGGCCCAGCGAAAGCGCCGATATCGGGTCAGACACCAGCCCGCCGGGGCTCATGATGGCGATGCCCTTAGGATGCACCTTCACCGCTTCGGCGAACAGCGTGTTGAAATCGAAGTTGACCGACTTCATCACCATCAGTGCCATAAAGCTGGCACCGGCCAGCAGCAGCACCGCCTTGATGATCTGCACCCAGGTGGTGGCCAGCATGCCGCCGAACAGCACGTACAGCACCATCAGAATGCCGACCAGGATCACCGCCACGTGGTAGTTAAGGCCGAACAGCAGCTGGATGAGTTTGCCGGCGCCGACCATCTGTGCGATCAGGTACAGCGCCACCACCACCAGAGAACCACAGGCCGACAGGGTGCGGATTGGTTTCTGCTTCAGCCGGTAAGAGGCCACGTCGGCGAAGGTGTAGCGGCCAAGGTTGCGCAGGCGTTCGGCAATCAGGAACAGAATGATTGGCCAGCCGATCAGGAAGCCGATGGAGTAAATCAGGCCGTCATAGCCGGAGGTGTACACCAGAGCGGAAATGCCGAGGAAAGAGGCGGCGGACATAAAGTCGCCGGCGATCGCCAGCCCGTTCTGCAGGCCGGTGATGCGCCCGCCTGCAGTGTAATAATCCTGGCGCGAGCGGGTGCGTTTGGAGGCCCAATAGGTGATATACAGGGTGGCGCCGACAAACAGCACGAACATCACGATCGCCTGCACGTTCAGCGGCTGGCGTTGCACCTCGCCGCCAATGGCGTCGGCGCAGGCCAGGCCCGGCAGCGTCAGCAGGGCGGCGGCGGAAAGTAAGCGCTTCATTGTTTCACCTCACGCAGGATTTCCGCGGTCAGGCGATCGAATTCGCCGTTGGCGCGAAACACGTAGATCCCGGTCAACACAAAAGAGATCACGATCAGGCCAACGCCAACCGGGATCCCCCGGGTAATGGTCGATCCCGCGGCGATCGGCGTGCCGAGCCATTGGGGATCGAAGGCGATCAGTAAAATAAAGCCAACGTACAGCGCCAGCGTAATCAGCGAGAGCAGCCAGGCGAAGCGGCCGCGTTTTCTCACCAGCTCCTTAAAGCGCGGGTTTTCTTCAATCCCTTGATAAATGGTGTCATTCATCAGAGTGTCTCCAGTAGGTATTGATAGAGTACGCCGCGCAGTGGGCCGCTCGACGCGGAGTTATCCGGAGGAGCGGCCGGAGGCGGCGAAAATTATGACGGCACTTTCATTGATTGTTTTTCTTCCAACAGCTTGTCGACTACGGCCGGATCCGCCAGCGTTGAGGTATCCCCCAGGTTGCTGGTATCGCCGGCGGCAATTTTGCGCAGGATGCGACGCATGATCTTGCCGGAGCGCGTCTTGGGCAGGGAGTCCGTCCAGTGCAGCACGTCCGGCGTGGCGATCGGTCCTATCTCTTTGCGTACCCAGTTACGCACTTCGGCATAGAGCTCCGGCGTCGGTTCTTCGCCGTGGTTGAGGGTGATATAGGCGTAAATCGCCTGGCCTTTGATGTTATGCGGGATGCCGACCACCGCCGCCTCGGCGATTTTCGGGTGTGACACCAGAGCGGACTCGATCTCGGCGGTGCCCAGCCGGTGGCCGGAGACGTTCAGCACGTCGTCGACGCGGCCGGTGATCCAGTAATAGCCGTCTTCGTCGCGGCGCGCGCCGTCGCCGCTGAAGTACATGCCCTTAAAGGTGGAGAAGTAGGTCTGTTCGAAACGATCGTGGTCGCCGAACAGGGTGCGCGCCTGGCCTGGCCAGGAGTCGACGATCACCAGGTTGCCTTCGCAGGCGCCTTCCTGCGGGGTGCCGACGTTATCGACCAGCGCCGGCTGCACGCCGAAGAACGGCCGCGTGGCGGAGCCGGCTTTCAGCTCGGTGGCACCCGGCAGCGGGGTAATCATAAAGCCGCCGGTTTCGGTCTGCCACCAGGTGTCGACGATCGGGCATTTGCCGTTGCCGATCTTGTTGTAGTACCACTCCCAGGCTTCCGGGTTGATCGGCTCGCCGACCGAGCCCATGATGCGCAGCGAATCGCGGCGGGTGCCTTCGATTGCCTTGTCGCCTTCGGCCATCAGGGCGCGAATGGCGGTTGGCGCGGTATACAGGATATTGACCTGATGCTTGTCGATCACTTGCGACAGGCGGTTAACGCCGGGGTAGTTAGGCACGCCTTCGAACATCAGGCTGATGGCGCCGCAGGCCAGCGGGCCGTACAGCAGATAGCTGTGGCCGGTCACCCAGCCCACGTCGGCGGTGCACCAGTACACGTCGCCATCGTGGTAATCGAACACGTATTTGAAGGTCAGGGCGGCGTATACCAGATAGCCGCCGGTGGTGTGCAGCACGCCCTTGGGCTTGCCGGTCGAGCCGGAGGTATACAGGATAAACAGCGGGTCTTCCGCGTTCATTTCTTCTGGCGGGCAATCGGCGGAAACGCCGTTAGTCAGCTCATGCCACCACAGGTCTCGCCCTTCCTGCCAGTAGCCCGGCTTGCCGGTGCGCTGGAACACCACCACGTTGGCGACGCTGGTCACGCCGGGGTTCTTCAGCGCGTCGTCGACATTTTTCTTCAGCGGCACGGCGCGGCCGGCGCGCAGGCCTTCGTCGGCGGTGATCACCAGTTTGGCGTTGGAATCAATGATGCGGCCGGCAACCGCTTCCGGCGAGAAGCCGCCGAAGATCACCGAATGCACGGCGCCGATGCGCGCGCAGGCCAGCATGGCGACCGCCGCTTCCGGCACCATAGGCATATAGATAGCCACCACGTCGCCTTTTTTGACGCCCAGCTTTTTCAGCACGTTGGCGAATTGGCAGACATCGCGGTGCAGCTGTTTATAGGTGACTTTTTTCGACTGGGCGGGATCGTCGCCTTCCCAGATAATGGCGGTTTGGTCGCCGCGTTCGGCCAGATGGCGGTCCAGGCAGTTGGCCGCCAGGTTGAGGGTGCCGTCTTCGAACCAGCGAATGCTGACGTGGCCCGGGTCGAAAGAGGTATTCTTTACTTTGCTATAAGGTTTGATCCAGTTCAGAATTTTGCCATGCTCCCCCCAAAACGCCTCCGGGTCTTGCACAGATTGTTGATAATATTGCTGGTATTGTTCCGGATTAATCAGGGCGTGTTCTGCAATTGCAGAAGGAATAGCGTGTTTATGCAGTTGGCTCATAGCTTTTCTCCTTTAAGTTGTTAATATTATGTCAACTGAAGGTTAAGTATAGTTTGCTATGATTCTTTGTTTCTTTTTTGCGCGGCAGATCACGCAACGAAGATATTGATTTGTAATAGTTCTGTCGTATTTGCAGCAGGTATCTATCTGCTTGGCGGAGAAAAGCCGTCAAATAGGCGTTTTTTGTCAAAAAGCGCTATCTAAATAACGAAAAAGAATAACTAACCTGCCAATTATGGCGCCGGTTTTAAATAATCATCGGCGTATTCATCATGATTAAAACATTCTTTCCTATTTCTCATTATTAATATTCGATGTCGTTATTAATAGCTGTGAAATTCTGACTGAATGACCTTAATAATTCAGTGACAAATTCCCGCTGGCAGCTTCGGCGGTTTAGATAGGATTGCACGAGTGGGCAACCCCGCTGTTCAATTTTTACGCTTTATTAAAAAGCATCTTTATTGTTGATCTGAAATGTCACTCGGCGTATTCTCATTTTTAAAACCTTTCAGTAACAAAATATAAACAAATCACGCAGACTAAATATGCAAAATGGGCGATAAACGACGCATTTTAATCGCGTTCAAAAAATCATCACCAGGGCAATTATGTGATTCATTTCACGTAAAATTATTCTTTTAATAACAGTAAATTATGTTATCTGATATTAAAACGTAAAAATTTTGTGATGTGATTCAACGCACAAGCCTGACAAATCAAGGCTTGCAGACCAGCCCGTGCAGATGGTACTGATTTAGACTGCGTCGCACCAAGGGCAGGTGAACGCATCCACTGAATTAACATAAGCCTGTATCAAATGATTAAGTATTCTCTTCGTTGTGTTGCGGTTAAATGCGGCGAAAAGAGTCTTTAAGGACTTTTTGGGTATGAAAAGTGTAAAAATTAGCCTTGCTTGGCAAATTCTGATCGCGCTGGTGCTGGGTATTATTGTAGGTGCGGTATTACATAATCAGACTGAGTCACGCGAGTGGCTGGTCAGCAATATTTTGAGCCCGGCGGGCGATATCTTTATTCGCCTGATTAAGATGATTGTGGTGCCGATTGTTATTGCCACCCTGGTGGTCGGTATTGCCGGGGTCGGGGATGCGAAGAAGTTAGGCCGCCTCGGATTGAAAACCATTATTTATTTCGAAGTGATCACCACGATCGCCATAGTGGTGGGGCTGACGCTGGCTAATGTTTTTCAACCCGGTCACGGCATCGATATGTCAACGCTGACCGCGGTGGATATCTCACAGTACGAGAAAACCACCGAGCAGGTACAAAGCGGTTCGCACAGTCTGGTGGCGACCATCCTGTCGTTGATCCCCTCGAACATCTTTTCGTCGATGGCCAAGGGCGACATGCTGCCAATCATTTTCTTCTCGGTGCTGTTTGGCCTTGGGCTGTCCTCGCTGCCAAAGGAAACCAAAGAGCCGCTGCTGAAGGTGTTTAAAGCCGTTGCAGAGAGCATGTTCAAAGTGACCCACATGATCATGCGCTATGCGCCAATCGGGGTATTTGGCCTGATCTCGGTGACGGTGGCGAACTTTGGTTTCGCCTCGCTGCTGCCGTTGGCCAAGTTGGTGGTGCTGGTGTATTTTGCTATCGCCTTTTTTGCCCTGGTGGTGTTGGGCGCGGTCGCACGCGCCTGCAATCTGCGCATCTGGACGCTGATCCGCATCCTTAAGGATGAGCTGATCCTGGCGTATTCCACCGCCAGCTCAGAGACGGTGCTGCCGCGCATCATCGAAAAGATGGAGGCCTACGGCGCGCCCAAGTCGATCACCAGCTTTGTGGTGCCAACCGGCTATTCCTTCAACCTGGACGGTTCGACCCTGTACCAGAGCATCGCCGCCATCTTCATTGCGCAGCTGTACGGTATTGAGCTGTCGCTGGGCCAGCAAATCATCCTGGTATTAACCCTGATGGTGACCTCGAAAGGGATCGCAGGCGTGCCCGGCGTGTCTTTTGTGGTGTTGTTGGCTACGCTGGGCAGCGTCGGCATTCCGCTGGAAGGTCTGGCGTTTATCGCCGGCGTCGACCGTATCCTCGATATGGCGCGTACCGCGTTGAACGTGGTGGGCAACGCGCTGGCGGTGTTGGTGATCGCCAAATGGGAACACCAGTTCGATCGCAAGAAAGCGCTGGCGTACGAGCAGGAATTCCTCTCGCAGAAAGTCAAACCGGCTAATCAGTCGTAACCTGGCCGTACCTCCTATAAAACGCCCCTGGCCTCGCGGTTGGGGGCGTTTTGCTGTCTGCGTTTCCCCATCTACTTGCATCCCCGCTTAACTGAATCTAAAGTGTTACCGAATTAATAAAAATGATAATAAATGTTATTATCATTTTCATTTCTTTATGTGTGGACACATTAAAAAGCATTCGAGACGGGCCTTCTTTGCTCCGTACCCGGTGCTTTTATTCAGGCTTATCAAAGGTAGGTAACATGTTGGAAACCGCTTTGGCCTCTGAATGGCTGCCGTTGGCGCCAGCGCAGTTCGACTTCTGGGAAGAATTTACCTTACACCCTGACCAGCCCTTCTCCACCGTGGCGCATTGCACCGAGCTGCACGGCGTGGTGAACGAGGCGGCGCTGAGCCGGGCTATCGCCCTGACTGTCGCCGAGACGCAGGCGTTCGCCCTGCGTTTTAACCATCGGCCGCCACGGCTGCGGCATGAGCCGCAGCGTGCGCCGCGGCTACAGCATCGCGATCTGCAACAGCAGGCCGATCCCTATCAGGCCGCTCAGCAGCAGATGCAGGCGGACGTCTCGCAGCCGCTGGATCTGCACCGCCAGCCGATAGCCGCGGTATGGCTGCTCAAACTGGGGCCGGCGCATTTCATCTGGTATTTGCGCGCACACCACATCATCGTCGACGGTTTCGGTATGGCGCTGATAGAGCATCGCTGCGCCACCCTGTATGCCCACTTTATCGGGCAGGGCAGCGCCGGGCAGCCGTTGGGCTCTTTTCTCGCCTTTCATCACCAGGAATTGGCCTATGCCGCCTCGGAACGCGCCGAACGGGATCGCCATTTCTGGCGGGAATATTTGGCGCAGGGGCAGCCGCTGCCGAGCGTGCGCAAGGGTGGCAAGGAATACGGGTTAAAATGCCTGAGCACCAGCCTGTTGTTGCCTGAGGCAATCTCACGGCGGTTGCTGGAGCTTTCAGAGCGCAGCGGCATCGGCTGGCCCGATTTGCTGTTGGCGCTGTCCGCCGCCTGGTTGCATCAGGCGATGCCGCAGCAGATGAAGGTGAAAGATACGTTGCCGATGTGGATGCCGGCGATGAATCGCCGCGGCCAGGCCGCCGCCAACGTGCCGTCGTTGGCGGTCAATACGCTGCCGCTCTTGGTTACGCTGGCGCCGGGAGAGACCCTGGGGCGCTTTCTGCCGGGTTTGGCGCAGACGCTGCGCAAGCTGCGCGGCCATGCCGGTTACCGCCTGCGCCAGCTCGCCGCCGATCGGGGCGTTGGCCCGGATTCACGCTTCTTCATCTCGCCGTTTATCAACGTCCAGCCCTTCGATCCGCCCAGTTTTGCCGGATGCGCCAGTACGCGCCGGGTATTGGCCGGCGGCTCCGGCGACGGCTTCAACCTGACCTACCGCGGGCGCACCGACGCCAGCGATCTGCATCTGGATATCGATATCTTTGTGCAGCAGTTCCCGGTGGCCGGAGCGGCGGAATACGGCGTAGCTTTGCAAGGTTTTCTGTTGCGCGCGCTGCAGCCCGGCGGGTTGGATGTGCCGTTGGATGCGCTGGCTGCGGTTTCAGCCTGAAGAAAGCGGGCAGGACGATCCCTGCCCGGGTGAGTGCCGGTCAGCTTGCCAGCAGCGCCGCCACTTCGCGCGCATTTTTGCACGGCAGCAGCGCGGTGGTGGCCAGCCGGGTGCCGAAGGCGTCGTTCAGGCGGGCCGCTACCTCTTTGATGTGCGGCAGCTTCAACCCCATCGCCATAAAGGCGGTTTCTTCCCCCCATTCCGGCTGCGGCGCCACGCCGATTGCCTGCCAGTAAATTTTCAGGATCTCGGCGCTGCGCGCCTTCGGCGCACCGGGCGGCGGCGCCGCGCAGGCATTGAGCGCCGGCGCGGCATGCTGGCTTACCAGCAGGGCGCGAATACGGTGGCGATCCGTTTTACCGTTGGCGGACAGCGGCAGCGCATCGGCGTGAATAAAGCGCGTCGGAATGTGCGTGCAGGGCAGGTAGCCGGTAGAGAAGGCGCGAATATCCGACAGCGCCAAGGGTTTGCCGTCATGCGTCAGATACATCGCGCCCAGGGTCGCCTCGGCGTTTTCACCGCTGGGGTAATCCACCACCACCATATCGAGAATGGCCTCATGGCCGCGCAGCACGTCTTCGATCTCGGGCAACGAAACCCGCACGCCGCGAATTTTCACATAGCCGTTTACCCGGGTCGCGAACATGATGTCGCCGTTCGGTCGATAATAACCCTGGTCGCCGGTGCGGAAGGCGCGCAGCGGCCGCCCGTCGGCATCCGCCAGGGTGACAAAGTCGTGTTGCTTCAGCTCCCCCCGTTCCAGATAACCCAGCGCCAGATTGACCCCCGCCGTGTGGATACGGCCCACCACGCCGGCTGGGCAGTGAATGCCGTCGTCGTGGCAGATGAAATACTGGTTGGCCGGCAGCGGGCGGCCGTAAGGTACGGTGCCGGTATCCTGCGCTGCTATCGGGTGCCAAATGCTCCAGATGGTGGTTTCGGTCGGCCCGCCGAGCGAGAACAGGGTGATATCCGGGCCCAGGGTGCGCAATGTGTGCACCGTCGCCGGCTTGATGTAATCGCCGCCCTGCGCCACCAGGCGCAGTGAGCGCAGGCCGTCCGCCGCTTTGCAGCTGAGCAGCATTTCCAGGATGGCGGGTACCGAACACCACAGCGTAACCCGATGCTGTTCAACCAGCTGGTTCCAACTGATGGCGTCTTTTTCCTGATGCGGCGCCGGCAGCACCAGGGTTGCGCCGGCGCTCAGCGAACCGAATAGGTCGAACATCGACATGTCATGGTGCAGCGGCGTCACCGAGATAAAGACGTCATCGGCGGTCACCTCCCAGCGCTGCAGAGTTTGGCTGAGCACGTTGGCGGTGGCGCGGTTGTTGAGCACCACGCATTTGGGCTTGCCGGTGGTGCCGGAGGTATACAGGTAATAGCCGGCGGCGGCGCTGGCGCTGCGTTCGGTGAGCGTTTGGCTGTCCGGCAGCGCAGGCGCGCTATCGGCGGGCACCAGCAACGCCGCCGGCGTGACGCCCCGCGGCGTATCCAGCTCCCCCTGATGCACCACCAGATCCGGCTGGCAGTTATCCAGCAGATAAGCGGTGCGCTCGGGGGGAGAATTGATGTCGATCGGCACCCAGATAATGCCCGACAGCGCACAGGCGAGGCTGAACATCACATGTTCCGGGCTGCGCGGCAAATACAGCGCCACTACGCTGCCGGGCTGCAGGCCACGCTGTTGCAGATTGGCCATCAGCGTGGCGACCCGTTGCCCCAGTTCGCCATAGCTCAGCCGCCGTTCGCCGCAGATCAGCGCCGTCTGCGGCGGCCGTGTGCCAAACAGCCGTTCGGCCAGGATCGCCAGATAAGGGTAGGGGGCTGCGTCGGCCTCGCAGCCGTTGTGGCGGTAATGCGCAAGGTCGATAAAGCGCGCCGGCGCGATTTCCAGCTCCCCGCTCTGACAGGCCAGCAACACGCGCCGCTGCAGCGCGGCCAGCATCGCCTGCACCTGTTCGCCATTCAGCGCCTGTTCGGCGTAGTCCACGCACAGCAGCAGGTTTTTTTCGCTGTCCATCGTCAGACGAATATCGATAGCCACCTGCGGCGTTTGCGTCAGCCCGTCATGGTAGCGCACCGGCGCGTCGGCCGGCAGCGTCTCCCAACTCAGGCAGTTGGTGAGGATCACCGGCAGCGCAGGGCCGCCCTGGCTATGGCTCAGCAGTTGCCGCGCCAGATCCACGCCGGAAAAAGCCAGATGATCGAGCGCGCCGAGTACGTCATCCTGCAGCGTCTGAGCGCGGTGAATAAAGTTTTCTCCGTGGCGGGAGTAGCGAACGGCGACAAAGCTGGACGCATTGCCTAATTCCCCTGCGGTGCTGGGGAAGGCCACCGGCACGCCAACGCACAGTTCGCCGTCGCTGGTCCAGTGCGCCAGCGTATCGAGGATCAGCGCTGAAAGCGTGCTGTTGCGCAGCAGCGCATGGGCGGAACCCAGGCGGCCGAGCTGTTTCAGCGTTTCGCGCGGCAGCGTCAGGCTGGCCCGGCGATAGCCGGAGGCCTTCAGATTGGCGAGCGGGCTGAGCCAGGGCAGCGCCGACGGCGTGGTGACGTCTTGCAGCTTGCGTTGCCAATAGGCGGCGTCCGCCTGGCGTTGCGCCGCCGTCGCCGCCGGCGCCGGGCCGCTGGGGGCTATCGGAGCCAGGGGCTGTCGATCGAACAGGCGGGCGATCACCGTGGAAATGCCCTGGCCGTCGAGGATCAGCGCGTCGAAGCTGGTGAAGATCAGGCAGTCGTACGGCGATCCCGGCGGATCCTGCGTTTCGTTCAGTTGAACGATGGCGATGCGCCACAGCGGCTGCGTGGGATCGTGGCGCTGGTGGGAATAGCCTGTGCGCAGCTGGGTTACCTGCCGTTGCGCCGCCTCGTGGCTAAGCGAACGCAGATCGTGTCGATCCAGATTCAGGCTGGCCTCCGGACGCACGCGCTGCGTGAGGCGCAGGGGATCGATGCAGGTGCGCAGGGCGGCGTAATGGCGTACCAGTTCTTTTAGCCGCGCTTCCAGCTGCGGCAGATCCAGCTGGTGACCACGGTATTCGCGAAAATCGTGCATCGCCACGCCGCCAAGCGGCCAGCGATCGCTGCGGCCCAGAAGATACGCCTGCTGCAGCGGTGTTAATGGTGTCTCCATGGTACTTCCCTATAGTCGCTAACCGATAAAAGTGAGCCGGCGTCAGGCCTGAGGCGCCAGCGCCTTGAGCAGCGTCCGCGCGCCTTCCGCTGCGCCGGTGGCGCGTTCGCAGATAAGTGCTGCCAGGGCCGCCGGGGTGGGGTGCGCCGCCACGTCCTGCGGGGTCAGCGCCGCCGCCAGATATTTGTTGATCACCCCGAGCAGCGCGTTTAAACCGGCGTCCGGCAGCTGCAGCCGGGCAATATCGTCGTCGTCGTTCAATGCGGCGCCGGGAGCCACCCGCGCCAGCAGCAGGTGCAACAGTTGCCGCACCGGCGTTTGCCGGGCCAGCGCCTCGGGGGTACAGCGGGCCAATAGCTGCGCCAGCGGCAGATCAAAGGCATCGGCGCGCTGGGCGGCCAGCTGCAGCAGCGCTCGGTAGCAGGCCAGCAGGCGCGGCAGCACCTGCTCCGGGAAGGCGTCCAGCCGAACGTCCCAGTTGATCAGGATGCCGTCGTCGCTGTGGGCGACCTGGGCGTCCAGCGCCACCTGCGGCCCCTGAGAAATCACCCAGCCCAATGGGCCAAAGGTGCGGGTCACCTGCTCGGAAAACAGCGCTTTGCCCCGAATGCCGAAGCCGGCGGTGAAGACCACCGGTGAAGGCTGCAGGCTGCCGTGCAAACGCGACAGATCGCGCATCACGCTGACGCCGGGGTAATCCGCATATTCGATCAGCGTGGCCAGCTGCGCCATCAGCCGGTGGCAGAACGCGTTCAGGCTTTCCTGGTGGTCAAGCTCGATCCCCAACAGCAACAGATTGGAGAAATCGCCGATAAGGCTGTCGGTATCGTTCAGGTAAGGATCGCGGTGGAACAGCGGCACGTTGAGCCTGAACCGCGTCATATTCCAGCCATAGCCGACGGCCAGGGCGAACAGCGCCAAAAACAGCGCCGACAGGGTGATGTGTTGCCGTTTGGCGGCGGCGGCCAGCGCCCGGCTTTCTTGAGCATTCAGTTGAACGGCCAGGCGATCGCTGCGGCAACTGTCCGGCGTGCGCAGCAACCGCGGCGCCGGCGGCAACTGCGCCAGGCGTTCGCGCCACCACTGTTGGGCGCGGGCGCGTCTTTCCTGCAGCACCTGGTCGGCAGTGCGCCGCGCCAGATAATCGAAGTAGGCCACCGGATTTTCAGGCGCGGGGGCCGGGGGAAGGCGGTGATAAAACGCCGCCAGATCTTCCATCAGCCGGCGAAAGCTCATGGCGTCGCCGGCGATCATATCCAGATCCACATGCAGACGGCTGCGGCCCGCCGGCAACAGGGTCAGGCTGATATCGCAGGGAACGCCCTGATCGAGAGGCAGGAGCTGGGTGCTTTTCGCCTGGCGTTTAGCGGCCAGAGAGCGCTCGATCCCGGCGGCATCGGCATGGCGCCAGTCGTCCAGATGCAGGCCGTGCTGGGGGCCGGGCGCGGCGATGGTTTGCTGCCCGTCGGGGGTAATGCGCAAACGCAACATCGGGTGATGCAGATACAGGGCCGTCACGGCCTGGCTCAGGCGCCCGACCTCCAGGTCGCCGCCGTCGAATTCCGCATACAGATGAGCGGACATGCCCCCCAACGGCGCTGCGGATTGCCGGCCCACCCAGTAGGCGGCCTGCATGGTGGTCAAGGCTTTCATCGGGTATCCATTTTGATTCAGCTAACGAGACTGCAAGAATATATCCAAATGTTAATAGGAATGAAAATTATTATTATTTGATTTTGTTTGAAAGGAAGTGATATCAGTAGAGCGCCTTGGCGGAACGGCGGATGGATTATCGATGCGTGTAAATGATTTATCTATATTATTCTTAGTATTGCAATAATTCCAACGTGATGAAATGTGCCGATTTTCACGCTGCGCCAGGCGGATTTTCATGGCGGAGGCATAGCCGTTTTTCGCTCTTTATTGATAATGATTTGCATTAAAAAATGCAAAATATTATCATTATTAACATTATTTTACGTTTTGGTACAAAAACTGCCGGCAATCGCGCCGGCAGCCTGGCCGTGCGCGGGGCTGTGTCCGCTGGTCGGGAAGGAGTTGTCTGCTGCAGGGATAAGCAACACAAGGGTCAGGAAGGCCGCGAGCGTCATTGTCTGTGTGAGTGTCGTTTACCTATGTAAAAAAAATTCAAATTTTGTGCACCTCTGGGATGAAGGAGAATACCTCTATGGGCAAGCATTCAGCGGCTCAACGGCATAAAAACGTAGGAAACAGGGAAAAGTCAGGCTTACAAACTATCGGGGCGTTTACCTCATTATTTTTAGGCCTTTGCTCACTGTCGATCGGCGCCGCCGGCGCGGCGGATAACGGCAGCAACGAAACCTCTCAGGATGCGGAAACCCTGCTGGTAACCGGCGAGAAGGTCAAACGCTCCATTTTTGACACCGGCTCCAGCGTGCAGGTGTTCGACAGCAACCGCATCGCCTCTATGCCCAATGCGCTGCAGATCCCCGATCTGCTGCGGATGACCCCCAACGTGGTGGATCTGGGTATCGGCAACGATCTGCCGACCGTGCGCGGCATCGACGGCTCCGGCCCGAATACCGGCGCCAACGCTTTCCTCAGCGGCACCCGCCCGCGCCTTAACCTGTCTCTGGACGGCCGCTCTTTGACCTATAACGAGCAGGCGTTCGGCCCGCAGTCGCTGTGGGATCTCGATCGGGTGGAAGTGTTCCTCGGCCCGCAAAGCTATATTCAGGGGCGCAACGCCATCGCCGGCGCCATCGTGATGGCCAGTAAGGATCCGACCTTCGATTGGGAAAGCGCCTTTAAAGGCGGGGCCGGCAACCAGCATTCATCGCAGCTGTCCGCCATGGTCTCTGGCCCGCTGGTGGAAGATCAGTTGGCGTTCCGCGCCAGCGTCGATCGCCAGCGCCGCCGCAGCGCCGCCGATCTGCCGGCCTATGCGCCGGTGGGCGATCCGCGCGAGGTTGAAGCCACCACCGCCCGCGCCAAGCTGTTGTTTAACCCGGCTGGCATGCGCGAACTGACCAGCAAATTGACCTTTAACCACTTCGGCAGCACCGCGCCGCAAAACGAAAGCCTCAACCCGCAGCCGCACCCGACCAACCCACGTTACGATCCGCGCCGTGCGGTGTTCAAAAGCAATATGAACAGCAGCATCTGGGATCTGTCATGGGAGGCTTCCGACGCGCTGGCGCTGGAAAACCGCCTGATCTACACCGATTTCAATATCAACCGGCCTACCGCCTACAACATTCAATACGCCGAGATCGACGGCAAAGAGGTGCACGTGGAGCCGGTGGTGCGCTTTGGCGCGCCGGACAGCCGCCTGCACGGTCTGGCGGGGTTGCGTTACTTCCACGCCAAGCAGGATGAGTTCGTTAACATTTTCGGCGGCGCTTCTTTCAAAGATAACACCGACACCCATTCGGCTTTTGCCGAGATGACCTACGCCCTCACGCCGCAGGTGGATATCACCGCCGCCAGCCGTCTGGAGCGTGAACATCGTCGCCGCATCGGCGGCAGCAATGCGGTGCGCATCGATTTCGACGAGACCTATACCGTATTCCTGCCGAAGCTGGACGTCGCCTGGAAGCCGACCGACGGCCAAACCTACGGCGCCAAGGTGGCGCGCGGCTATAACGCCGGCGGCGGCGGCATCACCATCGGCACGCCGGTAGTCAGCTACACCTATGGCTCTGAGTACGTTTGGAACTATGAGTTGTACAGCCGTCATCACCTGAAAGACGCCAACGTGGTGCTGACCAGCAACGTTTTCTACAACGACTACAAGGACATGCAGCTGCCTTACGCGTTGGGTGAAAACTCCAGCGTGATCCGCAATGCCGACAAGGTGGAAACCTACGGTGCGGAAATCGGCGCCATCTGGCAGCCGCGCTGGGATTTCGAGCTGTTCGGCAACCTCGGTCTGCTGAAAACCGACATCAAGAAATTCTCGGGCAGCGGCGTGGAAGGGCATGAGCTGGCGCGCGCGCCGGCCTATACCGTCAATATGGGAGCCAAGTATCAATTCCTGAAAGGGCTGGAACTCAGCAGCAACGTGGCGTTTACCGACTCCTATTACTCGGCATATGACAACGATTCGCGCGGGCGCATCGGCTCCTACTGGTCGGCCAATGCTCAGCTGGCCTACACCTTCGCCTATGGCCGCGCCACGCTGTATGCGAAAAACCTGTTTGACGCCGATCGTCGCGAGATGGTCAGAGGCAACGACATCTACACGGCGACAGTCCAGCCAGGGCGCTTGATCGGTGCTGCGGTCGAGCTGAATTTTTAAGGCTATCGCAACGTTGGGGGGCTTTTGCCCCCCGTTTTATAACGTGATTCCTCTGCTACAGGAGATACAGCAGTGAGCGGTGATTTCGACGGTATTCTGAGCGATGAAGAGGCCCAGCGTCTGGACAGGGCGTTTCTGGCGTTGGGCGCTGGGGCGGCGGGCGATAGCCTGCCGGTGAGCGAGGCCGAAGAGCTGGCGTGGTTTGCCCACCTGCAGCAGGGCGGCGCCAATGGGCAGCGGGCGCTGGCCTGGCGGCTGAACGGCGACGCCGACATTGGCCGGCTGGCGGGGGCGCTGCAGGCGTTGATGCGCCTCACGCCCGGCCTTGACGTCCGCTATTGCTTCGATGATGAACGCGGATTGTACAAACGCCCGGGCGATTCAGCGCTGCAGCCGGTCAGCATTCAGCCGGTGGCGGATGAGCCGCAGGCGATCCGCCAACTGTTGCAGGCGCAGTCGACGCCGTTCGAACTGGACAGGGAGCCGCCGCTGCGCTGCTTGCTGCTGCTGGCCGAGCGCGGCCCGGCGCTGCTCGGCGTGGTGATGCACGATATCTTGACGCAAACGCTGCCATGGCGGCATTTGCTGGCCACGCTGTCGGCGCTGTATAACCAGCAGGCTGCGCCGCAAAGCGTTATGCCGCTGGCGGCGGCCGCACCGCCGGAAAACGCCGAACTCCAGCTGCCCTGGGCGCGCCGGTCTCTGCCGCTGTGGGATTACCGTCAGGATCCCGGCCTGCCGCAGGCGGGGGCGCGCATCGCCACCCGCATGGCGCGTACGCAACTGCCCGCCAGCGAAACGCCGCTGGCGCTGTTGACGGCGGTGGCGGCGCGCTTTGGCGCTTTTATTGCCGCGCAGGCCGGCGGGCAAGCCGTTCAGCTGTGTGTGCCGCAGTCCGAGGCGGACGACGCCCTCGGGCTGGAGATTGGCCTTACCGCCGTGCCGTTGAAACGCCTGACGGTGCGCCATGACGACCCCCAGGCCGAACATGCCTTGCTGGCGCAAGCGATGGCCGAAACGCCGGATCCGCAGTTGGCGCAACTGTTGGTAAGCTGGCGGGGCGATATCACCACCGGGCTGCAGCTCGATGGCGTGCGGGTTGAACCGCTGCTGCTGCCGCCGCTGCACACGCCGTTTGAACTGGCCTTGCTGCTGAGCTTGCCGGATGCCGACTCGCTGGCGCTGGAGTTGGTCGCGGATCCGCGTCTTTCACCGCACGCGGCGCCTTTCCTGCTGGAGCAGTTTGTCGCTTTCCTGGCGGGGCAGCGGGTCATCACGGCATCGATTGCCGACGCCAACCCCGTGGCCAGCCAGACCCCGGTGACGGATAACGCCGCCAATGACGACGTTGCCCAGCGGATCCTGAGCGAGTTCCGCGAGGCGCTGGCCGCCCCCGAGATGGGCGCGGATGAAGACTTCTTCGATCGCGGCGGCCATTCGCTGGTCGCGACCCGGGTGATCGGCAGGCTGCTGAGTCTGCATCAGCTCGAACTCAATATTAACGACCTGTTCAGCCACCCGACGGCGCGCGGCCTGTCGGGTTACGCCAAACGCCAGGCGGCGCTGCCGGTCAGCCCGGCGGCGGTTGAAGACGAAGGCGAAGCGGTGCAGGCGCCGCTGTCGCTGGCGCAGGAGTCGCTGTGGAAGGTGTATGAGGCCTTCGGCCACGACGAAATCTTTAACCTGCCGTTTTCTATTCGCTTCTTTGGCTCGGTCGATGAAACAGCGCTGCGCCAGGCGTTTATCGACGTCATGACGCGCCACACCGTCTTGCGTTCGCTGTTTGTCGAACAACAGGGCGAAGTGCGCCAGCAGGTGGTGCCGGCGGCCGAGCTGCCGGACTATAGCTGGTTCCACTTCTCCCACGAGACTCCGGCCGGCGACGCCAGCGCCCTGCTGGCCCAGGCGGGCCAGCATCGTTTCAACCTGGCCGCCGAGCTGCCGCTGCGCGTCACGCTGCTGCGCGATGCGGCGAACGGGCAACAGCTGCTCTCGCTGCTGTTCCACCACGTGGTGCTGGATGAATGGTCGCTAAACCTGATGATGGATGAGCTGGGCATCGCCTACCGCCATCGGGTGGCGGGGCAGGCGCCGCAGTGGGCCGGTTCGCCGCCGCAGTTTTACGCTTTCGCCCGCCGGCAGCGGGCGTCCGGCGTGCAGCAACGGCAGCTGGATTACTGGCTCGACAACCTGCGCGACGCGCCGGTCGGCCAACCGATCTTCCATCAGGAACCGGCAAATCATCCGGCAGTGCCGGCGCCGGCGGATGTCAACGGCGGCTGGCTGGAGTTTGAGGTCGACACCGCGGTGGCGGAAGGCCTGTATCAGCTTTCGCGCCGCAACAACGCTTCGCTGTTCAACGTGGTCTATGCCGGCATTACGGCTGCGCTGCGCCTGCTCGGCGGGCCGGCGGATCTGCTGGTGGGCACCTCCACGTCTGGGCGCAACGACGCCGAGTTTTTCGACACCGTCGGTTACTTCACCACCGTAGTGGTGCACCGGGTGCGCTTCGGCGAACGGTTGACGCTGGCCGGGCTGATCGACCAGGTGAAGAACACCATCAACGGTTCGATGCCCTATACGGATATCCCGATCGATCTGGTGGAAGAAGGGCTGTTCGGCATAGACGCCGATCGCAAGAACCACATGTTCGAAGTGTTTATCCAGATCCACAGCCGCATCAAGTTGAACGGTGAATTCAGGCTGCAGGACGGCAGCTCGGTGGCCTACCGGCAGGTCGAGCCGGAAAAAGCCGAGTCGCTGCTTGGCCTGCAGTTCGAGGTGATGGAGGAAGATCTGGCGGGGGTGAAATCCCTGCGGGTGATGATGACCTATCGCCAGGATCACTACAGCGCCGAACAGGCGAATCTGATCGCCACCACCGTTCAGCATGTGTTTACCCAGTTTGCCCGACACACCGCCGGCGATATCGCGCTGGCGGCGTTGCCGCCAGGGCCGCGGCAATAATGTTGTTTCACTCTAATCAATCGCATGATTTTAAAGGAGATAAACGGATGTCTGGAACAATAGCAACCCCCCGCGCCTTATTGTCGCTGCTGGTGGCGGCCTCGTTGGTGGTCGCCGGCGCCGCACAGGCGGACGACGCCGGGATCAAACCGCAGGACATCAAGCGTCAGGCGCTGTCGTCGGCGGTGGTGGAAATGGCCTACAGCCCGGCGCAGCAGGCGCTGTTCGTCAGTGCACCAGACTGGAAGGAAGAGGCGCGCTCCCGCGTGCTGCGGCTGGATCCGAACACCCTGAGGGTGCAGGCGGAAATCCCGCTGAAGGTGAAAGGCTTCGGCGTGGCGCTGGACGATGCCGGCAACCGGCTGTACCTGACCCAGGGTTTCAACGGTGAAGTCGGGGTGGTGGATACCGCCGCTAACCACGCGTTGAGCTCCATCAAGCTGGTGGATAAGGTGGTGCTGGAGCAGGCTTACAAGCAGGCGGGCATCAGCGGCAAACGCCTGGATTTCCTGCTGGAAGAGCTGAAGAAGTTCAAGATCACCGAAGATTATCAGTACCGCATCCGCGAGATAAAATATGACTCGCACACCGGCCGTCTGTTCCTGCCGGGGTTGGGCTTCGGCGTCGACAGCGTGCTGTACGTGGTGGACACCCGCGCCGGCAAGCTGGAGAAGGTGATCCCCGGTTTCGGCTACAATGCGGTGGGCATTACGCTGGATGAGAAAGGGCGGCGGGTGTTCGTCTCCAACATGCAGGGGCAGGTGATCACCCTGAACGCCGACACGCTGGCGATTACCGCCACCCATGAAGTGCAGGCCGATCAGCTGCTGAACCTGGTGTACGATCCGGCCGGCAACCGCCTGTTGGGGGTGGATCAGGGTATCGATCGCGACAACTATCGCAACACCCACCTGGGGCATGACTACGTGAAGCGCAGCAGCGGCCACCGGGTGTTCGCGCTGGACGCGGACAGCGGCAAGGTGCTGGCCAGCGAGCTGACGGATGAAGTGCCGATTGGCCTGTTGCTCGACGATCGCAATCAGCGTCTGTACGTCGCCAACCGCAAAGGGGTGCGCGTCGAACAGGGCGCGGGCACCCTGACGGTGTTCGACGCCAAGACGCTCAAGCGCCTGCAAACGGTAGATCTGCCGCCGCATCCGAATAGCCTGGCGCTGGATCCGAAAGGCAACGCGCTGTTCGTCACGGTGAAAAACGACGGCGCCAGCACCAAGGCCGGCAAACCGGAGAGCGTGGTGCGCATTCAGCTGCACGCGAAGTAACGGGATTGGGGAAGTAAAAAGGGGCGCCGCAGCGCCCCCTTTGCATTGGCTCACTTTTATCAGAAGTGGCTGTTGATGCTCATATAGTAGGTGCGGCCCGGTTCGTTAAAGGTGGCTGCACCCGCACCGGCGATGTTGATCGCGCCGGTGATAGGGTCGCCCACGTTCTGCGCGTTGCCGGCGCGGAACTGGCGTTTGTCGAACAGGTTGTCGATACCGGCGGTGACGCTGAGGTTTTTGGTCACGTCATAGCTGGCGCTGGCGCCGACGATGGCGTAAGGGCTGACCTCACGCGTTTCCGTTCCGGTCGCCGGTTTGCCCTGATAGTTGTATTTCTTCGGCTTCTGACGGCCGTACCAGGTCAGGGTGGACTGCATCGACAGATCCTCGGTGGCTTGCCAGCTCAGGGTCGAGTTGATGGTGAACTTAGGGATCACCGACAGATAGTCGCCGGTGCTCTTGTTCTTGTTCTCGATCATGTAGGTGGCGTTATTGCTCCAGGTGACGGCTTCGCTGACCGGCACGTTCAGCGTGCCTTCCAGGCCCTGAACCACCGCCTTCGGTACGTTCTCCCACTGGTAAACCGCCGTGCCGGTGCTGCTGGTGGCGATGCGAGACGTGCCCGCTTCTATCTTGTTGCGGTAGTCGTTGCGGAAGTAGGTCACGCCGGCCAACCAGCCGTCGTTATGGAACTCCAGCCCGATCTCTTTGTTGACGCTGGTTTCCGCCTTCAGATCGTCGTTGCCCAGCAGGTAGCAGCCATTTCTGATATCGCCGCCCGCGCAGCCCTGGCCTTTGCTGTACAGCAAATAGTTACCGTTGGTCTGGAACAGGTTAGGCGCTTTGTAGGCGCGGGCGATGCCCATCTTCAGCGTGAAGTTGTCGCCCAGCTCCTGCGACAGGTTCAGCGCCGGGCTCCAGTTGTTGCCGGCCTCGGAGTGCAGATCGTAGCGCAGACCCGGCGTCAGCATGGTGCTGTCGGTCAGCTCGATATTATCTTCGGCGAACAGCGAGAAGATATGGGCGGAGGCGTAAGGGCTGCGCGTGCCGTTCCCCATGCCGGGGATGGTGCCGCCCATCAGCGTCTGACTGGTGGAGGTGCCGTCTTTCATCCGCTGCTGGTTCCATTCGGTGCCCAGGGTGGCGGTTTGCGCCACGCCCAGCTCAAACGGCACGCTGACTTCGCTGTGCGCCAGGAAATCGTCCAGCTTGGTGGTGCCGAAGCCGCTGTTTTTGGTATCGAAGATGCCCTCGGTGCCGCCGGCCAGTCCTTCGTTCAAACGGGTGTTGCGGGTGCGTTCGAACTGAATGTAGTTGTTGGTGCTGACGCCGTTGTCCCAGGCGCCGCGGTGGTTCAGGCCGAAGGTTTCGCGGTAGATGCGGTTGGTTTCTTTGCCGTAGTTGCTTTGCACCAGCGCGTTGGTGTTGGTGTTCTGGGTATCGCCGGCGTACAGGTTGCCCTGGCGGCCATAGGCATATTCAAACTCCAGAGACTGCAGATGGGCGAAGTCCCAGTGCAGCAATGCGTCGATGTTTTTGTCGACCACGCCTTCACGCCCGGCGGGAATGCTGCTGGCATAGGCGCCTACGCGCTCAGACTTATGTGATTCGTTGAGGTCCCAGGCGTCGGCCTGGGTTTTGCTGTAGCCGCCGAACAGACGGAAGCTCAGGGTGTCGCTCAGCGGGCCGGACAGGCTGAAGTCGGTGCGTTTGGTGGCGCCTTCCTGCTTGTGCTGCGGCACGTTGAAATAACCGTTCAAGGCGCCGTGCAGTTCTTTGCCGGCCTTCTTGGTGATGATGTTGACCACGCCGCCCGCGGCGCCGTTGCCGTAGCGTGCTGCGGCAGGGCCGCGCAGCACTTCGATGCGTTCGATCATTTCCGGCGGCACCCAGGCGGTATCGCCGCGGGTGTCACGCTCGCCGCGCCAGCCCTGGCGCACCGAGTTGCGGCTGGTGGCCGGTTTGCCGTCGATCAGGATCATGGTGTTTTCCGGCCCCATGCCGCGGATGTCGAGCTGGCGGTTGTTGCCGCGCTGGCCGCTGGTGGAGTTGCCGGTCAGGTTAACCCCGGGCATGGTGCGGATCAGTTCGTTGATGTCGCGCGCCGGCGGGCGTTTTTTGATCTCGTCGGCGGTGATGGTGGAAACCCCCGGCGCCTGCAGGTTCTGCCGGGCGGCGGTGACCACGATGGTGTCTTCCGAACGCGGTTTTTTATCGGCTGCGCCGGCGTTTTCTTCGGTGGCCGTGGTGTCTGTTTGCTGTGCGGCACTGGCCATGACGGACGTGCCGAGTCCTAACCCGATGATGGTGGCTAACGAATAACGAGATAATTTGCTGTTCATTTGAGTTTCCTACCTTGCTGCCATCCCGCGCGAAGTGGGGGAAGGGCGGTTGTAGTTTTTGTGTAGTCGGAAATAGAAAATCGGCTGCGGCAAGGGATGTTGCGTTGCTATCCCCGATCCCTGTCCGTTGCGCGCAAGACCAGCCCGATCTCCAAGCGTCACACACTATTGCAAATGCAAATAATTATCAATAGTATTCGGTATACCGTGCGTTTGGGTGGCTCCTGTCGATACGGATATGTCAGCGTTTCTCTGAGCCGCCAACTACAAGATGGGTAGGCGTTGTGAATACAGAATTACAGTCAGAAAGCAGCAAGTTATTGGCCAGTTCCCACGCCGGCAGCCCCGGCTGGTGGTTGAGAGTGGCCCGGCGCGGCACTCCCTGGGTGGAGCCGGCGGGTGATGGCCGGTGGCGAGCCACGTTTTTCTGGCGCGATCCTCAGGGATGCGAACTGACCTCCGCTTACCGGCGGGTATGGATCCACATTAACTGCCTGACCGACCACCATCAGCCGAACCCGCCGCAGAGCCTGCAACGCCTGGACGGCACCGACGTATGGTACTGGCAGACCGAGCTGAACGGCGCCTGGCGCGGCAGCTACTGCTTTATCCCCTGTTTTGACGAGCGACCGCCGGAATTCAGCGGCGACGACGCGCACGCCAACATGCACAACGTGCGCCACTGGTGGCACCAGGTGTTCGCCAGCGCCACGCACGATCTGCTCAACCCGCACCGTTCCTGGCCAGGCACCAGCGGCAATTGCCTGTCCGGCCTGCATATGCCGGACGCGCCGCCGCAGCCGGCATGGCGCGCATTCGACGAATACGAAATCGCCAGCGGGCGCTGCACGCCGCCGCCGCCGGCGCGCCTGCAGCGCCATACCTGGCACAGCGAGCGGTTGGGCAACAGCCGTAACGTCTGGGTCTACACCACCGGTGAAAGCCGGCCGGGCGAGCGCCCGCTGGCCGTTCTGCTCGACGGCCAGTTCTGGGCGCAGCAGATGCCGGTGTGGGATCCGCTGATGCAGCTGACCCGCGAGGGCGCGCTGCCGGAAGCGGTCTACCTGCTGATCGACATCATCGATCTGAAGCATCGGGCGCGTGAACTGACCTGCAAGGAAGATTTCTGGCTGGCGGTGCAGGAAGAGCTGCTGCCGCAGTTGGCCGAGTGGGCGCCGCACAGCGACAATCCGGCCAGCACTGTGGTGGCCGGGCAAAGCTTCGGCGGCCTGTCTTCCCTGTTCGCCGGGCTGCGTTGGCCGCAGCGCTTTGGCGCGGTGATCAGCCAGTCGGGATCCTACTGGTGGCCGCGGCGCGACATGCTGCAGCAGCCGACTGTCCCCGAAGATGCCTGTTGGCTGATGCAGCAGGTGGAGCAACAGGGGTTGGGCAATCACGGCGCGCTGAAGGTGTTTATGGAAGCCGGCTCGCATGAAAAACTGGTGCACCGGGTCAGCGGCCAGATGGCGACGTTGCTGAGCAACGCCGGGCACCGGGTGCATTACCGGGTGGTGGAGGGCGGGCACGACGCCCTGTGCTGGCGCAGCGGCCTGACCGACGGGCTGCAGGCGGCATGGGCCGCTGCCTTCGCCACCGCCTATCCCACGCAGTCGGAATCGTCTCTTTCAACGGCGCAAGGCGAACATGATGGAAAAGCTGAATCCGTTCGATGATCAACAGCAGCGCAGCCTGGTGCTGCGCAACGTACAACAACAATATAGCCTGTGGCCGGATTTCTGCGCCATTCCCTCTCTCTGGACGGTAGCTTTCGGCCCGGCGGCGCACGCAGAGTGCGTCGGCTGGCTGGAGCAGCATTGGCAGGATATTCGGCCGGTATCACCGCCAATGGCGTGATCGGCACCAGGTAATAACGGGAGCATTAGCAGTGTCACAAACCCCAATTTCCGCCACCGGGCCTCGCGTTGCCGGTGAAATGCCTTTGGTTGCCGCTCAGCCCGGCATCTGGGTGGCAGACCAAATTTCCCCGCACCGCAACGCTTATGCGGTGGCGCACTGTATCGAACTCAATGGCCCGATCGACCCGGCGCTGCTGCTGCAGGCCATTACTCTGGGCCTGAACGAGGTGGATACGCTGCGGCTGCGTTTCGAAGAGCGCGACGGCGTGCCGGTGCAGTGGCTGGACGAAACCCTGGCGGTGCGCGAGCCGGAGCTCGTCGATCTGGCTGATTCACCGGACGCCGCCGCCGCTGCACGGGCGCTGATGGAGATCGATTTGGCCGGCGAACTGCGTGCCGGCAGCGGCATGCCATTATATCGCAACGTGCTGATGCGCCTGGCGGATAACCGCTGGTTCTGGTACCAGCGCTATCATCACATGCTGGTGGACGGCTTCAGCTTTACCGCCATAGCCCGGCGCATCGCCGCGCTGTATAGCCACCTTTGCCGCGACGAGCCGCTGGAGCCGACGCCGTTCACGCCGTTCAGCGAGGTGGTGGCGGAGTATCAGGCCTATCGGCAGGCGCCGGCCTGGCAGCGCGATGCCGATTTTTGGCGCGAGAAGGCGCGCCAATTGCCGCCGGCGGCGACCCTATGCCCGCAGCCGCTGGCCGGACAGGTGCCGACGCCACGCATTCACCGCCTGGAACAGCACTGCGATGAACACGCATTCGCTGCGCTGGTGCAGACCGGGGGCCAACAGAAGCTGAACGCCGCCGATATGGCGGTGGCGCTGCTGGCGCTGTGGGTGTCGCGGTTGAGCGGCCAACCCAGCTTCAGCGCCGGCTTCATTTTCATGCGCCGTACCGGATCGGCCGCATTGTGCGCCGCCGGGCCGGTGATCAACGTGCTGCCGATGGAAATGCACCTCGAGCCGCAGGCCACGCTGTATGAAGCCTCCGCCCGCATCAGCCGCGAGCTGAAAAGCCTGCGCCGCCATCAGCGTTACGACGCTGAACAGGTGCAGCGCGATCTGGGCCGCATTGGCGATGCCGAGCCGCTGTACGGCACGGTATTCAACTTCAAGATGTTTGATTACCAGCTGGATTTCGCCGGCATCGAGGGCATAACCCGCGATCTGGCCTCCGGACCGGTGCGCGATCTGGAGATTGCGCTGTTTATCGGTGAGAACAATCAGCTGAAGGTCGAGCTGTTGGCCAATGCCGAGCGCTATAGCCGCCAGGAATTGCAGGCGCACCTGCGGCGCCTGCCGCTGCTGCTGGCGCAGTTTGCCGCTCAGACGGATTTGCCGATCGGCGAAGCCGACATGCTGACGCCGGAAGATCACGCTTTGCTGGCTCGAGTCAATGACACCGCGCATCCGGTGCCGGCTACGACGCTGAGCAGCCTGCTGGCGCAGCAGGCGCAGCGCACGCCGGACGCGCCGGCCCTGGCCGACGCCCACTTCAGCTTCACCTACCGCGAAACCCGTGAACAGGTTGGCGCGCTGGCGCGTCAACTGGCGGCTCAGGGCGTGCGGCCGGGCGACATTGTGGCGGTTGCGCTGCCGCGCTCGGTGTTTCTTTCGTTGGCGCTGATGGCCATTGTCGAGGCCGGCGCCGCTTACCTGCCGCTGGACACCGGCTATCCGGACGAGCGGCTGGCGATGATGCTGGAAGACGCCGCGCCGCGCCTGATAGTCACCAGCCCGGCCCAGCAGGCGCGCTTTGCCGGCCAGGGCGACATTTTGCTCTACGATGCGCCGCTGCCGACCGATTGCGCCGCCGGCGTGACGGTCAACGGCCCAACGCCGGATCACGCGGCCTATATCATCTTTACCTCCGGTTCTACCGGCCGGCCGAAGGGCGTGCTGGTCGGCCATCAGGCGATCGTCAACCGCCTGTTGTGGATGCAGCACCAGTACCCGCTGGCGGCGGACGACGTGGTGCTGCAAAAAACGCCGTGCAGTTTTGACGTTTCGGTGTGGGAATTCTTCTGGCCGCTGATGGTCGGCGCACGGCTGGTGATGGCGCCGCCGGAGGCGCACCGCGATCCCGAGCAGTTGCAGCAGCTGATTGCCCAGCATCGGGTGACGACCATGCACTTCGTGCCGTCGATGCTGGCGGCGTTCGTCGCCGCACTGGACGGCGAACCGGCGGTCGCCGCCTGCGGTTCACTGCGCCAGGTGTTCTGCAGCGGCGAAGCGCTGCCGGCGGAGCTGTGCCGCCTGTGGCAGAGCCGCACCGCGGTGCCGCTGCATAACCTGTACGGCCCGACCGAAGCGGCGGTGGACGTGACCTGGCATCCGGCCCACGGCGCAGCGCTGGCGCGGGTGACCGGCGCCAACGTGCCGATCGGCCTGCCGGTATGGAACACCGGCCTGCGCATTCTGGACGCGCGCCTGCGGCCGGTGCCGCCGGGTGTCGCCGGGGATTTATACCTGACCGGCATCCAGCTGGCGCAGGGCTACCTCGGGCGGCCGGACCTGACCGCCGGCCGCTTTGTGGCCGACCCGTACGGCGACGGCGGCCGCATGTACCGCACCGGCGACGTGGCGCGCTGGTTGCCGGGCGGCGAAGTGGAATACCTGGGGCGCAGCGATGATCAGCTGAAAATTCGCGGCCAGCGCATTGAGCTGAGCGAAATCGATCATGCGCTGTTGTCGCTGCCGGGCGTGCGCCAGGCGGTGACCCATGCGCTGGTGCTGCAGGGCACGCCGGTAGACGCCGGCGGCGACGCGCGTCAGTTGGTGGGGTATCTGGTGGCGCAGCCGGGCGTGGCCTGGGATCTGGACGTGCTGCGCGCGGCGCTGGCCGATCGCCTGCCGCCGCACATGGTGCCGGTGGCGCTGGTGGAAATGGACGCGCTGCCGCTGAGCGCCAACGGCAAGCTGGATCGTAAAGCCTTGCCGCAGCCGCAGGGCGGGGAGCGCAAGGCCGGCCGCGCGCCGCAGGCCGGGCTGGAGGCCGACATCGCAGCGGTGTTCGCCCGCTTGCTGCAGCGCGAACAGGTGTTCGCCGACGACGACTTCTTCGCCCTCGGCGGCCATTCGCTGTTGGCGATGCGCCTGGCGGCGGAGCTGCGCCGCGATCTGGGCAAGGCGGTCTCCGTCGGGCAGGTGATGGTGGCCTCCCGCGTCGAACAGCTGGCGCAGCTGCTGGCCGAGGAGCGCACCCAGGAAGAGGCGGATCGCTGCGGCTTCGACAGCGTGCTGCCGCTGCGCACCACCGACGGGCCGACGCTGTTCTGCCTGCACCCGGCTTCGGGCTTTTCCTGGCAGTTCAGCGTGCTGCCGCGCTACATCGATCAGCACTGGTCGCTGGTCGGCATTCAGTCGCCGCGGCCGGACGGCCCGCTGGCGCTGAGCGAGGATATGGATCAGGTGGTCGAGGCCCACCTGCAGACCGTGCTGCAGGTACAGCCGCACGGGCCGTATCACTTTATCGGCTACTCATTGGGCGGCACGCTGGCGCAGGGCATCGCCGCCCGTCTGCAGGCGCGCGGCGAACAGGTGGCGTTTCTCGGCCTGCTGGACACCTACCCGCCGGAAACCCAAAACTGGGACGTGATGCTGGACGATAACGTGCTGAAAGAAGTGCAGCGAGAGCGCGAGCAGTTCCTGGCGGTATCGCAGGACACGCTCGATCCGGCGCTGGGAGAAACCCGCGTGGCGATGTTCGACAATATCGAAGCCAACTACGCCGACTCGGTACGGCTGTTGTCCCATACCCGCACCGCGCGTTTCCATGGCCAGGCGACGCTGTTTGTCGCCAAACGCACCTTGCAGGAAGGGATGGACGTGCAGCAGACCTGGGCGCAGTACGTCGATACGCTGCAGGCGCACGAGCTGGACTGCGCGCACGTGGATATCGTCTCGCCGGCGTCGTTCAAAGTATTGGGACCGTTGCTGAACCGCATACTGCGGGCTTTGTAACCGGCGTTGTTCGCGTCGGCCGCCAAATGTCCGGGGTGATCCCGGCGTTTGGCGGCGCTCGATTGTTGAATATCAATGAGTTTTATTATCATTATTGATACCCCCATCTGTGCTAGCATGAGCGCCCACGCTGTTGCAGCCCTGGCGCAATGTCCTTTTGAAGATTGGTGATGAACCGATGAGTAAACCCTCTATCCTGCTTGATTTTGGCCTGCTGAAGAGCAACCGGTCCTTCCGGGCGGTGTTCTGTGCGCGCTTTATTTCCATTTTGGCATTGGGGCTGATGGCCATCGCTATTCCGGTGCAGATCCAGGCGCTGACCGGTTCGACGCTGCTGGTCGGCCTGGCGGTGACCCTGGCGGGCGGCGGCATGTTCGCCGGGCTGCTGATGGGCGGCGTGTTGGCGGATCGCCACGAGCGCCGTCGTTTGATCCTGTTTGCGCGCTCCACCTGCGGCATCGGCTTTGTCGGCCTGTGCATCAACGCCGCGCTGCCTGCGCCTTCCCTGACGGCGATTTACCTGCTGGCGGTATGGGACGGTTTCTTTGGCGCCGTGGGCGTGACCGCGCTGCTGGCGGCGACCCCGGCGCTGGTGGGGCGCGAAAACATCGTGCAGGCCGGCGCCATCAGCATGCTGACGGTGCGCTTCGGCTCCATTCTTTCCCCGGCGGTCGGCGGCCTGGTGATCGCCAACATGGGCATTGCCTGGAACTACGGCCTGGCGGCATTTGGCACCCTGCTGACGCTGTTGCCGTTGCTGAGCCTGCCGCAGCTGATGCCGCCGCCGCAGCCGCGCGAACACCCGCTGCGCGCGCTGGCGGGCGGTTTTGGCTTCCTGTTGCAGAACAAGGTGATCGGCATGGTGGCGCTGATCGGCGCGCTGTTGACCATGGCCAGCGCGGTGCGCGTGCTCTACCCGGCGCTGGCCGGCGGCTGGCGGGTTGACGCTTCCCATCTCGGCTTTATGTACGCCGCGGTGCCGCTGGGGGCGGCAATAGGCGCCTTCACCAGCGGGCGGGTGGCGCAGGTGGCGCGCCCGGGCTGGGTGATGTTGTTGACCGCCATCGCGGCCTTCGTCGCTATCGGTTTGTTCGGCCTGATGCCGTGGTACAGCCTGGCGCTGCTGTGTCTGGTGGCCTTCGGCTATCTGAGCGCGCTGAATTCGCTGCTGCAGTATGGGCTGATTCAAAGCCTGACGCCGGACAATTTCCTGGGGCGCATCAACGGCCTGTGGACGGCGCAGAACGTGGTTGGCGACGCGCTGGGTGCGCTGCTGCTGGGGGCGATGGGGGCATTTATGCTGCCGGCGATGAGCGCCAGCGGCTTCGGCTTCGGCGCGGCGGCCTTCGGCATCCTGTTGGCCTTCGCCATGGCCGGGCTGCGTCAGGTGACCCTGAACAAACCGCAACCGCAGCCCGTCGCCGAAAAGTAACGGCGTGAAGTCGGCAGCAAGGCGGCTCGAAAGATAACGGGTAGGTTGACATGGCAAATATCGGCGAGTAATTTAGCGCGGAATTAACTTAAATGATAATCATTATTATATTGGTTATCAGTTAACAGCTTGAGGACGTAGCGATGGATATTGCCGTGAAAGGCGCCAACCGAAAGGAACTTCAGGAGCAGGCGGATGAACAGTTCGGCGCTGACTTTTCTCCTGCATCGGGCTTCTTCTTCACCTCCCCGTTCCGCAGCCTGATCACCGCCGGCTGCTTTAGCCGGGTGACCCAGCCGGCTGCGGACGGCGCCGATCTGAACGGCGAGTTCCAGCGGCAGGTGCGCCAGGCGTTTGCCGAGGCGCGAGCCGCCGGGGTAAAGGAGCCGCTGCTGTGCGGCGCCATTCCCTTCGATACCCGCCAGCCTTCGGCGCTGTTTATCCCGCACGAAAGCCGCTGGTTCGACCGCGCCGCCTTTATGGCCGGCGTTTCGCCGGTGGCGGCCGGCCCGGAAATCGCCCGCGTCGCCGAAGTGCCGACGCAGCCGCATTTTATGCAGATGGTGAGCGATGCGGTCGCTGCGATGAAAGCCGGGCGGCTCGACAAGGTGGTGCTGTCGCGGCTGCTGGAGATCGAGACTCGTGAGCCGGTAGACCGCCATGCGCTGATGGCGCGCGTTATCGCCCAGAACCCTAACGGTTTTCACTTCCATGTGCCGCTGGAGCGGGGGGCGCTGTTGGGCGCCAGCCCTGAACTGTTGCTGCGCCAGGCCGGCGGGCATTTCCATTCCAATCCGCTGGCCGGCTCCGCCCGGCGCGAGGCTGACCCTGAACGCGACCTGGCGGTGGGCGAGCGGCTGATGGCCTCCGGGAAAGATCGCCATGAACACCGCATCGTCACCGAAGGCATGCGCCAGGTGCTGGCCGGGCGCAGCCGCTACCTGAACGTGCCGCAAACCCCTGAACTGCTGACCACCACCACGCTGTGGCATCTTTCCACCCCGATTGACGGCGAAGTGGCCTCGCGCGACGAAAGCGCGCTGTCGCTGGCCTGCCTGCTGCACCCGACGCCGGCGCTGTGCGGCACGCCAACCCCGGCGGCGCACGCGTTGATCGGGCGGCTGGAGCCGTTCGATCGCGGCCTGTTCGGCGGCATCGTCGGCTGGTGCGACGCCGAGGGCAACGGCGAATGGGTGGTCACCATCCGCTGCGGCACCGTCGATGGCAGCCGGGTGCGGTTGTTCGCCGGCGCCGGCATCGTGCAGGACTCTTCCCCCGAATCTGAATGGCAAGAAACGGGCACCAAACTCAGCACCATTCTGCGTGCCTTCGGTTTGAATCAAGGATAACGACAAGATGAGCATTGCCTTTACCCCCTGGCCGGCGGAGTTCGCCAGCCGTTACCGCGAACGCGGCTATTGGATTGACCTGCCGCTGACCGATATTCTCGACCGCCAGGCCGACAACGACGCGCCGGCGATCGCCGATGCCCGCGGCAGCCTGAGCTACCGCGAACTGAACCTGCTCTCCGACCGCCTGGCGGCCGCTCTGCAACGCCGCGGCGTACGGCCGGGCGAGACCGCGCTGGTGCAGTTGGGCAACGTGGTGGAGTTCTACGTGGCGTTTTTCGCGCTGCTGAAGATCGGCGTGGCGCCGGTCAACGCGCTGTTCAGCCATCAGCGCAGCGAGCTGAACGCCTATGCGGCGCAGATCAAGCCCGCGCTGCTGATCGCCGATCGCGAACACGGCCTGTTTGCCGATGACGAATTCCTCAACGCCTTCCGCGCCGAGCATCCTTCGCTGCGCCTGGTGGGCCTGCGTAACCAACCGCAGGGCGAACGGGCATTGGCCGGCTGGCTGGAAGAACCCTGCGACGGTTTTGTCGCCGCGCCTTCCGCCGCCGACCAGGTGGCGTTTTTCCAGCTCTCCGGCGGCAGCACCGGCACGCCGAAGCTGATCCCGCGCACCCACAACGATTACTACTACAGCATCCGCCGCAGCGTGGAGATCTGCCGCTTTGACCGGCAGACCCGCTATCTGTGCGCCTTGCCGGTCGCCCATAACTATCCGATGAGCTCGCCGGGCGTACTGGGCGTGTTCTACGGCGCCGGGCAGGTGGTGTTCGCCGCCGATCCTGACGCCGCCCAGTGCTTCCGCCTGATCGAACGGCACCGCATCAACGTGACGGCGCTGGTGCCGCCGGCGGTCACGCTGTGGCTGCAGGCGATCGAAGAGTGGGGCAGCAATGCCGCGCTGGCCAGTCTGGAACTGCTGCAGGTGGGCGGCGCCAAGCTGGGGGAAACCCTGGCGGCGCGCATTCAGAACGAAATCGGCTGCCGGCTGCAGCAGGTATTCGGCATGGCGGAAGGGCTGGTTAACTACACCCGTCTGGACGATGACCCGCGGCATATTCTGACCACCCAGGGGCGGCCGATGTCGCCGGACGACGAAGTCTGGGTGGCGGATGAAGACGGCAAACCGTTGCCGGCGGGGGCGGTCGGGCGCCTGATGACGCGCGGCCCTTACACCTTCCGTGGCTACTACCTGAGCCCGGAGCACAACGCCAGCGCCTTTGACGCCGAGGGGTTCTACTGCTCGGGCGACCTGATCAGCATCAGCGAAGACGGCTACATCACCGTTGAAGGGCGCCAGAAGGACCAGATCAACCGCGGCGGCGAGAAGATCGCCGCCGAGGAAATTGAAAATCTGCTGTTGCGCCACCCGGCGGTGATCAACGCCGCGTTGGTGTCGATGCCGGATGCGCTGATGGGCGAAAAAAGCTGCGCCTATATCGTCGCCGGCGCACCGCTGAAAGCGGTAGTGCTGCGTCGCCACCTGCGCGAGCAGGGCGTGGCCGACTTCAAGCTGCCGGACCGTTTTATTCAGGTGGACAGCCTGCCGCTGACACCGGTCGGCAAAGTGGACAAAAAACTGTTGCGCCAGCGTCTCGACGCGCAACAACAGACTCAGGCTCAGGGAGATTGATCGATGGCCATTCCAAAACTTAATGATTACGCGCTGCCAGCCGCAGACGAACTGCCGAACAACAAGGTTAGCTGGCAGCTGGAGCCACAGCGCGCGGCGCTGCTGATCCACGACATGCAGCAGTATTTCCTCAATTTCTGGGGGGAAGACAGCGCGCTGATCAAACAGGTGGTGGAAAACATCGCCAGGCTGCGCAGCTACTGTAAACAGCAGGGCATTCCGGTGTTCTATACCGCTCAGCCGAACCAGCAGAGCGATGAAGATCGCGCGCTGCTGAACGACATGTGGGGGCCGGGCCTGAACAAGCATCCGGAACAGCAGGCGGTCACCGCGGCGCTGGCGCCGGACGCGGATGACACCGTGCTGGTGAAGTGGCGCTACAGCGCTTTCCACCGCTCGCCGCTGCAGGAAATCCTGCAGGAATCCGGCCGCGACCAGCTGATCGTCTGCGGCGTGTACGCCCACATCGGTTGCCTGACCACCGCCATCGACGCCTTCATGCGCAACATCCAGCCGTTTATGGTGGCCGACGGCCTGGCGGACTTCTCGCGCGAAGAGCACCTGATGGCGCTGCGCTACACCGCCGGGCGCTGCGGCCGGGTGGTGACCACCGCCTCCCTGCTGCCGTCTGCGGGCATCGCCAGCAAAGAGGCGCTGCGCCGGCAAATTCTGCCGCTGCTGGATGAAGACAGCGAAGACATGGGCAACGACGAGAACCTGATCGACTACGGTCTGGACTCGGTGCGCATCATGGAGCTGGCCACCCGCTGGCGCAAGATCCGCAGTGATATCGACTTCATCGCTCTGGCGCGCAACCCGACCATCGACAGCTGGTGGGCGCTGCTCTGTGCCGAGCAACACTGATTTTAACCATAATGCTGTTGCCGCCGCCCGGCGTTGGCTGGGCGGCAATTTGACTCGATCGATACCTTAGGGAAATTATAATGAATACTATGATTAATAAGGGAAAACGTGCGGCATTCCCGCTGATGCTGCTGTCCTCGCTGCTGTTTTCGGCACCGCTGCTGGCGCAAACCGCGCCGGAGGTGCTGCGCAAGCCGGTTGGCAAGGGCGCCTATGAAATGGTGTACAGCCAGGGCGAGAACGCGCTGTACCTGGCGACCTCGCAAAGCCGCAAGCTGGACAAGGGCGGCGTGGTTTATCGCCTGGATCCGACCACGCTGGACGTAACCCAGATCATCCATAACGACATCAAGCCGTTTGGCGCAGCTATCAACGCCAAAACCGGTACGCTGTTCTTCGGCAACACCGTCAACAACTCGGTGACCGCCATCGACGGCAAAACCGGTGAAGTGAAAGGACGCCTGGTGCTGGACGAGCGTAAACGCTCCGAGAGCGTGAAGCCGTTGGCGCCGCGTGAACTGGTGGCGGATGCCGACACCGACACCCTGTACATCACCGGGCTGGGTGACTCCAGCGTGGTGTGGGTGGTGGACGGCAAGGATCTGACCCTGCGCGCCACCATCACCGGCACCGGCAAATACGGCACCGGGCTGGCGCTGGACGCCGCCGCCAAACGCCTGTATGTCACCAACGCCGATGGCGAGCTGGTGACCATCGACACCCAGAGCAACAAGGTGTTGTCGCGCAAGAAGCTGGACGAGTCCAAAGAGCACTTCTTCCTCAACATCAGCCTGGATACCGCCAACCACCGTGCATTCATCACCGACTCCAAACAGCCGCAGGTGCTGGTGGTGGATACCCGCAACGGCAATATCCTCAGCAAAATCGACGTGCCTGAGTCGCTGGCGGTGCTGTTCAACCCGGCGCGCAATGAGGTTTACGTGACTCATCGCCAGGCGGGTGAAGTGAGCGTGATCGACGCCAAAAGCTACAAGCTGTTGAATACCGTCAAGACGCCGACCCACCCGAACAGCCTGGCGCTGTCGCCGGACGGCCAGACGTTGTACGTCAGCGTGAAGCAGGCCTCCAGCCGCGAGAAAGAAGCCACCGCGCCGGATGATGTGATCCGCGTGGCGCTGAAGTAACCCCGTCAGGGACTCGTACCACCAGGCGAAGCGGTAACGCTCGCCTGTTTTTTGCCTGAAACCGGCGTGCGCTATACTGAACAAAAGGCAAGTATTCCTTAATGTTTGTAAGGTGTAATTATTTGAAAACCCGCCTTGTGGCGGGTTTTTTTATGGCGATGTTCTCCCTGGCGCCAGGTTCAATGTAAAGAATCTTCAGCGCTGCTTACTTTAGTTTTTTAATTGGCGCGTTATATTTTATTTTTCATATAAATCAATTTGTTTATATATTCTCTTGAAAAGTTCTCGGCTATTTTAGCTTGTCATAAATACCTCCGCTTCTATGGTTAATAAAGGACTTTCCCGATTAGGGGAGGGTTCTTTACGTGTTCAAAGCACCCGGTGTCAGCGTCAAATCACGATGGAAATCATCATTTTTACTCATGGAATCGCCCCAGGGCGGGTAGGCGAGAGCCTGTTTGTCCCCCTACAGAGAGAAACCTGCGATGACGATACTCAAACCCCTGTTAGCCAGAAACCGCAGCTGGGCGCTACAACAGCGCCAGCGCAACCCCCAATACTTCCATAAGCATGTCGCCGGCCAGCAGCCGCAGGCGTTGTGGATCGGCTGTTCCGACAGCCGGGTCCCCGCCGAGGTGCTGACCGGCGCACACCCCGGCGAACTTTTCGTGCACCGCAATATCGCCAATATGGTGCTCGAGGATGACGACAGTCTGATGAGCGTTCTGCAATATGCGCTGGAGTACCTGCACGTCTCGGCGATCGTGCTGTGCGGCCATTACGGCTGCGGCGGCGTCCAGGCGGCGGTGGCGCTGCCGCAGATGCCGCTGGCGCAGGAAAACAGCGCGCTGGCCCGGCGCATGGCGTACCTGCGCGCTTCGTTGGCGCATAATCTGCAGACTTATCAGCAGTCCGATACCGACGACGTCAATCGCCTGAACCTGCTGATCGAGGCGCACGTGACGACCCAGTTCGCTCATCTGACCGCCAGCGAACCGGTGCGCCGGCGCTGGTCGCAGGGGGCGGCGCTGGACGTTTTCGGCTGCGTTTACGATCTGCAGCAAGGGCATTTGAAAGAGCTTATCCATCAGGACGCGGCGGAGGTGGCCCATGAACTTCAGCACTCTGCGTAATGATATTCCCGCCGGCATAGTGGTGTTTCTGGTGGCGTTGCCGCTCAGCCTGGGCATCGCGCAGGCCAGCGGGCTGCCGCCGTTTGTCGGGCTGTTGACCGGCGTGATCGGCGGCATTCTGGTGACCCTGCTCAGCCCTTCGCGCTATGCCGTCAGCGGCCCGGCGGCCGGTTTGGTCACCATCGTCGTCGGGGCGATGGAAACCCTCGGCTCCTTTTCCCTGCTGCTGGTGGCGCTGATGCTGGCGGGCGCATTGCAGCTGATTTTTGGCCTGCTGCGCGCCGGCCGCTGGATTTCGCTGGTGCCCGGCACGGTGATCCAGGGCATGCTGGCGGCGATCGGCATTTTGCTGATCATGCAGCAACTGCCGGTGGCGCTCGGTTATCAGGGCGAGGAAGGGCTGACGGCGCTGCTGGTCAGGGGCGGCGAACAGCTGTCGCCGGCGTCGATAGTGATAGCGCTGGTGGCGCTGGTTATCCTGTGGTTGTGGACCACCGCGCCGATCAAGCGCATCCGGCTGATGAGCTTTATTCCCGGCCCGCTGGTGGCGGTGCTGTGGGGCAGCCTGGCGGTGGTGTTTGGCGAACGGATGATGCCGGAAAGCCTCGGCAATATCCCGCGCATAGCGCTGCCGAAGTTCGACAGCGCCGAGGCGTTGGGCGCGCAGCTGAGCCGCCCCGACTGGCAGAGCGCGTGGCGCAACCCGTCGGTCTACCTGATTGCGGTGACGCTGGCGCTGGTGGCCAGTTTGGAAACCCTGCTGAGCCAGGAAGCGTTGAAAAAGCTGAAACCACAGAGGCCGGCGCCATCGCCGGATAAGGAAATGCGCGCGCAGGGCGTTGGCAATATGCTGAGCGGCTTTCTCGGCGGCCTGCCGATCACCGCGGTGATTGTGCGCAGTTCGGTCAACGTTAACGCCGGCGCGCGCAGCAAAGCGTCGATTCTGCTGCACGGCGCGCTGCTGCTGCTGAGCGGCCTGTTGTTCAGCGACCTGCTCAATACCATTCCGCTGGCCAGCCTGGCGGCGGTACTGCTGTATACCGGCTATAAGCTTGCCGCCCCGGCGCTGTTCCGTGCGCAGTGGCATCAGGGTCTGCCGCAGTTCGCGCCCTTTATCATCACCGTCGGCGGCATCATCGTCTTCGGCATGCTGGCGGGCATCGCCCTCGGCCTGATGGCGCAGCTGCTGTGCAGCACCTACAAAAGCCACCGCAATGCGCTGCAGCTGAGCCGCTATGACGACCATTATGTGGTGCGTTTCCACCAGAACCTGACGTTTTTGCACAACCCACGGCTGCACAGCCTGTTGGCGCAGATACCGGATAACTGCGTGGTGATCGCCGAGCATGATAACGCCGATTATATCGATCCGGACGTGAGGGCGGTGTTGGCGGAGTTTGGTGCCGGTGCGGCCAACCGTGGGATCCGGCTAAGCCGCTGGCCGGTGTAAGGCATACCTTCTTTTAGCCGTGATGAATAGCCACCCATTAGGGTGGCTATTAGCATAAATGTAATTTTTATTGCTTTGATATATATATGTTTATTTTATTTTTGTAAGAACTTTCTTATGTGATGCGATGTGATAAAATCTCCTATGCTTAATGAGGGCTAATTATTGCTTAATTAGCCGATAAAGGCGGGAGGGCTATGAGGTATATAATCAATAATAATATTAAATATCATGAAGATAGGTCTGAGCTGATCTCGCTGCACGATCATACTGAGCCGCTGCAGCTCACGGCGACGCTGAATCGTTTGCTCTCCGCCCTGGTGAGAAACAATAATCTGGTGCTTTCGCGCGAAACGCTGCTGACGCAGGTATGGGAAGCGCATGGCCAGGTGGCCTCCGGCAACAACCTCAATAATACTATTTCGATCCTGCGCAAAATGTTCGCTTCGCTTGGCGAGGAGGAAATTATCGTCACGCTGCCGCGGCAGGGATTTATGTTTACCGCCGCCACGCTGAAAACGGCGGACAGCCTGGCAGAAAAGCCGACGGAACCTGCGCCGGCACCGGTTGCAGTCGCCGCCGTTTCCCCCAGACGTGCCCTCAAGCACCTGAAAGCCATTGGTTTGGCGGCCTTGTTCACGCTGGCGGCGGGTAGCGCCGCCTGGGCCTGGCAGGACGTGGGGTATCTGCCGGCCAGTACGCTCGATGTGGGTAATATCGATAATTGCAGCGTACGCCTGATCACCACTTTTCATAAGCCAGCAGTCAGCAAGGTTGATTTGGATCACCTGCGAAACATGCTGAAGAAACGGCCGCAAATTCAATGTAATGAACCGGCGACGCTGCTCTATTACGATACGCAGACATTGGCGCCAAACGGCTCCGGCAAGACCCGGACCTCCTATTTTTATTATTGCCCGCTGTCGGAAATGGCGGATAACAAGGTGCAGTGCGAGAGTTTTTATGAAAGCTGGGGCTTGTAAGCTGATGAAACGATATGGCTATGCGATAGCGGCGCTGCTGGCCGTCGGCGGCTGCGCCGGCGCCGCGTATTTTTTGTTTTTTAAACCGCAGATCCCTGAATGCCGGGCGGTTGAGCACGTGACTGACAACGTTGCCGGCCGGACCGTTGAGCGCATCGTTCTGATAAACGTGGTTCCCGATGGGCGGCGGCAGGTCAACATATTATTGAACGGCAGAGCCTATGACGGCAAGGCACGCTATGTTATCTCGCGTACTCTGGTATTGGGCTACAGGCGGCAGGGAAATAACTATACGCTGTGGGTGAAGGAAAATATCAGGAAACCGCATGACTCGATCCGGTTGGAGGATTTTAATCGGCGGTTGCCGGTGGAGGGCATGCAGCTGCACTGGCGAATTGAGCAGATTGACAGCCGGCACTTTTTGTTTGCTGATAATCACGCCCCGTTATTCGTTTGCACTACACCATAAGAAAGATCCCCTTGGTTGACCAAGGGGGATCGAAAACATATGAGTCTGGTGGGATAAACGTTAAAATATCAAGGCTATTTTTTATTGATATAATTATAAATGCACGGGCTGTTGCTTTCTCGCGGGCAGACGGTCAGCAGCTCGGTGTCTTCCTGCGTGACCTCATCACGGATATTATCGTAGTAATACACGTCTGCCTTATCCTGACAGCTAACGCCAGAACGCTGAATAATCCGCTTTATTTGGCTCAAATCCCCGTCGCCCGCATTCATACTGTAGATTTGGCAACGGTCATAGTTGCCTAACGGATACATACTGACGCGGGTACTGTTCTGATAAATCATCATGACGGAAAATAGCATCAGCCCAGCGACGAATGTCATGATCATGCGCTTTAATGAACGCTGGTTTACGCTGCTGCCACTCTCAACCTTTATATATTCATCCTGCATGGGGAGATCCCCTACATCATTATTTTTTGTATCAATTACATCATGATCATTCATCTCCTGAATGATATCAGCACTAAATTTAAACCCTTGTCGCGGATAAGTGACAATAAGCTCTTCTTCGCCGAACTGCGCCAGCGATTTACGTAACCCGGATACATAATTATTCAGGTTGTTGTTGGACGCCTTAAGGCCATGTTCGACCCAAACATCATTAAGCAACCTGTCGCGCAGCAATAGAACATTATTATTGCGAATAAAAAGCGATAGCAGCCGGGTGCTGGGTTTTAGCAAGACGATTTTTGTCGCTGTATTATCGATATGCGCCAGCGTGCACTCGTCCTCATTGAAAAGGACGTTGTTATTTATATGGAAAATCATTTTTTCAACCTATCAACTTACCTGTCGAGAGATTATTCTGAGACCTGCCGGTCGTTTTTTCAATCCTCTATATTACCCGTCAATAGGATTTTTCTACATATTGTTATAATTACTCTCCGCACCATGCATTTTTACAAGTTTTAAAAAATAATTTTTTATATTTAATGGATACATTTCAGTATTAAAACCTATTTAATTTGTGTTTTTTATTATAAAATCCTGTGTTTTTGTCTATTTGCGATATAACGTTTTATTTTTGATCTGAACACGGTAAATTTGTCGCCACTGATACGGAACGCTGAAAAGCAGGTATCAGCGAGAGAACCGACGCCCGGTAATTGTAATTAAAGCCTGGCGTTAATCATCAAGAGAGAATTGTCGATTTAATTGACGTCAATTGGAACCTCTTTACTTACTAAGGAATGTAAGGGATTTATATGAAACTGAATAAGATCATGATGGCAGCGGTATTGGCTTTCGGCGTAACTTCTGTTGCTCACGCGGCGGTGAAAGATCAGGGCCACGGCACCGTGACCTTTAAAGGCGCAATTATTGACGCACCTTGCTCCATTACTCCAGAAACCGTAGACCAGACCGTTAACCTGGGCCAGGTTTCTAACGTAGCGCTGAAAAACGGCGGTCAGTCCTCACCGAAAAACTTCCAGATCAAACTGGAAAACTGTGAACTGACTGAAAAAGATCCGGGCAAAAACAACGCCGTAGCCATCACCTTCACCGGCGCATCTTCAGTAGACGACGCCAAGCTGCTGGGCATTACCGGTACCGCTAAAGGTGCAGGCATCGCTATTACCGATGGTTCCGGCAAGCTGATTGAACTGGGGACAGCTACCTCTGCGCAAAAATTGCAGAACGGTAACAACACCCTGAACTTCTCCGCTTATCTGCAGGGCAGCAAGGCTTCTAACGCCGTAGTTACCCCGGGCGACTTCCAGTCCGTGGCTGACTTTACCCTGGCTTACCAGTAAGTCCGGCTGTTTTTCCTAAATCCAGCATGCGGGCCTGCCCGCATGCTTTTTCCGGAAACCAGAAGATTAGAAGAGTTTGTGAATAGGGAATATTCGATGAATCGTTTTTCGTTAAAGTTAATGCTCCCTTGCATATTGGTTCCGCTGTTGTTTATTAACGGCGCTCAGGCCGCTCATTCATCCCAGGGGTGGGGACGAGTCAATATGCAAGGGGCCATTATTGATACCGCCTGTGCCATTGCCGCCGGCAGCCGGGAGCAGGTGATAGATATGGATACGGTACCGGTAGCGGATATTATTCGTGATGGACGAGGAGTATCCAGAGCTTTTTCTATTGAACTTATTAACTGCGTGCTATCCCGCGCCGAAAAAAAAGGGGCTGACTGGCAGCATTTCCAGGTGACATTTGACGGTAATGCCGATGGTGGATTATTCGGTATCGATGGTGAGGCGAAAGGCGTGGGATTGCAAATTGCCGACGCCAGCGGAAATATCGCCAGGCCGGGCAGCCCCTTACCAAATGGGGATATATCTCTGGGAAGTATGCGTCTTAATTATGAAATGCGGTTGGTTGCTAATAAACAGCCACTAAGAGCGGGGGTTTATTCCTCTTCGGTACGATTTAAAATAGATTATTACTGAGGCTCATCTCTACCGATAAATACTACTAAATGACAGGGTCGTGGATATGGTTTTTTCTCCTGCACGGAAGCTGTTTCGTCCTCGTGCGTTAAGCGTCTGTATTTTTCTGGCTTTAGCTCACTTCGCACCTATGGCAGGGGCAGAAGACGGCATCCAGTTTAATACCGACATATTGGACGTAAACGATCGGAAAAATATCGACCTGAGTCAGTTTTCGCGCAGCGGCTATATTATGCCCGGTGCTTATAGCATGGTGATTCATCTTAATAATAGCGAGTTGCCGGAACAGAGCATCAGCTTTTATCCGCCGGAAGACGATCCGCAAGGCAGCCAGGCCTGTATTAGCCCGGCGCTGGTGGAGCAGCTGGGGTTGAAGCCGGACGCGCAGAAAGCGTTGAGCTGGTGGCACGATAACCAATGTTTGGATATCTCCAGCCTGAAGGGCATGGAAGCGCGCGGTGATTTAGCCTCGGCGGCGCTGTATTTAAGCGTCCCGCAGGCCTATCTGGAATATACGTCGCCGGACTGGGATCCGCCGTCCCGCTGGGATGAGGGCATCCCGGGGCTGCTGTTCGACTATAACGTCAATGGGCAAACCCAGCGCCAGCAACGCAACGGCGGGCAGAGCAACAGCCTGAGCGGCAACGGCACCACCGGCGCCAACCTCGGCGCCTGGCGCCTGCGGGCCGACTGGCAGGGGCAGCTTGACCACCAGACCGGCAGCGGGCAAGGCACCGAACAGCGGTTGGACTGGAGCCGTTATTACGCCTACCGGGCGCTGCCGGCGCTGCGTTCGCGGCTGACGCTGGGTGAGGACTACCTCAACTCCGGGATGTTCGACAGCTTCCGCTTTACCGGCCTCAGCCTGGTATCGGACGACAATATGCTGCCGCCGAACCTGCGCGGCTATGCGCCGGAGGTGGTTGGCGTGGCGAAGACCAACGCCAAGGTAACCATCAGCCAACAGGGGCGGGTGATTTACGAGACCCAGGTGGCCGCGGGGCCGTTCCGCATTCAGGACATCAGCGAGGCGGTATCCGGTGAGCTGGACGTGCGGGTGGAAGAGCAGGATGGCAGCGTGCAGGCGTTCAAGATGAACACCGCCAGCATTCCGTACCTGACGCGGCCTGGATCCTGGCGCTTCAAAATGGCGGCGGGCAAGCCTTCGGACTGGCAGCACCGTTCCAATGGCCCGCTGTTCGGCACCGGGGAGTTTTCCTGGGGGGTGAGCAACGGCTGGTCGCTGTATGGCGGTTTGCTGGGCGGCGGCGATTATAACGCGGCTTCGCTGGGTATCGGCCGCGACCTGATGGCGCTGGGCGCGCTGTCGTTAGACGCCACCCAGTCGCGGGCGCGGCTGCCGCAGCAGGACGGCACGCTGAGCGGCGGTTCGTATCGCCTGAGCTATTCAAAGACCTTCGACGAGACCGACAGCCAGGTGACCTTTGCCGGCTACCGCTTCTCGGAGCAGGACTTTATGAGCATGAGCGAGTATCTGGATGCCCGTTATTCCGGTGGCCGGGTGGGCAGTAACAAGGAGATGTACACCATCACCTTCAACCAGCAGTTCCGGGATATCGGCCTGAGCCTGTACCTGAACTACGACCACCAGACCTATTGGGATCGGCCGGACAACGATCGCTATAACCTGACGATGTCGCGTTACTTCGATATCGGCCGTTTCCGCAACCTGAATTTGTCGTTGACCGGTTACCGCAATAAGTATGACGGCACCAACGATGACGGCATGTACCTGTCGCTGTCGATGCCGTGGGGCCAGGGCGGTAACCTTAGCTATAACGCTTCGGTGAACCGCAACGACAGCAGCCAGCGGGTGGGGTATTACGATCGGCTGGACGAGCACAGCAACTATCAGCTGAACGTCGGCAGCGGCAGAAACGGCGCCAGCATGAGCGGCTATTACAACCGCGAAGGCGATACAGCCCAGCTTAGCGCCAACGTCAGCTATCAGCAGGGCAGCTACAGCGCGCTGGGCTTTAGCGCCCAGGGCGGCGCGACCCTGACCGCAGAAGGCGGCGCGCTGCACCGCATCGGCATGCCAGGCAGCACTCGCCTGCTGCTGGATACCGGCGGCGTAGCCGGGGTGCCGGTGCGCGGCTACGGCAGCACAGTAGACACCAACCGCTGGGGCAAGGCGGTGGTGACGGACATCAACAATTACTACCGCAACAGGGCCAGCATCGATTTGAATCAGCTGGGGGAAAACGCCGAGGCCACCAAATCGGTGGTGCAGGCCACCCTGACCGAAGGGGCCATCGGTTACCGCAAGTTTGACGTGATCGCCGGGGAGAAGGCGATGGCGGTCATCCGGCTGGCGGACGGCAGCACGCCGCCGTTCGGTGCCACGGTGACCAACGCCAACAAGCAAGATACAGGGATAGTGAACGACGGCGGCAGCGTTTACCTGAGCGGCATCCAGCCGGGGGAGAGCATGACCGTACACTGGAACGGCGCGGCGCAGTGCGCCATCAGCCTGCCGAAAACGTTGCCGGCCGACATGATGAGCAACCTGCTGCTGCCGTGCCAGGCGCTGCCGGCAGACAAGTCGGAGGCGCAATAAGCGCTACACCCTAATTTGAATCTGTAAGAGTGATAAACGTATGAAAAAGAACTTTGCCATGAACAAACAAAAACTGCTGACCGTCGCGCTGTTGGGGGCTCTGTTGGCGCCGCAGGCGCAGGCGGCTATCGCACTGGACCGCACCCGGGTGATTTTTGACGGCAGCGAGAAATCGGTCAGCCTGAATATCAGTAACCAAAACAAGCAGCTGCCTTATTTAGCGCAGGGCTGGCTGGAAGACGAACAGGGCAACAAGATCCAAAGCCCGTTGGCGGTGTTGCCGCCGGTGCAGCGGGTGGAACCGGGCAAGCCAAGCCAGGTGAAGATCCAGGCGTTGCCGGCGACCAAGCTGCTGCCGCAGGACAGGGAGACGGTGTACTACTTCAACCTGCGCGAGATCCCGCCGAAGAGCGACAAGCCGAATACCCTGCAGATTGCTCTGCAGACACGCATCAAGCTGTTCTATCGCCCCGCGGCGATAGCGCCGCAGCAGAATGCCGCACCGTGGCAGGAACAGCTGACGCTGACCAAACAAGGCGACAAGTACGTGGTGAATAACCCGACGCCGTACTACGTCACCTTGGTGGACGCGGGCGCCAAAAAAAGCGTGGTGGGCGTGAAAGGCTTCGAGCCGCTGATGGTGCCGCCGAAGGGCAGCGCGCCGCTGGGCGTCAGCGCCGCCGCGTTGGGTGCCGGCCCGGTGCTGACCTACATCAACGACTACGGCGGCCGGCCGCAGCTGACCTTTAACTGCAGCGGCAGCGCCTGCCAGGTGATGCCGGAAAAGAGCAGGTCGTAACGCCATCGGCAGCGGCGGGTAGCGGTTAATCGGGAGGAAAGAATATGCAATGGATAGGCAATAGGCCGAGACGACACCTGCCGGATCGCCATGAGTGGCGGTACTACGGCACTCTTGGCGGGCTGGCGCTGATGGCGCCGTTGACCCTCGGCGCAATGTTGTGGCTGCTGCCGGCCGCCCAGGGGCAGGTGGCTGATAACTGGTATACCGACGGCGCCAACGGCGTACTGCAGGTGCGCGGCGCGCTGACGGAGAGCGCCTGCCGGCTGGAAATGGAAAGCGCATGGCAGGACATCAGCCTGGGTGAAACCGGCACCGGGCGTTTGCAAAACGTCGGTGACCGGGGCACGCCGGTGGCCTTTGAGCTACTGCTGAGAGACTGCCTGCGCAGCCCGGCAGGCAGCCGGGACTCGCGCAGCGGCGCTCTGGCGTGGGCCGATAACCAGCCGGCGGTGAGCGTGAGCTTCCGCGCGGTGCAGGATGCCGACAACCCGCAGTTGGTCAAGGCGCAGGGCGTTTCCGGGCTGGGGCTGCGCCTTGAGGGCGCCCGCGGTCAGGACGTGCGGCTGGGCAGCCGCGGTGAACTGATGTTGCTGACGCCGGGGCAAAATGCGCTGAGCTATACCGTAGCGCCGGAACGCACAACGGCGAACCTGGTAGCCGGCAGCTATCGCGCTACGCTGGACTTTAGCCTGAGCTATGACTGAGGAACTAAGGAACATGACGCATAAGTTCAACCTGAGCGGCTATTTAGCGTCTCTGTGGCGTAATGCGGCAGCGTTTTTGCTCTGTGCAGCGGTATCGCCGCTGGCTAATGCGGCGACTAACGTTACGGTCAGCGTCACCGTACTGGAAACGCCGTCTTGTGTGATTAACGGTAATCGGATCATCGAATTGGACTTCGGCGAGATCCTGACGGTCAGCGTAGATGGTAGCAACTATATGAAAAATTTAGATTATACGCTGGATTGTCCCGGCATTAAATCTAACGCCTTGCGCATGAGCCTGCAGGGTACTGCGACCTTGTTTGACCCTTCGGCGCTGCAAACCAACGTTAGCGATTTCGGTCTGGCGCTGCGCGCCAATGGGCAGCCTGTTGCCATCAATAGCTGGTTGAAATTCACCTACCCGGATAAGCCGCTATTGCAGGCGGTACCGGTAAAAAAAACGGGAAAAAAGCTGCCCGGCGGCGCTTTTACTGCCGGTGCTACCCTGCTGGTGGCTTATCAATAGAGGCAGGCAGCAATGAAACAGCTTGGCATGATTGGCTTTATTTTATTGGCGATGATATCGCACGGGGTCTTGGCCGCGAATAATATGAGCTTTAAGGGTACGCTAAGGGAAGATGTACCCTGCGAGATTAACGGCGGGCAGCCGGTAAATATTAATTTTGAGACGGTCGGGGTAAATAAAATCGATGGCGAACGCTACAAAAAGACATTTTCGGTAAGGGTGACCTGCCCTGGCGGGTTTGATATTCCCTATAAAATTTATTACCTCGGGCAATCCAGTGATTTCGATACTCTGGCGTTGGCCACCAATGTCAAGGGGCTGGGCATTAAGGCTCAGTGGCAAAACAATGGAGTATTTACTGAACTGAGCGTCGGTGGTGCGATTAACGGTCAGGCCGATTTGGATCTTCATTTTCAGGTGGTTCCGGTCAGGCAAAAAAATGTGGAGCTGGTGCCGGGTGCATTTAACGCCAATGCATTGTTCCGCCTTGAATATGATTGATTTCGCGGTCGCTGGTTGAGTGAGCCTATATGTTATGAACCGGAGAAAGGGATGAGAAAGACATTGCTGACGCTGGCGTTGTTGTGCATTAGCTTAAGCTGCCGGGGCGCGGCGCCCACGGCGGCGATCAACTACAGCGGCGTAATGGTGGCTGAGCCCTGCATTGTTCCTCCCGGGGAAGAAAACATTGAGTTGGATTTTGGCACCGTGGTTGATAAATATCTGTATCTCAACCAGCGTACGCCAGGGAAAGCATTTGCTCTACAGCTGGCTGAATGCGACCTCAGCCTGGGTGAAACGGTAAGCGTTTCTTTCAACGGCACGGAAAGCGTTGCGTTGCCGGGGCTGCTGGCCATAAATAGCGGTGGCGCGAGCGGCATTGCTATAGGCCTGGAAAGTACTTCCGGGGAGTTATTGCCCTTGAATCAGTTCACAGGGCGGCAGCGATTACAGCCAGGCAGTAATAGAATCACGCTTAAAGCCTATGTGCGTGCTGAACCTGATGCGATAAAAAACAGAACTATCGGCACAGGGGGGTTTAGCGCCTCGGCAACATTTTTACTAAATTATGAATAATACGTCTTGTGAATGGAATGGGTGATTTTTAACATGCCGCCCGGTATTGCATGTCAAGAAATAATAAATAGATGGATAGATAGGGAGTCATGATTTCAATTAAAGGACGAATGAATTGCTTTTGGTGGTAGTGGGCTAGATATCATGATTGGTTAGGCTGTTTATACCGTATTTCCTTGATTGGATGACTATCCTTATGCTAAAGTTTTTTTTGTTTTTCTTTACCGTCATTCCTTTTTTCGCAAATGGGTATAGCGTTATAGGTTCGGGAACCAGGCAAGACTCAGAATTCCCCGTTATTTACTGGGCTTGGGCTATCTCCGTTTACGTTGCCAATGACAAAAATCCGTGTTATCAGGTTAGTAACTGTTATATTATCTATGGTGAGCAATTTACTGAAAACACCTTTAGTTCTTATGTTCGTTACCCAACTAATAAGTCGGCATCTGCTTATGCTGAGCTGGGGATGTTTTTATCAAATGGCAATTTTTGGTTTTCAGGTAAAAAGTATAATATCGTCACTGCGACCGTCCCTGATGGCAAAAAATATCCCTGCGTAAATTTAGGATACCAGATAGGTTCTTCCTCTCCTGTTCCTATATATATAGCAGAATGCACCGGAGGGCCGGGAGGAACCACGCCGCCACCCGTTACTTGCCAGGTAAACACGTCGGCTATTGCCTTGCAGCATCCGGCGCTTATGGAAAATGAATTAAATGGCAATCGTAAGGAGGTGAACGTCAATGTGTCATGCAGCAGGAACAGCAGCGTCAACTTTCGTATGACAGGGTTAAGTGGTAATGGGCGCCTCGCCCTGGACCCTAACGGTGGTTTATCTTCCGCGCTAACAATAAATAATGTTTCTGCTCAGAGTGGGGTCACCGTCACTAATGTGGGAACCGGCGGTAAAAATATCACTCTGGCGTCGACGTTGGTAAGCAGTGGTGAGGTGTCTTTCGGCAAGTATTCGGCCTCAGCCGTATTGCAGCTTACAATCCCGTAAACTCTGAGTTTTCGCTCAAGGGCGGGTTGATTCCATACTCCTTTTCCGGCTATGCCGCCGAGATGAGGAGGGTTAATTAACGGATTATATTTATTTAGGGAGCCGTTATGCATGTAGCACGACAACGTCTGCCCTGGTTAGGAAGATGTTATGGCGCATTGGCACTAACCGTAACGTGGGGGGTGTTTATTTCTGTCGGACAGGCTGCGACAGCGCCGATATATATCACCGGCACGATCACCAGCAAACCTCAGTGCGTTATTAACGGCAACCAAACGATACGCGTAGAGTTTGGCGATGATCTGGTGACCACCAAAGTGGATGGCAGCAACTATATTCGCCAGGTCGATTACACGCTGGAATGCAGGAATAACAGCAATAACGCCATGAAAATGAAAATAGTGGGGACGGCCGCGTCGTTCAACGGCAGCGCGATTCAGAGCAGCAAGGACAACCTGGCTATCGCGCTGCGGGCTAATGGCAGTCCGTTGACCGTCGGCAGCTGGCTGAACTTTAGCTACCCCAATAAACCTTTATTGCAGGCGGTACCGGTCAAAGGTAGCGGTACGCTGACCCCCGGTGCGTTTAGCGCAGCGGCGACGTTGATGGTGGATTATCAATGAAGATGACGGATGGGAAAGCCCGGTGTGTGCTGGCCTGCGTTCTTTTCTTATCTGCCCTGGCGGGGCGGGCGGCGGAAGATACTGCGGCAATGTCGTTCAGCGGCACCCTGAACGCGCCGCCGGCGTGCGTTATCAATAACGGCCAGCAGATTGACGTGGACTTTGGCGACCGCGTGGGCGTCGGCAAGGTGGATGGGCAGAATTATTTGCAAACCATCAATTATCGTATCGACTGCGAACCGGGCGAGAGCGGGCAAACGCTGGGGCTCACGGTGGTAGCTGCCGCGAGCGGCTTTGACGGTGCCGCAGTGCCAACTAACGTGCCTGATTTGGCCGTGCGTCTGCTGCTGGCGGGGAATGCATTTGTGCTCAACAAGCGCGTGGCGATCGACGCCGCTAATCCGCCGGTACTGCAGGCGGTACCGGTCAAGCGCCCGGGCGCCGAATTAAAGCCGCAGGCATTTAGCGCCCAGGCGACGCTGTTGGCGGATTATCAGTAAAATGCTCTGGCGGAGGCCATTTCCAGAGAAATGGAGTGATATGAAAAATTTATTTAAGGGCTCCTGTTCAGCTCCCCTTATATAGTGAGAATAAGAGGTTATTATGCGAATCTTGGCGAGATTGCTTTCCGTTGTTATTTTTTTAGGTTGGGCTGGATATTCTTATGCCTATGAAGTGGAGATAAACTGGCAGCCTTCCAGCGATGGGCGGGGGATGCGGATGACTGTTCTGTCGGTAAACTCTCGACTCAATGATAATTCTGAGGTGAATTGCGGGCTATTTGCATCATGCTATGTTCATGTGGGCGGTGGTAATCTCAGTGTCGGCGCCACCTACTACTATGACTTTCCAAAAATTCCTTCATTGCGTGGTGTGCAAAAAAGTAAAAAAGTGGCGGACACATGGGGGGCTAGTTCTCCCAGCGCTTATATCAGTAATTGGGGGGATATGGTTGAGAAGATTGGCCATGCGCCCTGCTTTGCATTCGATGTGCTTGGGCCAAGCGGTGGAGGGTTTTTTGGTTCTACATGTGATGGTTCGGTAACCCCTCCGCCTACAACGCCAAACCCCCCGGACCCGCAGGTATCCTGCTATATGAACGGCAATATCTATTTGCAACATGGTTCGCTGGCGGACAGCGAGGTGTTGGGCAACCGTGCAGATGCAACGGCTTACATTTATTGCACCGGGAATGCTAAGGTCAGAGTGCGCTCTTTGGCCAGTATTGGCAGCGACAATTATATGGTTAATCTGCGCTCGGATGGCAGTTTAATGTCGCTGTTAACCGTTAATGGCGTCGCCGGTAACGGCGGAGGAGTGGTGTTGGACGTTCCTGGCGGGGGAACTAAAGAGGTCACGTTTTCCTCGTTGCTAGTGACTTCAGGGGTACCGGCGCCAGGTGACTTTTCAGGTTCGGCGGTGGCTGTTGTCGACATCCTTTGAATAATGGACGGTATGTTGTTGGCTATGGATAGGGGGATGTGACGATGAACATGATTGGTATAGCGTGCAGGCGAGTATTAGGTGTGGTGGCATTGTTGCTGGGAGGGTTGGGAAGTGGCGCAGCCGCTGAAAATATGCTTTTTCATGGCGCGCTGGTGGCTGAGCCATGTGTAATCCCCCCAGGCAAGGAGTTAATTCAGCTTGATTTCGGCAGCGTGGTGGATAAATACCTTTACCTCAACCAGCGAACTCACGGCATATCGTTGGTGATTCAACTGGATGAGTGTGATCTCAGCGTGAGCAAGACGGTGACGTTGACCTTTACCGGCACTGAAAATCCTAACTTGCCCGGGTTGTTGTTGCCGCAAGCGGGCAGCCAGGCCGCCGGCATTGCCATCGGTCTGGAAACGCCGGAAGGGCAGCCGTTGCCGTTGAACCAAAGCAGCGCTAAATATCCGCTGCGTGCCGGGAACAACGGTATTCAACTGCGCGCTTATGTTCGGGGAGAGCCGCAGGCGATAGCGCAAAAGAATATTACTCATGGCGCATTTAATGCGACGGCAACCTTTGTTCTAGGATATGAATAATAATTATTCTTCAAGGCTCCTGATTGCCATAGTGATACGTTAATTTCACTAACGGCGGTTATGTTTATGGATTTAATTTCTCTTTATGTCAGATGTGGCTCTCACGGAAAATATTCTTCGGCGGGCGATTGGCAGAAGTGAAATATTAACTGAAATAATTAAAAAATATGCATTTCCGTGAGGGAAGAGAAATCTCTGCTCTGCACAATAGGGGAAATAATAATGAAAAAGCTTAATGTCGTCATCGACGATGAGAATCGCTATTTCGCCGCAGGCCTGCGGGTCAGTATTGTTGAATATGCGCATCTAAACAATAAGGACGTTCGTTTTTTAACCTCCGACGATACGGAGCGGCCCGATATGATTTTCGCCTCCTCGCGTCGGCGCGCTCAGCGTTGGCGCAGAACGAACTTTTGCGGCGATACGCCCGTCGTTACCATCAAAGATGGCGCCACGAACGATGCCGTTCGCGTGCTGCAGCGTAAAGACAGTCTGAATAAATTATTTGAGCTGCTGAGCGAGGTGCTGGCCGGTATTGGGCGCCCCGTAGCGCGTAAATCTCAGCCTCTGACCTGCCGTGAAAGACAGGTGGTGAGCTATCTCCGCTGCGGGCTCGATCAATCGCAAACCGCCAGAATATTAGGGCTCAGCGTAAAAACCGTACATAGCCATAAAAGATCGATAATGAGTAAGCTGATGTTGCAGCGGCATCATGAGTTTATTTATTGGTTATTGTCACAAGAAGGAGAATATTCTTAACCGTGAAGAGGGATATTGGATTTTAATTTTTTTGGTATTCTAGAGTGACGTTGAAATAGGTAAGGCTCACGACGGTTATTTTTGTGTTTCCATCAATAAACAATGCACGGTGCTGTTTTTGACATAGGCCGGATTGGTCTATTTGTTTAAAAATATAATTATTATGAATGTATTTATAGACGTTGCCGTGCAGCGATAAATTAAAGGGTTGTAAAGTGAATTTGTTTTTTTTGGCAGTATTTTTTCTTTTCTTGAGCGCGTATTCGTTTTTTAAACACGGGCAGCGCATGAGGAAAAAACGGTTAACCAAAGTGCAGGCCAAGGGTTGGTGGCTACAACATCGTTGACCGAAAATGCAGGGAAATACCCCTTTACGTGTTATTCAACAAAGTAACAGGAGAAAGTCATTATGAAAAAAATCCTCATGCTGCTCGGCTGCGCGCTGCTGATGTGCTCTCAGCTGTCTTACGCTGGCCTGGTGATTGAAGGCGGCATCAACGGCAATACCGGTAGCGGCGGCGGTAGTTCCGTTGACGTGAGTATCAACGGTAGCACCAACGGTAATAATGGCACCGGCGTGAACATCGGCGGCCAGAATGGCGGTACCCAGAAACCGGGCTCTTCCGCCGCCAGCCAGCTGCAAAAAGACATTTATGCCTCAATTTGCGCCAGCCCGTTTATGAAGAAATACGCTGCTATTTGCCAGTAAGGCCGTAGGCGCAAGACAAGCAAACCCGCCGCAGAGGCGGGTTTTTTTGCTGCATATCATCGCTGCCGCCCGCTCGGGCATCTCAACCCACCGGCGCCGATTTTATATAGGCGATGCCCTGCTCGTCGTACAGGGCGTAGATCATCTGCAGCAGCGTGGCGATATCTTCAGACTCGTCCAACTGCCGGGTACTCATGATGATGGGGGAGACCAGATGCGGCTCGTCCAATGCGCTGTAGATCACGTCCGGGCGCTTCAGGCTGTGCAGGCAGTGGGGGACCAGCGCGATGCCAACGCCGGCGGCGACCAGGCCCAATGCGACCTGAAGCTCGCGCACTTCCATGATCCTTTGCGGCACCAGCGCGCGATCGCGAAATGCCGCCAGCACCTGATCGGCGAAGCTTGGCCGGGGCGTCTGCGGATATACGATCAGCGTTTCCGCCTGCAGCGCGCGCAGCGTTAATCCCGCTGAACGCGCCAGAGGGTGATCGGCCGCCAGAGCCGCCATCAGGGGTTCTTCACGCAGGACAATGCGGCGTATATGAATGTCTTCATGCCGGATCCGGCCAAATCCCACATCGATTTTCCCCTCCTTGAGCGCCCCGATCTGTTCCAGGGTGGTCATTTCATGCAGAGTCAGCCCCACTTCGGGGCAGCTCGCGCGGAAACGGCGAATCAGCTGCGGCAAAATGTCGTAGAGCGTTGAGGCGACAAAGCCGAGCGACAGCGGGCGTTCCACCAGCCCCACGCGTTGGGTCATGCTTTTCAATTCGAGACTTTGCGCCAGGAATTGCAGCGCGTGCCCGTAGAGAAAGCGGCCGGCCTCGGTCAGCGCCAGCGGGCGGGAGCCCCGTTCAAACAGCCTCACCCCCAGGTTGGCTTCCAGCTGCTGAATTTGCCGGCTGAGCGGCGGCTGGCTGATATGCAGCCGTTCAGCAGCACGGCTGAAATTTCGCTCTTCCGCGACGGCGATAAAATAGCGTAAATGACGCAGTTCCACGATTATGCCTTTAAGGTATCAATACGATGCAAAATGAGTGTTAGACGCGTGGCGCCCGTGGGCGATATCGTCGTGAATGCGCTGGTTTAATACTGAAAATAGGCATTGATGGCTCATCATAGGTGTTTTTATCCGTTTGCTACAGAATAAATTTTCAGCCGGTATTAATCCGCGGATATATAAATGGAACATATAAATTCAACCCGTTATTGGCTATTCCTCTGATGTTAACGGTCGGGTAATAATTTATGCTCAGGAGGCCGCATGTCTCAAAATGGTATTTTTACCGTTGATATAAAATCAATAATAGATAATGCAAAAATTAATAACACCCACCGGCTGACGGTGTTTTGGTGCGCTTTTATTATTGTTTTCGACGGTTTCGATCTGGCCGTGCTGGGGGTTGTGCTGCCCAGATTGATGGCCGACTGGGGTATCACCGCCGCTCAGGCGGGCCTGTTAGGCAGCTATACTTTGGTTGGCATGATGCTCGGCGCGCTTTTCTTAGGCCCGCTCTCAGATAAAATAGGCAGAAAGAAGACCATCAGCCTGTGCATTATCATCTTCAGCGTGTTTACTTTTCTTTGCGGCTTTAGCGTTAATGCCGGCCAATTCGGCTGGTGTCGTTTTATCGCCGGCATCGGGTTAGGGGGCGTGATGCCCAGCGTCACCGCCCTCACCAGTGAATATTCGCCTAAAAATAAGCGGAGTTTGATGGTCGGGCTGATGTTCAGCGGCTATTCCATCGGCGGGATGCTCGCCGCCCTGTCGGGCATCTATTTGATCCCGCTCGCGGGATGGCAATCTATATTTTATATTGCCATTTTCCCCCTTGTTTTCCTGCCCTGGATGTTAAGCCATCTGCCTGAATCTGCCGCATTTCTGGTAAAAACCAGGCAGCATGACCGCTTAAGGTGCCTGCTTAAAAAGATCGCCCCTGGCTATACCCATCAGCCGGGCACGGAGTTCATCAACCCGTCGTCTGCAGGGATGAAACCGGGCAAGGCAACCCTGAAGAGTCTGTTTGCGCAGGGCAGAGGCTTAAGCACCCTGATGTTCTGGCTGGTTTTTTTCATGTCGCTGTTTGTCATTTACGGCATGACCTCCTGGCTGCCCAAGCTGATGCTGCAGGCGGGTTACCCTCTGGGCTCCAGCCTGTCGTTCCTGTTTGCCCTGCATCTGGGAACCATCGCCGGGGCGCTGAGCAGCTGTTGGCTGATGGATAAAATGAGCGGCAGGCGCATCCTCATCGGCTATTTTTTGCTGGGCGCCGCCACGCTGTTTCTGCTGGGCATACAGACGCCGATCCACATTCTGTATGCGCTGCTGATTATTGCCGGTGCCAGCACCATCGGCACGCAAATAGCGATGAGTTCCTATGTCGCCCGTTTTTACCCTGGAACCATGACCTCTACGGGCCTTGGATGGGGGCTGGGCATCGGCCGCATTGGTGCGATCCTGGGGCCGTTTATTGGCGGTTTGTTGATTGATATGAATTTGACGCTGCAGCAAAACTTTATCGCTTTCGCCCTGCCGTCGCTGTTGGCGGCCGTGTGCCTGTTTTTCGTCAATCCGCGTCTGGCGGCATCCTGAGCCTCAATCTTCTTTGGCGTAGAGGTAAACTGAGGCGCGGGAAACGCCGAGGTGCTGCGCCACGGTCTCCATGGCTTTCTTTACCTCGAGCAGGCCCTGCTCCCTCAGCTCTTGAATCAGCTGTTTTCTTTCCGGCGTTTTAAGGGCGCGCGGGGTGGTGGCATGGCGGGCGGCGAAGCGATCGATGCGGTTACGAATAGCCTCCGCGCCGCTGGGCTCCAGATGTTCCGTCACTGCGCCGGCCGCCGTTTGCGTGAACTGCGCCAGCGCGCTCTGCATACCGCGGAACAGCGTCATATCGACGTTCAAACAGAGTGCGGCGACGTAGTCGCCCTGCGCATTCTTGATGCCGATCGAGGTGCTTTTCGCCGGCCGCCCATCGGCGAACTGGTTGCCGTAGTTGGCGATGACGCTGGGAAATTCCGCCGAGGCGATGCGGGCCAGGCCGAGCTCCGTGGCCGATTGCCCGACTTCGCGCCCGGACAGGTTGTTATGGATCGCCAGAATGGCGTGATCCGGGTTTTGCAGATCGTGGACCACCACCTCGCAAAACGGCGAGAAGGTGGCGCTCAGCCCTTCGGCAATCACGTTAAGCTGGGACAACAGCAGATTTTCCGGCACTTCTGACATACGCACTCCCGATGGGTATCTTTTACTCCACAGGCCCACGTGGGGCCAGATGACGACCATATCATAAGCGCAAGGCGGCGCGGTTTGTATCTGCTTCCAGGCGGCGCCAAAAATGATCTCGCTCTCAATCCTGTATTAATTTCGTACTTTCTTATTGGCTTTTAGCCGTTGAGCGGATATATATCATCTGCAATTGGATTTAATGTCTAATATTAGACATTTTGTTTTATCTATGGCACCGTTCGTGCGACAGCAGCCGTATCGCACACACCAGGGTTTTTCAGCGATAGATTCAGGCACCCGTCAGGGTATGGAGAACAACAATGTCTGCAACTTCAGTCGTCGGTTCTGCACGAAAACCTTTTTATAATACGTTGACCTTTCAGCTGGTGTTGGGGCTGGCGGCCGGTGGCGCAGTGGGCCTGCTGTGGCCGCAGATTGGCGCCCAACTTAATCCGCTGGCGGCGGCCTTTGTCAAATTGATCAAGATGGTGGCCGGCCTGATTGTATTTCTCACCGTAGTGGCCGGTTTTGCGCAGATTAAACGGGGTGCCGGCGTTGGCCGCCTGAGCCTGATCTCGGTGTGTTACTTTGAAGTGGTCAGCACGCTGGCTTTGTTGATTGGGTTGACGATCGGCAATCTGTTCGAACCGGGCAAGGGCTTGGCCCTGCACGCCGATGCCGCCACGGCGTTCAAACCGGTAGCGCCCGTGCAGGGCGTGGACTTCGTGATGAGCATTATCCCGAAAACCGTGGTGGATGCGCTGGCCGGCGGCATCATGCTGCAAATCCTGCTGGTGGCGCTGCTGTTTGGCTATGCGCTGTACGCTATGGGCGAGAAAAGCAAACCCGTGGTTGATTTGGTCAATCTACTCACCGACGCCACCTTCAAGGTGGTCAACATCATCCTCAAGCTGGCGCCCATCGGAGTGTTCGGCGCGGCGGCGTTCATGCTTGGCAAATACGGCATTGGCGCATTGATGCCGTTGATGAAGCTGGTAGGGCTGGTCTATCTGGGCTGTCTGTTTCTCATTGTGGTGGTGTTTTCCATCGTGGCCTGGCTTACCCGCTTCAGCCTGTTCGGTTTCTTCAGGCTCATCAGGGAAGAGCTGATCATCGCCTTTACCACCACCTCATCGGAGGCCGCGTTACCCGGGCTGATGAAAAAGCTTGAACAGGCCGGCTGCAGCAAAGCCACCGTCGGTTTTGTCGTGCCGACCGGCTACTCGTTGAATCTTGATGGGTCGTCTATTTACATCACGCTGGCGGCGCTCTTCATTGCCCAGGCCGCCGGCCTGGATCTGACTTTCGCGCAGCAGGCCGGGTTGTTGCTGGTGTTTCTGCTGACCTCGAAAGGCGTCGCGGGCGTCACGGGCGGCGCCTTCGTTACGCTGTCCGCCTCGCTGCTGATGTTTCCAGAGATACCGGCGGAAGGATTGGCGTTGATTCTTGGGGTGGATCGTTTGATGGATACCATGCGCACCTTGACCAACGTCGCCGGCAACGGCGTGGCGACCATGGCGGTCTCTTACTGGCAGAAAGAGCGTGTGGGTTTCCTGGCGTTGCCCCCGGAGCAGGTGGTGCGGGAGTGAGCCAGATCGTCACCCCGCGAGGTTGGCGCGGGGTTTTTTTAACCTTAGCAAGGATTGAACATGAAGCATGAGGTGCTCTACAACGCGTCCGGCGGTTTTCCTCCCGCCGGCCATTATTCTTCCAGCTGCACGGCCAATGGGATGGTCTACATCTCCGGCCAACTGCCGATAACCTTTTCCGGCGAAAATCTCGCTGGCGGCTCTTTTGCGCTGCAGGTCAGCCAGGTGCTCGCCAATCTGGATGCTTGTCTGGATGGGGCTGGCGTCGGCCGCGCGCAGTTGGTTCAGGTGCGTGTTTACCTGACGAATATCGATTGGTGGCCGACATTCAACGCGCTGTATGCCGAATGGATCGGCGAGTTTCGCCCGGCACGCGCCGTTGCCGGCGTGTCGCAGCTTCATTATGGCGCTGCGGTGGAAGTGGAGGCGGTCGCGTTGGCCGCCCTTTAACCCTTATTGACAGGTAACGCGATGAACGATTTGATTTTACCCGTTTACGAAGACGTGGCGGCCGCTGCCGAGCGTATCAAGGGATATGCCCATCGTACGCCGGTGCAGACTTCGCGCACCGCCGATGAGTCTCTCGACGCCAGCGTATTTTTCAAATGTGAGAATCTGCAACGCATGGGAGCTTTCAAGTTTCGCGGTGCGATGAATGCCTTGCTGCAATTCTCTGCAGAGCAGCGTAAGGCCGGGGTGGTGGCCTTTTCTTCCGGCAACCATGCGCAGGCGATCGCGCTGGCCGCCAGGCTGCTCGATATTCCCGCCACTATCGTGATGCCGCACGACGCGCCGGCGGCCAAGGTGGCGGCGACGCGCGGCTACGGCGGCAAGGTGGTGGAATACAACCGCTATCACGAGGATCGCGAACAGATCGGTCGGGATCTGGCGCAGCGGTATGGTTTAACGCTGATCCCCCCTTACGATCATCCGCAGGTCATCGCCGGGCAAGGTACCGCTGCCAACGAGCTGTTCGGCGAGGTCGGTGAGCTCGACGCGTTGTTCGTCTGCCTGGGCGGTGGCGGCCTGCTGGCCGGTTCCGCGCTCGCCGCGCGCCGCTTGTCGCCAGGCTGCCGGGTATATGGCGTAGAGCCTTTGGCCGGCAATGACGGGCAGCAATCGTTCCGCACGGGCAGCATCGTTCACATAGAGACGCCACAGACCCTGGCCGACGGCGCGCAGACCCAGCATCTTGGCCAATATACCTTTCCGATAATCCGCCGGGAGGTTGACGATATTCTGACGGTTACCGATGATGAGTTGGTCGCCGCGATGCGCTTCTTCGCCGAGCGGATGAAAATGGTGGTGGAACCGACGGGTTGCCTCGGCTTTGCCGCCGCCTGCGGGCATAAATCGATGCTGCGGGGAAAACGCGTCGGCGTGATCATCAGCGGGGGTAACGTCGATATTCGCCGCTATGGCGAGCTGCTGGCGGATTAACAGACACAGGCAGGTGACGAGAGAGAAGCATGGTGACAGACAAGACGGTATTCGAGCAGGTCGTGGCGCTGTTGAGCGCCGGAGAAGCCAGATTCCGGGTGATAGAGCATCCGGCGGAGGGGCGTTGCGAGGCGGTGGCGGCGTTGCGCGGCACCGAGCAGGGGCAGGGTGCCAAGGCATTGGTATGTCAAACGCGTATCGACGGAATCAAACAGTACATTTTGGCGGTGCTGGCGGCGGATCGGCAGGCGGATTTGCAGCGGCTGGCGGCCGAACTGGGCGGTAAGAAGGCTTCGCTGGTCAGCCCGGCGGAGATCGCGACGCTGACGGCCTGCGTGCCGGGGGCGATCCCGCCGTTCAGCTTCCACTCTCAGCTGAAGCTGGTGGCCGATCCGGAGCTGTTCGACCGCTACGATGAAATCGCGTTTAACGCCGGCGATCTGACGCGTTCGGTGGTGCTCGACGCGCAGGATTACCTGCGCATCGCGACGCCCGCGTTTATTCGTTTTGCGCGCACGGCAAGCATGGCGGATTGAAGTGATGAAGAGTCCATACGCCAGAAAGCAAAAAACCCGCCATAGGCGGGTTCTTCTAAATAGGGCGACTGGGCTCGGACAACCGGCGCTGGCGCCGGGTTGAACAACGCTTCAGCGCTGGCCCGCAGGGTGAGGCCTTTGGGCCGAATAATCGAACGCAGTTCGATGGAGAGTCCTGTCCCTGAAAAGCAAAAACCCGCCTTTTGGGCGGGTTCTTCTAAATATGGTGCCCGGACTCGGAATCGAACCAAGGACACGGGGATTTTCAATCCCCTGCTCTACCGACTGAGCTATCCGGGCAACGGGCAGCATTAAACCGTATTGGCCGGGGGCCGTCAACGGCTTTATGCATGAAATACCTGAAAATGCATCCGGTTGCTGGCTTTTCAGTCAAAGGGCGTAAAAATACGCCCGCGCGGGCCGCAACCGGGGGCTGATCGCCCACTGTGGATCTGCCGCTCAGCTTAAAGCGCCGTTTCTGCGGCACTGCGCCACCTGCAAGATGTCCTCGGCCAGCCGTTTGGCCACGGATACGTCCTGGAGTTGGCGTTTTACCAGCAGTTTGCTCAGGCAACCTTCCTGGATCAGCTCCATCTGTTGCGCCACCATATCGGCGTCGTCGGCGTCCATTTCGCGCAGCAGGTCGCGGGTCAGCTCCAGCGAGGTCAGCTTTTGCTGTTCCGCCAACTGGTGGATAGGGTGATCCGTTTCCGGGAAGAAGCTGCAGGCGGCGATAAACAGGCAACCGGGATAGCGGTCGTGCTGCACGTATTCCGCCAGCACGTCATAGCGCGCCAGCAGCTTTTGCTGCGGGCTCAGGTTTTCGTCCAACAGCAGCTGGCGGCGCCAGGTGTCGATCTGCTGGCCGTGATAGCGCAGGCAGTCATACAGCAGCGCTTCGCGGTCCGGCCAAAACCGTTTGAGATCGCTGGGCTGCACCTCAAGTTTTTCAGCCAGCATCTCCAGCGTGGCGGTCGCCAGGCCCTGTTGTTCCAACAGCCCCAGTGCGGTATCAAGAACGTGTTCACGTTGCACTTGTGCTTCCTCCAATTCGATTTTATTTATTGCACCGCTTTCTGCAAATGCGCGTTGAACGCCGGCGCATCCATAAAGCCGGTGACCCGCTGTGCGGGCAACTCTTGGCCGGCGCCGTTGAAGAACAGAATGGTCGGCAATCCGAGGACCTGCAGGCGCTTCAGCAGCGCCGCCTGTTCGGCGTTGTTGGCGGTCACGTCCGCCTGCAGCAGCACCACGTTGGCCAGCTTAGCCTGAACCGCCGCGTCGCTGAAGGTATATTTTTCGAACTCTTTGCAGGCGACGCACCAGTCGGCGTACAGATCCAGCATCACCGGCTTGCCCTGCGCCCGCTGCAGCGCCAGCTCGAGCTGCCCGACGTTATCGATGCGGGTGAAGCTGAGGTGCGGCAGGTTGGCCTGCTGCGCGCCCGTGGCGCCGAACGCCCAGTCCTGCAGCGGCCGTGCGGCGATCACCGCCGCCGCCAGCAGCAGCAGCTGCAGCGCTCTGGCCCAGCCGCGCGCGGTTTTCAGGCTCAGGGCAAAGGCCCAGCCGAAGAACGCCAGGCCGAGCAGGCTCCACAGCCGCAATCCCCACAGGTCACCGATCACCCGCTCCAGCAGAAATACCGGCAGCGCCAGGATCACGAAGCCGAAGGCCTCTTTCACATACTGCATCCAGGGGCCGCTGCGCGGCAGCAGGCGGTTGCCGAACAGGGTGACGATCACCAGCGGTATGCCCATCCCCAGCGCGTACAGGTACAGGGTGCCGCCGCCGGCCCACATGTTGCCGCTCTGGGCGATATACAGCAGGATGGCGCTCAGCGGCGCGGTGGTGCAGGGCGAACAAATCAAACCGGCCAGTGCGCCCATCAGGAACACGCCGGTCAGCGAGCCGCCGCGCTGGGTGTTGCTCCAGTTCGCCAGGCGGGTCTGCAGCGCGGAAGGCAGCTGCAGCGAGTACAGGCCGAACATCGACAGCGCCAGGGCGATAAACAGCACCGACAGGCCGATCAGCACGTAAGGGTGCTGCAGCGCCGCCTGGAACTGCAGCCCGGCGGCGGCCACCACCAGGCCGAGCAGGGTGTAGGTCAACGCCATGCCCTGCACGTAAACGACCGCCAGCGCCAGAATGCGCCCGCTGCCGTGCGGCCGTTCGCGGCCGAGAATGATGCCGGAAATCAGCGGATACATCGGCAGCACGCAGGGGGTGAAGGCGATGCCGATGCCGATCAACAGCGCCCACAGCGGCGAGAACGGCAGGCTGGCGGGCGCCGGTGCTGCTGGTGCAGGCGTCGGCAATGCGGCGGCGGCGCTCACCGCATCCAGCGGGATCGTTCGGGTTTCCGGCGGGTAGCAGAAGCCGGCTTCGGCGCAGCCCTGGTAGGTGACGATCAGGCTGGCGTTGGCCGCCGCCTGCTGCAGCGGAATGTTCAGGTTGAGCCGCTGTTTGAAGATGGCGACCTCGCCGAAGAACTCATCCTTGTGGCTCAGCCCCTCGGGCAGCGTAAAGGCGCCCAGCGTCGCCTGCTGCGGCACCAGTTTGATCTGCTGGCGGTACAGATAATAGCCCGGGCGAATTTGCCAGTTCAGCGTCAGCTGGCGATCCTGCTGTTTAAAATCGAAGGCGAACGCCCGATCGACGGGCACGAACTGGCTGCCGCCGCTCTGGCCGAACAGCGAGGCCTGCGCCGCCTGCGGCAGGAAAAACAGGCTGCAAAGCAGCAAAATCAGTTTAATGAGGCGTTGATCCATAACAGGTAGTCTTTATCTCCGGCCATCACCGGCAGCACCAGCAGCTCGGGCGTCTGGTAGGGGTGATGTTGTTTCAGGGCGGTGAGCAGGGCATCTTGATGGCGACGATCGCTTTTGAACAGCATCTGCACTTCGTATTCCTGTTCCAGTTTCCCTTCCCAGTAATACAGCGACGTCGCGCCGGGCAGCAGCGTGGCGCAGGCCGCCAGCTTGTCGCCCAGCACCCGCGCCGCCAGTTCCTGGGCGCTGGCTTCATCGGGTGCGGTACAAAGTATGACGACGGCTTCGCAATCAGACATCTTCAACCCTCTCATCGATTGGTGTGGGCAACTATACCCCGAAGGCGGTTTGGCTAGAAGGCGAGTTTATCATCAAAGGAGAAACCGGGGCCGCAGCCCCGGCCGGGGAATTACAGCATCAGGCCGCCGAGCAGGAAACCGAATACCACCGCCAATATCACGCCGATGGTGCCGGGGATGAAGAACGGGTGGTTGAACACGAAGCGCCCGATGCGCGTGGTGCCGGTGTCGTCCATTTGCACCGCGGCGACCAGCGTCGGGTAGGTCGGCAGGATGAACAGGCCGGAAACGGCGGCGAAGGACGCAACGGCGGTCAGCGGCGACACGTTCAGCGCCAGCGCCATCGGCATCAGCGCCTTGGCGGTGGCGGCCTGGGAGTACAGCAGCGCCGAACAGAAGAAGAAGATCACCGCCAGCAGCCACGGATGCGCCTGGATCACGCTGCCCGCGGTCTCTTTGATCCAGTCGATGTTGGCCTGCACGAAGGTGTCGCCCAGCCAGGCGACGCCCAAAATACAGATACAGGCGCTCATGCCGGCTTTAAAGGTGCTGGAGTTGAGCACCAGGTCGGTGTCGACGCGGCACAGCAGGGTGGTCAGGGTGGCGACGCTCAGCATGATGATCAGGATGGCGTTGGTGGTGTTCATCAGCGGCTTGGCCACCAGGCCCAGGCCCGGGCTGTTGATGATGGCGTAGGCCACCACGCACAGCACCCCCAGCAGGAACAGCAGCACCGAGGCCTTGGCGCGCGGTTTGATCTCCAGCGCCTTGTTGCCGCGCAGGGTGATCAGGCCTTCTTCCAGGCGCTTCAGGTACACCGGGTCGTCAGACAGCTTTGAGTCGAACAGCCAGGTCACCAGCAGCGACATCACCAGCACCGCGCAGAAGGTGGACGGCAGCACCACCATCAGCAAATGCAGATAGCTGACGCCATGGCCTTCCATTACCGAAGACATGTACACCACCGCGGCGGAAATCGGCGAGGCGGTGATGGCTATCTGGGCGGAGACCACGGCGGTCGACAGCGGGCGGCACGGCTTGATGCCTTGTTCTTTCGCCACTTCGGCAATCACCGGCAGCGCGGAGAGCGAGATATTGCCGGTGCCGGCGAAGATGGTCAGGAAGTAGGTGACGATGGGGGCGAGGATGGTGATGTGCTTGGGGTTCTTGCGCAGCAGCTTTTCGGTTTGCTGCACCAGATAATCCATCCCCCCGGCGACCTGCATGGCGGAGATTGCGGCGATCACCGCCATGATGATGGAAATCACGTCGAAGGGGATGCTGCCCGGCTTGACGCCGATCAACGCCAGCACCAGCACCCCCAGGCCTCCGGCGAACCCGATACCGATACCGCCCAGTCTGGCACCTAAAAAGATGGCCAGCAGAACGATAACCAATTCCACGGCTAACATAGTGTCTACTCCTTAAAATAAGCTTATTTGAAAATAAAAAGTTAAAATTTTGTGGGCGCCAGAAAGTAAAAAGGCACGCTATCCAGAGGATTCAGCGTGCCTTTTCGGGCTACCGGGTAGGGCTGTTATTGTTCATTTTCATCCGTATAGCGTTTGGCTTTATAGGCCGGGTGCATCAGGTTCTCCACGGAGAAGATGTCATCCAGCTCGGCTTCGGTCAGCAGGCCGCGTTCCAGCACCACTTCGCGCACGCTCTTGCCGGTTTCGGCGCAGATCTTCCCGACGATGTCACCGTTGTGGTGGCCGATGAACGGGTTCAGATAGGTCACGATACCGATAGAGTTGAAGACGTAGTGCTCGCACACTTCTTTATTGGCGGTAATGCCGTTGATGCATTTTTCCAGCAGGTTATAGCAGGCGTTGGTCAGGATGTGGATCGACTCGAACATCGCCTGGCCGATCACCGGCTCCATCACGTTCAACTGCAGCTGGCCCGCTTCGGCCGCCATGGTAACGCAAGTGTCGTTGCCAATCACCTTGAAACACACCTGATTGACCACTTCCGGCACCACCGGGTTGACCTTGGCCGGCATGATGGAAGAACCCGCCTGCAGTTCCGGCAGGTTGATTTCGTTCAGGCCGGCGCGCGGGCCGGAGGAGAGCAGGCGCAGGTCGTTGCAGATTTTCGACAGTTTGACCGCCAGGCGCTTCAGCGCGCTGTGCACCATCACGTAGGCGCCGCAGTCGGAGGTGGCTTCGATCAGATCTTCCGCCGGCACGACCGGCAGGCCGCTGACTTCCGCCAGTTTCTGCACCGCCAGGTGCTGGTAGCCTTCCGGGGTGTTGAGCGCGGTGCCGATGGCGGTGGCGCCCAGGTTCACTTCCAGCAGCAGCTCCGCGGTGCGGTGCAGGTTACGGGTTTCTTCGTTCAGCAGCACGCTGAAGGCGTGGAATTCCTGGCCCAGGGTCATCGGCACCGCGTCCTGCAGCTGGGTGCGGCCCATCTTCAGGATGGTCTCGAACTCTTTCGCCTTGCGGTCAAAACCTTCGCGCAGCTGGTTGATGGCGTCGATCAGTTTCTGGTTGGAGGCGTACACCGCGATGCGGAAACCGGTCGGGTAGGCGTCGTTGGTGGACTGGCATTTATTGAGATGGTCGTTGGGGTTCAGGTACTGGTATTCGCCTTTCTGGTGGCCCATCAGCTCCAGGCCGATGTTGGCCAGCACTTCGTTGGTGTTCATGTTCAGCGAGGTGCCGGCGCCGCCCTGGAACACGTCCACCGGGAACTGATCCATGCATTTGCCTTTATCCAGCACTTCGTCGCAGGCCTGAATGATGACGTCGGCGATTTTGCGTGGGATGGTTTTTAGTTCTTTATTTGCCATCGCCGCGGCTTTTTTCACCATCACCATGCCGCGCACAAATTCGGGGACATCGCTGATTTTGCTGTTGCTGATGTAAAAGTTTTCAATCGCACGCAGAGTGTGAACACCGTAGTAGGCTTCTGCGGGGACTTCACGTGTTCCTAACAGGTCTTCTTCGATACGAATGTTGTTTGACATGAGAACCTTCTCTATGTGTTGCTGCCGAATTAATAATTTGTCAGGTAACCAAATAATGTTGCCGAAGGCTTGGGGCATGAAACGATTGACCATATCGCCCGTTGCTGCCCAGATCATATGCTGGTCAGTAATAAATGACTGAATCCAGATCACCTTATGGTGCTTATAAAAACGCACTTTTCCGGTTCTGTGATCTCTTTCACGTTTGCTAACTTTAGCAATAAAAAAGGGCCTTTGGTTGAAATGGGCCCGGCTTGTCCCCATTCTATTTAGGTCGGCCATATAGGCCCCCTTTTTTTCGCGCAGGCGCTTCGCGGCGGCTGCGCGTTACTTACCGATAGGAGAACCAGGTGCGCTGGTTACCGCTACTGCTGATATTTCTGCTGGCTTACATAGAAATATCATTATTTATCAAGGTCGCCGCCGTCCTGGGCGTGGCCGTTACCCTGTTGCTGGTGGTGTTTACCTCCTGCGTCGGCATTTCGCTGGTGCGCAATCAGGGCATGAAAACCTTCGTGCAGATGCAGCAAAAGCTGGCGGCCGGCGAAAGCCCGGCGGCGGAAATGGTGAAAAGCGTTTCGCTGGTGCTGGCGGGCTTCCTGCTGCTGGTGCCGGGCTTCTTCACCGACTTCCTCGGCCTGCTGCTGCTGCTGCCGCCGGTGCAGAAATCGCTGACGCTGAAGCTGATGCCGCATCTGTCGGTCTACCGCCCCGGCGGTTGGGGCCAGGGGGGCGATGCCGCCAACGGCAACACCTTCGACGGCGAGTTCCAGCGTAAAGACGACGATCGCTACACGCTGGAGCACCAGCCCGATGAGCACGACAAGCGCAACGATCGCTAAAAAAACGCGGCCTTGGCCGCGTTTTTTGTCTGCGCAGCTCAGGAATATCGCCAAAAACGAAAAATTTTTTTGCTGGCCCCTTGAAGGGGGATGGAATGCCCCCATCTCAAATCCCACGAGGCCGGTAACAACAAAAAACCGGTGAACAACCCTAAATCTGATAGAGACCTTCTTACAGGAGAGCGTTCAATGAGTATTCGTCCATTGCATGACCGCGTTATCGTCAAGCGCAAAGAAGTTGAATCAAAATCTGCTGGCGGCATCGTTCTGACTGGCTCTGCAGCGGGTAAATCTACTCGTGGTGAAGTGGTGGCAGTGGGTAAAGGGCGTGTGCTGGAAAGCGGCAACATCCAACCGCTGGATGTGAAAGTTGGCGATATCGTGATTTTCAACGACGGCTACGGCGTGAAAGCAGAGAAGATCGACAATGAAGAAGTGTTGATCATGTCCGAAAGCGACATTCTGGCAATTGTTGAAGCGTAATTGCGCTTTATCTTCTGAACTGAACGAGTTGAAGGGAAATACCAATGGCAGCTAAAGACGTAAAATTCGGCAACGACGCTCGCGTGAAAATGCTCCGCGGCGTGAATGTTCTCGCTGATGCAGTAAAAGTGACCCTGGGCCCGAAAGGCCGTAACGTAGTGCTGGATAAATCCTTCGGCGCTCCTACCATCACTAAAGATGGCGTATCCGTTGCCCGTGAAATCGAACTGGAAGACAAGTTCGAGAACATGGGTGCGCAGATGGTGAAAGAAGTGGCCTCCAAAGCGAACGACGCTGCGGGCGACGGCACCACCACTGCAACCGTACTGGCTCAATCCATCATCACCGAAGGCCTGAAAGCGGTAGCCGCCGGCATGAACCCGATGGATCTGAAGCGCGGCATCGACAAAGCGGTTGTCGCTGCGGTTGAAGAGCTGAAAAAACTGTCCGTACCTTGCTCCGACTCCAAAGCCATCGCTCAGGTTGGCACCATCTCTGCAAACTCCGACGAAACCGTGGGTAAACTGATTGCAGAAGCGATGGAAAAAGTGGGCAAAGAAGGCGTTATCACCGTTGAAGAAGGCACCGGCCTGCAAGACGAACTGGACGTGGTTGAAGGCATGCAGTTCGATCGCGGCTACCTGTCTCCGTACTTCATCAACAAGCCGGAAACCGGTTCTGTCGAGCTGGAAAGCCCGTTCATCCTGCTGGCTGACAAAAAAATCTCCAACATCCGCGAAATGCTGCCAGTGCTGGAAGCCGTGGCGAAAGCCGGCAAACCATTGCTGATCATCGCCGAAGATGTTGAAGGCGAAGCGCTGGCTACCCTGGTGGTCAACACCATGCGCGGCATCGTGAAAGTGGCTGCGGTTAAAGCGCCTGGCTTCGGCGACCGTCGTAAAGCCATGCTGCAGGACATCGCTACCCTGACTGCCGGTACCGTTATCTCTGAAGAGATCGGTCTGGAGCTGGAAAAAGCCACCCTGGAAGACCTGGGCCAGGCAAAACGCGTGGTGATCAACAAAGACACCACCATCATCATCGATGGCGTGGGCGACGAAGCGACCATCCAGGGCCGCGTTACCCAGATCCGTCAGCAGATCGAAGAAGCGACCTCTGACTACGATCGTGAAAAACTGCAGGAGCGCGTAGCTAAACTGGCCGGCGGCGTTGCCGTTATCAAAGTTGGCGCAGCGACTGAAGTTGAAATGAAAGAGAAGAAAGCCCGCGTTGAAGACGCCCTGCACGCGACCCGTGCTGCGGTGGAAGAAGGCGTGGTTGCCGGCGGCGGCGTTGCGCTGATCCGCGTGGCGGGCAAAATTGCCGGCCTGAAAGGCGACAACGAAGACCAGAACGTCGGTATCAAAGTTGCGCTGCGCGCGATGGAGTCTCCACTGCGTCAGATCGTGATCAACGCCGGTGAAGAAGCCTCTGTGATCGCCAACAACGTGAAAGCGGGCGAAGGCAGCTACGGCTACAACGCTTACTCCGAAGAATACGGCGACATGATCGCGATGGGTATCCTGGATCCAACCAAAGTCACCCGTTCTGCTCTGCAGTACGCGGCTTCCGTGGCTGGCCTGATGATCACCACCGAGTGCATGGTTACCGATCTGCCTAAAGCCGACGCGCCTGACTTAGGCGGCGCCGGTGGCATGGGCGGCATGGGTGGCATGGGCGGCATGATGTAATCATCCCCTACGCTTGCGTATGCTGAAAACCCCGGTCAATCGACCGGGGTTTTTTTATCTTTAAAATCAACCAAGAGAATGATTTCATAGCACGTTATTAGTTGTGTGAATGAATTATTGCATTATTTTGTTTTTGCCATAAACAGTTGCCGTTTCCTTCCGATATACCCCATACCGACAAGAGGGGGTCCCTTCCTGTGGTTACTGTCAAAGGAGACGACTTATGCTGAAAAATATGAATATAGCCACCTGGCTGATGTTGATGCTGCTGCTGCTGGGCCTGATGCCCATGGGCACCGGCGGCATCGCCTTCTATTTCATGCAGCAGAACGGCAGCAGCATCGGCACCATGGGTGTCTTCTCAGCGGAAGAAGCGGCGCTTAACCGCAGCTGGCGCGCGCTGCTGCAAACCCAGACGCTGATCGACAATATGGCCTTTGAGCGCATGGCACCGACCGCCGCCGCGGATATTCGGCAGGGCATTCACCAGGCGCGCAGCGAACTGCGCAGCGCCGACGTCGCTTTCAACCTGTTTTGGGCTACGCCGGGCCTGACGGTTTCCCGGCCTGAGCTGGGTGAGGCGATGAAGAAGGTTTATCTGGCGCAGCAGAGGGTGCTGAAACGCGAGCTGGCGCTGTTGGAAACGGCGCCGCAGGCGACATTGCTCGACAGCCTGCACCAAATGATGGCCGAGAAAAGCGGGGTGCGCCAGCGGCTGGACGCGCAGTTTGCCGACTATATGAAAGCGACGGTGGCCAATCATCGTCTGGCGCTGGAAGAGGCGCAGCAGACGCAGAGGGTGTTCGCGCGCCTGCTGAGCGGGACCCTGGCGGCGATTTTGGCGCTGCTGGTGCTGGTGCACCGCGATTTCCGCCGGCGGCTTATCACGCCGCTGCGCCAGGTCGCTGACCATCTGCAAAAGGTGGGCCGCGGGGATCTGCGCAGCGAGATTCGGCTGCACAGCCGCAACGAAATCGGCATGCTGTTCGCCAGCCTGCAAAAGATGCAGCAGGAGCTGAGCGCCACCGTCCGGCAGGTGCGCGAAGGGGTCGAGTCCATCAACCTGGGCACCCACGAAATTGCCGTCGGCAACGCCGACCTGTCCAGCCGCACCGAAGAGCAGGCCAGCGCATTGACGCAAACCGCCGCCAGCATGGAACAGATCACCGCGACGGTGCGGCAAAACGCCGATAACGCCGGCCAGGCGGCGCTGATGGTGAATCAAACCTCGGTGATTGCGCACGACGGCGAGGCGCTGATGGGCAGCCTGGTCAACAAGATGCGCGTCATCAACGACAGCGCCCGCCAGGTGGGAGAGATTACCAGCGTGATCGACGGCATCGCCTTCCAGACCAATATCCTGGCGCTCAATGCTGCGGTGGAGGCCGCGCGAGCCGGGGAGCAGGGGCGGGGTTTTGCCGTGGTGGCCGGGGAAGTGCGCAGTCTGGCGCAGCGCTGTGCGGCTTCGGCAAAGGAAATCAGCAGCCTGGTGGACGGCGTCGCCGCCGATATCGGCGAAGGCGTGCAGTTGGTGGAGCGGGCCGGCAATGCCATGAATGAGATCGTGGTGTCGGTCACTAAGGTCAATTCGCTGATGGGCAGCATCTCTTACGCTTCAGAAGAGCAAAGCAAAGGCGTTGAACAGGTGGGCATCGCCATCACGCAAATGGATCAGGTGACGCAGCAAAACGCCGCACTGGTAGAGGAGGTGGCCACTACCGCCGCCAGCGTGGAGGAGCAGGCGGCGCTGCTGGCGCAGGCGGTGGCGGTGTTTCAACTGACCGGAGAGTTGCTGCGCCAGGGGGCGGAAGAAAGGCCCGCGGAAGAGCCGGTCGGCGGCTGGGCATAGCTGCCGCGCTGTATTTGATGATATTTTTGCAGCCCGGGGTGATTTAACTGATAAACTGATACGTCATCAGCTGTCGCTCAAGACGTTGGCCAGGAATCGGTGGCAACGGATGCTTAAGAGATGGCAACGCTTTCTGATAAGATTTTGCGTAATTCTCAACATCATATGGGGAACAAGATGCGGATTAAAGCCTTACTGGGTCTCTCGGCAGCCGTACTGCTGGCGGGTTGCAGCACGTCTCATGAACTGACCGCCGCGGGTCAGCAGATTAAGTTCACCGACACCAAACCGGCGGCGGAATGCCAGCTGTTGGGTGAAGTGACCGGCACCCAGAGCAACTGGCTGTCCGGCAACGGCGGTGAAGGCAGCTCCATGCGCGGTGCGGCCAACGATCTGCGCAACAAGGCGGCGGAGATGGGCGGCAACGTGATTTACGGCGCCAACAGCCCGACTCAGAATCTGCTCTCCAGCTTCGCGCCGCTGGACAGCAAAATGGTCGGCCAGGTTTATAAATGCCCATAAGCCGCCGATAGCAGCGAATACATAAAAAAGAGGAATGCCCGGGCATTCCTCTTTTTGTTTGCGTTGCGGCGTTTCAGCCCTGCATCAGGCGCAGGTCGATTGGCGTTTTGCTCGGCTCGCCGCCCACTTCGCGGGTCAGGCGCGGCACCATATAGCCGGAAACCTTGCTCAGCAGCGCCTGCATGATGGCGCGCGCTTCGTCGTCGCTGACCATGAAGTGCGCCGCGCCCTGCACCTTGTCCAGCACGTGGATGTAGTAGGGCAAAATGCCGGCGTCAAACAGCGCGTTGCTCAGCGCCGCCAGCGTGTCGGCGTTATCGTTGATGCCGCGCAGCAGCACGCTTTGGTTGAGCAGCGTGACCCCGGCCAGCTTCAGTTGCGCCATGGCGGCTTGCAGCTCGCGGTCGATCTCGTTGGCGTGGTTGATATGGGTCACCATCAGCACCTGCAGGCGCGATGCCGACAGCCTGCGGCAGAGTTCAGGCGTAATGCGCGCCGGGATCACCACCGGCAGCCGGGTGTGAATGCGCAGACGTTTCAGGTGCGGGATGGCCTCCAGCTCGCCGATCAGCCAGTCCAGTTCGCTGTCTTTCGCCATCAGCGGATCGCCGCCGGAGAAAATAATTTCATCCAGTTCCGGGTGTTGGCGGATATAATCCAGCGCCTGGCGCCAGTTGGCCTTGTTGCCCTGGTTGTCCTGATACGGGAAATGGCGGCGGAAGCAGTAGCGACAATTGACCGCACAGCCGCCCTTGACCAACAGCAGCGCGCGATTGCGGTATTTGTGCAGCAGGCCAGGTACCACGCTGCGCTGTTCGTCCAACGGGTCAGTGGTGAAGCCGGGAGCGTTGATAAACTCTTCTTTGACGGTCAGCACCTGGCGCAGCAGCGGGTCATTGGCATCCCCGGGGCGCATGCGTGCGGCGAAGGCGCGCGGCACCCGCAAGGCGAACAGCCGACGGGCATCGCGCCCCTGCGGCAGTTCCGGGTGCGTATTCAGTGACAAAAGCTGCAGTAATTCATCAGGATCGGTAATAACATCGGCGAGTTGATGCAACCAATCTTCTCTATATGCCGTAGTTCGGGTTATAATGTGTGCCATTTTTTTGGCTAAGCTACCAGTTCAAATATTCAGAGGGCCATCATGGCGACTTATTCTAGCAACGATTTCCGTCCGGGTCTTAAAATCATGTTCGAGGGCGAACCTTACGCTATCGAATCCAGCGAGTTCGTGAAACCAGGTAAAGGCCAGGCCTTCGCGCGCGTAAAAATGCGTCGCCTGCTGACCGGCACCCGCGTTGAGAAAACCTTTAAATCTACCGACTCTTGCGAAGGCGCAGACGTAGTAGATACCAACATGAACTACCTGTACACCGACGGTGAGTTCTACCACTTCATGCACCCAGAGACCTTCGAGCAGCATCAGGTTGACGGCAAAACCGTTTCCGACGCGGCAAAATGGCTGCAGGACAATGCGGAATGTATCGTTACGCTGTGGGACGGTCGTCCTATCGCCGTTCAGCCGCCGAACTTCATCGAAGCTGAAATCACCGATACCGATCCGGGCCTGAAAGGCGACACTGCCGGTACCGGCGGCAAGCCTGCAACCCTGAGCACCGGCGCCGTCGTTAAAGTGCCATTGTTCGTACAGATTGGCGAAGTTGTCCGCGTCGACACCCGCTCTGGCGAATACGTATCTCGCGTTAAATAAGTTTCAAGGCAGAGGAACCCCAGTGGTTCCTCTGTTTTATCCCTTCCCGTCGACCGTTGGCAGAAAATCCGCATGATGAAGAAAACTCTGTTGGCCGTGATCTCCCTGCTGTTACTGGCATCCCTAAGCGGCTGTAATACGTTTCGCGGCTTTGGCGAAGACGTTCAGCACCTCGGCGGCGCAATTTCACGCACGGCCAGCTGAAAGCATTAATTCCCCTAATTTTTTTGGTCAAAAAAACGCCATTTTAAGCTGCAGCGCCCGCTAATCTTTACTAAGCTTAGAAAGCCGTACTTTTTCATCACGACAAATAAGGATTCCCTATGCTGAAGAAAAGTATTATCGCCATTTTCTCTTTGCTAATTTTGAGCTCATTGACCGCATGCAACACCACCAAAGGGGTGGGTGAAGATATCCAGGCCGGCGGCAAAGCCATTCAGCGCAGCGCGGAATAAGCGTTTTTCAGACTCCTGTGGTATTCCATAAGCAGTAGCGCCGGGCTCGTTTTGTGGAATACCGCTTGATGCCCGCCTTCCCGCGTTTGTCTTGCCACGTTATAATTGCCCGGCATTTGTCATCAAGCTGAACGGGACGACCTGTTCACGCGTCACTGGATTGGGGACGACCCCATGCTTATGGAGGCCGTCTCATGGCCTGGATTATTTTGCTTATCGCCGGTTTGCTCGAAGTGGTATGGGCTATCGGCCTGAAATACACCCACGGTTTTACCCGCCTGACGCCCAGCATCATTACTGTCGCCGCGATGGTAGTCAGCATGCTGCTGCTGGCCAACGCGATGAAAACGCTGCCCGCCGGCACCGCCTATGCGGTCTGGACCGGCATCGGCGCGGTGGGGGCGGCGATTATGGGGATGATATTGCTGGGTGAGTCGACCAATATCGCGCGCATTATCAGCCTGTGCCTGATCGTGGTCGGGATACTCGGCCTGAAGTTCAGCAGCCACTGATAACCCCAGTCACTTACCTAAAACAGGCGGCCAACGGACATTGGCCGCCTGAAAGGTTTACAGGGTCACGACACCAATCAGCGTCACTACGCTAAGGATCGCCGCCAGGCCGTAGAACACCCATTTGCCGGCCGGCACGTGGATCTTCAGATCATGCATCGCATGGTGGATACGGTGCAGGCCGCACCACAGCGGCAGGACGATCATCAGCAGCAGGAACAGGCGACCGATTAGGCTTTGGCAGAACGCCAGCACCCGCTCATAGCCCAGCGCCTCGCCGGGGAACAGCCCCAGCGGCAGCAAGATGCCGACCAGCAGCACGATGGCCGGCGCCACTATCGCCCCCCACATGCCGCCGGCGCCGAACAACCCCCAGAAAACCGGCTCGTCAGAGCGTTTAGGTGCTTGGTTTATCATGTTTCCTCCGGATTACATCAGGGCTACGGCCAGAATGATCGCGCTGGCCACCAGGGTGACCGCCCACAGCCCTTTAACGATCGGTCCAGGCCCCATTTTTTCGCTGTTAACCACGATATTGGCAGCCTTCGGCGCCAGATCGAACCAGGTTTTGGTGTGCAATGCCGCCGCCAGCAGCGCGACGATGTTGATCAGCAACACCAGCGGGTTTTGCAGGAAACCGACGAAGCCGGCCCAGCTTTCCGCGCCGCCTTTCAGCGCGAACACGCCGTACAGCAGCAGGATGCTGAACCACACCGCCAGCACCGAAGTGCCTTCACGCAGCATGTAGAAGCGATAGAAGCCCAGTTTCTGCCACCAGGTGGGCGTCATGGTGCGCACATAGGGCTTACGTTGTGTTGTCATGGCAATTTTTCTCCCTTATTGCGGCTTCAGCATGGCGATCATAAAGTCTTTGGCGCTTTCCACCTTGCCTTGCTGGATGGCGGCGGCCGGATCGACGTGTTTCGGACAGACTTCGGAACAATAGCCGACAAAAGTGCAGCTCCAGACGCCGTTTTGGCCGTTGAGCTGCGGCATGCGCTGTTTTTTGCCGTGGTCGCGGTTATCCAGGTTGTAACGGTGCGCCAGCGTGATCGCCGCCGGGCCGATAAACTCCGGATTGAGGCCGAACTGCGGGCAGGCGGCATAGCACAGGCCGCAGTTGATGCAGCCGGAGAACTGGTGATACTTCGCCATTTGCGCCGGGGTCTGCACGTTCGGGCCTTCTTCCGGTGTGCGGTTGTTGCCGATGATGTAGGGCTTAATCGCCTCCAGGCTCTCGATAAAGTGAGTCATGTCGACCACCAGATCGCGCTCGATGGGGAAGTTGCCCAGCGCCTCGACCTTCATGCCGCCGGTGTATTCCCGCAGGAAGGTTTTGCACGCCAGCTTCGGCACCCGGTTGACCATCATGCCGCACGAGCCGCAGATCGCCATGCGGCAGGACCAGCGGTAGGAGAGGTCCGGCGCCAGGTTGTCCTTGATGTAACCCAGCGCATCAAGCAGCGAGGTCTGCTCATCGTAAGGCACGGCGTAGGTCTCGAAATGCGGCTCGGCGTCGCGTTCCGGGTTATAGCGCATGACTTCGATTTTCAGGGTTTTCATCTCAGCCATTGGCCTGCTCCTTATCCTTTTTCTCCTGCGCATCGGCTTCGGCGCCGTAAACACGTTTGGCCGGCGGCAGCTTGGTGATTTTCACGTCGCTGTATTCCAGCCGCGGCGCGCCGGCCGGGTTGTGGAACGCCAGCGTATGTTTGAGGAAGTTGACGTCGTCACGCTCGGTGCAGCCTTCATCCAGACGTTGGTGCGCGCCGCGCGACTCTTTGCGGTTGAAGGCGGAGTGCGCCATGCATTCGGCGACGTCCAGGCCATAGCCCAGTTCGATGGTGTACAGCAGATCGGTATTGAATACGCTGGAACTGTCGGTGATCCTGACCCGTTTGAAGCGTTCTTTCAGCTCGGCCAGCTTATCGATGGTTTTTTGCATCAGCTCCGGCGTGCGGTAGATGCCGCAGCCTTCTTCCATCGACAGGCCCATTTCGTCGCGGATCTTCGACCAGTTTTCATTGCCTTCCTGTTTCATCAGGTTGCTCAGCCGGGCTTCGACGTCGCGTCCCTGGGCGTCCAGCGCGCCGCCGTTGGCCGGGCCGCTTTCCAGCGCCCGGCGTGCGGCGTGCTCACCGGCCACCCGGCCGAACACCACCAGTTCCGCCAGCGAGTTGGAGCCGAGGCGGTTGGCGCCGTGCAGGCCGACGGAGGAACATTCCCCGACGGCGAACAGGCCCCTGATGCGGGTTTCGCAGTTTTGATCGGTTTCGATGCCGCCCATGGTGTAGTGCGCAGTGGGGCGCACCGGGATCGGCTCCTTCACCGGGTCGACGCCGACGTAGGCCTTGGCCAGCTCACAGATGAACGGCAGCCGCTCCAGCAGCTTTTTCTCGCCCAGGTGCCGCAGGTCCAGATAGACCACGTCGCCGCGCGGGGTGGGAAGGGTGCGTCCGGCGCGCCATTCGTGCCAGAAGGCCTGTGAAACTTTATCGCGCGGGCCCAGCTCCATATATTTGTTTTTCGGTTCGCCCAGCGGCGTTTCCGGCCCCATGCCGTAGTCCTGCAGGTAGCGGTAGCCGTCCTTGTTCACCAGGATGCCGCCTTCGCCGCGGCAGCCTTCGGTCATCAGGATACCGGAGCCGGGCAGGCCGGTCGGGTGGTACTGCACGAACTCCATATCGCGCAGCGGTACGCCGTGGTGGAACGCCATGCCCATGCCGTCACCGGTGACGATGCCGCCGTTGGTGTTGTAGCGATACACGCGCCCGGCGCCGCCGGTGGCCATCACCACCGCATTGGCGCGGATCTGCACGCGGGTGCCTTCCATCATGTTCATCGCCACCAGGCCGCGCGCCTGGCCGTCGTCCACCAGAATGTCCAGCACGAAGTGCTCGTCGAAGCGCTGGATCTGCGGGTACTTCAGCGAGGTCTGGAACAGGGTGTGCAGCATATGGAAACCGGTCTTGTCGGCGGCGAACCAGGTGCGTTCGATCTTCATGCCGCCAAAGCGCCGCACGTTGACCGAGCCGTCCGGTTTGCGGCTCCAGGGGCACCCCCATTGTTCCAGCTGGGTCATTTCGCGCGGGCACTGGTGCACGAAATGGTCGACCACGTCCTGCTCGCACAGCCAGTCGCCGCCGGCGACGGTATCGTTGAAGTGGTAGTCGTAAGAGTCGTGATCCTGGGTGACGGCGGCGGAACCCCCCTCGGCGGCGACCGTATGGCTGCGCATCGGGTAGACTTTAGAGATCAGCGCGATTTTCAGTTGAGGGTTGGCTTCCGCTGCGGCTATTGCTGCACGTAAACCAGCGCCCCCGGCCCCAATAATGGCAAGATCGGCGTTAAAGGTTTGCACTGCATTCCTCCAATGTTCTGTTAAGAACGGCAAGTTAAATATCTATGCTTAAAATTTAATGAAACGCTTCGGGTGCTAACTAATTGAACCAATTGATGTTAATTAAAAGTTAAGGATAGATATCTCCCACCAACTATGGGGAATTAACTATACCTAAAGTTAAGTAGGGGAAATTTGATGTGATCGATTGTTTTGTCGATTAACTGTTAGCCGGCAGGCTCTTCTGCCATAGCGGCACGTTCGGCGTGCGTTCGGCTTTTTATCGGCCTTTTTACCGCCCGTTTGTCGAAAATCGCCGCCGCCGCGGCCCGCCGACCTTGAAGAATTTGTTTGCGTGACAGGATACGAGTAGACTGCATCCCCTGTTTGATTTCGGAGTAATTACCATGAGCGAAACGGCAAGCTGGCAGCCAAGTGCACCTATCGCCAATTTGTTGAAACGCGCAGCGATCCTGGCGGAGATCCGGCGTTTCTTCGCCGATCGAGGCGTGCTGGAAGTTGAGACGCCCACCATGAGCCAGGCGACGGTTACCGATATCCACCTGTTCCCGTTCCAGACGCGCTTCGTCGGGCCGGGCGCGGCGGACGGCCTGACGCTGTACATGATGACCAGCCCGGAATACCACATGAAGCGCCTGCTGGCGGCGGGCAGCGGCCCGATCTATCAGATGGGGCGCAGTTTCCGCAATGAAGAGGCCGGGCGGCATCACAACCCGGAATTCACCATGCTGGAATGGTACCGTCCGCACTACGACATGTACCGGCTGATGAATGAAGTGGACGATCTGCTGCAGCAGGTGCTGGATTGCGACAGCGCAGAGACGCTGTCCTATCAGCAGGCGTTCCTGCGCCACCTGGATATCGATCCGCTGTCGGCGGAGAAGGCCCAGCTGCGCGAAGCGGCGGCCAAGCTTGATTTGAGCAACATCGCCGATACAGAAGAAGACCGCGATACGCTGTTGCAGCTGCTGTTCACCGTTGGGGTGGAGCCGCACATCGGCCGCGAAAAACCGGCCTTTGTTTATCACTTCCCGGCCAGCCAGGCGGCGTTGGCGGAGATAAGCACCGAGGATCACCGCGTAGCGGAGCGTTTTGAAGTGTATTTCAAGGGCATTGAGCTGGCGAACGGCTTCCGTGAGCTGACCGACAGCCGCGAGCAGCGCCAGCGCTTTGAGCAGGATAACCGCAAGCGCGCGGAGCGCGGCCTGCCGCAGCACCCGATCGACAACAACCTGCTGGACGCGCTGCAGCACGGCATGCCGGAATGTTCCGGGGTGGCGTTGGGCGTCGACCGGCTGGTGATGTTGGCGCTGGGCGCCGAGAGTTTGAGTGAGGTGCTCGCCTTCCCGGTAGGGCGCGCGTAGCTTTCTCATCAGCGGATAGCAAAAGGGTGCAGTTCACCATGAACTGCACCCTTTTTTATTTACAGGCCGCCGGATTCGCGTTTGGTGTTCGGCGGCGGCGTGGAAGGCGGCGTACGGCCGTTGGTGGTCAGCCGCGACAGCGTTTCGCTGCGCACCTGGAACGGCGGGTACGGCAGGGTGATGCCGTGTTCGCGGTAGCCCGCCAGGATCAGCTGGTGGATCTCGTGGCGCAGCGGCATGCGGTGGCCCATTTCGGCCGCGTAGATGCGCATCTCGAAGATCTGAATGCCCTGCTGCAGATCGACCAGGTATACCTCCGGCGCCGGGTTGTCCAGCACCAGCGAGCAGCGTTCGGCGGCGTTGGTCAGGATCTTGGTGACCTCTTCGCTGTTGGCGTCGGCCGGAGCCGGCACCGTTAACACCACGCGCGTCAGGTTGTCCGACAGCGACCAGTTGACGAACTGCTCGGTGATAAATGCTTTGTTCGGCACGATGATCTCTTTGCGGTCCCAGTCCGAGATGGTGGTGGCGCGGGTGTTGATCTTGGTGACGGTGCCGGTCAGGTTGCGGATCGTCACCGTGTCGCCAATGCGGATCGGTTTTTCGAACAGAATGATCAGGCCGGAGATGAAGTTGGAGAAGATCTCCTGCATGCCGAAGCCCAACCCCACGCTGAGCGCGGTGACCACCCACTGCAGCTTCGACCATTCGATGCCGATCCAGGAAAAACTGAGAATGGCGCCGAACAGCAGCAGCAAATATTTGGTGATGGTGGTGATGGCGTAGCCGGTGCCCGGCGTCAAATCCAGGTGCTGCAGCACCGCCAGCTCCAACAGCGCCGGCAGGTTGCGCACCAGCTGCATGGTGACGATCAGCACCAGAATGGCGATCAATACCGCGCCGAGCGTGATCGGATGCGCCGTTTCTACGCCGTTGACCGTTGAGGTCACGTCCCACAGCGAGATGTTTTCCAGGAAGGCGAAGGCGGAGTGAATTTCTGACCACAGCACGATCACCGACACCAGCGCGATCATGGTCAGGATCGAACGCACCAGCCGCAGCGACTGGGCGCTGATGGCATCCAGATCGATCTCCGAATAATCCATGTCCATCGCGCCTTCGGTGCTGTTCGGGGTATGCGGCGTTTCTTCTTCACCGCGGGCGCGCTGGGCCAGGATGTCGGCGCGGCGCTGCTTGGCGCGGTCGAAGGCGATGCGCCGCCGTTGGATCAGCATCCAGCGGCGAATAATATGGTAAATCACCAACAGGAAGAACCAGATCGCCACCGAGGTCTCCAGCCGCGCCAGCAGCGCCTGCGAGGTGGTCAGGTAACCGACGCACGAGGCCAGCGCAGCCAGCAGCGGCGCCGACAGCAGCAGCCCCCACAGCGCGGTGTTGAGCATGTTGTCGCCGGAGCCTTTCTTGTCGAGATACAGCGGGATGCCGGCGCGTTTCAGGCTGTTGGTGACGATGGCCAAGGCCAGGCACAGCAGGATAAAGCACAGCCGGCCTAGGCTATTGGCGAATTCGCGTTCTTTCAGGCTGTCGAAGGTGATCAGCGCCATGATCAGCGGCACGATCAGCCAGATCGACATCTGGTAGTAGCGCATGGCGCGGGAAACCTGCTTCACCGGCCAGCGGAAATGCACGATGAACAGCCCTTGCGGGTGGGCGAAGGCGGCGCAGATCATGCATACCCACAGAATGGGCAGCGTCGCGGTGACGCCTTTGCCGATCGCCTCCGCCACCGGGTAGTTCCAGGCGCTTTGCAGGCCGTAACCGAGCGCCGCCCACAGCACCGGCAGCGGCAGCGCCACCAGAATCGACCAGAATACGGTGCGCACCGTCAGGAAAAACTCGTCCTGCGTGACCTTGCCCACCCGGCTGCTGGCGCGCTCCAGGAAGGCGTGATAGTGCTTGCGCGAGCTGATGCTGAAAATCACCAGCAGCAGGGCGCCGAAGATCGGGATCAGCGTTTCGCGGCTGGTCACCATCATCATGAAGGCGCCGCCGAGCTGCGACAGCGTATCCAGCGACAGCAGGCGGGTCAGATCGTGCGCGACGTTAATCGGATAGGACAGGGTGATCGGGTTGACGTCCGGCACCCAGAACAGGTAGCGGTGGGTGGCGTCCCTGATCTCGTTCAGCGCCTCAATCAGCTGGGTGTTGGCCACCTTCAGCTTGGTCAGCTCGAGAATTTGAGTGTCGCAGCCGGACAGCAGCGAGTTCAGCAGCTCGCGCTGGGTGCGCAGCTGGGCCTCGACGATGCGCTGTTCCGCGTTGGTCAGCTCGCTGCCGTCGTCGCGCTTGAATTCGCGCTGCGGCAGCTTCTCCAGCTGGCTTTCGAACTGCAGCCGCTGCACGCGCAGCTGGGCCATATCGCCGTCCAGCTGCTGCGGTTTGGGCATTTCCGGCAGCGTCGCCACCTGGGCGCGCAGCGTTTCGCCCAGCGCCGAGGACGAACCGAGCCACTGGGCCTGTTCGATAATGGTGCTGAGCGCCTGGCGCACCTGCAGCGTTTGCGCCGCCGCCTGGCGTTGCTGGGACGAAATCAGGTCCATGCGCTGGGCCTGGCTGTTCAGCGCCGCGGAAAGTTCGCGGTTAATCTGCAGCTGCTGGCTGACGCTCTTCGGCAGGTCACCGTTCTGCTCGGCCAACTGCTCGGTTCTTTCCAGCGCCAGTTCGGCCTCACGCTGGCGCTGGGCGTTGAGGTTGTTGCGCAGCGCCTGCAGCTGTACGTCTATCTTCTCGTGGCGCTTTTTGTAAACCTCGGCGCGCATCCGCGCCAGCTCCTGGCGGTTGTTGGCCGACAGCTGCGCCAATTCCAACTCGTCGACCTTGGCTTTGCGCGCGGCGGCTTCCGCCTGCAGCAACGCCAGCGAGGCCTGAGCGTGCGGCGTGGTCGGGTTGGCGGGCTGGGCCTGCAGGCGGCGCTGCACTTCGGTCAGAGAGCGGCGGGCATCGGTCTGTTGCTGCGGCAACTGCCCCAGCGAATCGCTGATTTCGCGCGTGCGATCCTGTTCCTGTTGCAACAGGCGCGCCTGTTCCAGCAGCAGGCTGCTGGCCTGCAGAATTTGCTGTTCCAGGTCGCTGGCCGGCAGGTTGTCGCCGTTCGGCAGGATTTTGCTTTCTTCCAGCACCAGCTGGCGGCGCAGCTCCTGGGTCATTTTCGGGAAATCATCGATCACCCGCTGGTACTGCTCGGAACGCGTCATCGACTCCTGGCGTTCCGCCAGCCAGTTGAGGGCGCTTTGCAGCGCCTCGGTGGTTTCCGCCTGATTAGGCGCGTTCTTGTTACCCTCTGCCTGCTTCAGCTCTTGTTTGAGCTGAGTCTCAGTGGGTACCGTGGCGGCCAGCGCCGGCTGAAACAGCAAACAACCGAGCAGTAGCGTGATAATCAGGCGCACAGCGTCAATTCCTTTAGATCTGCGGTGATTCGGCAGCGGCCGGCGCGGCTGGGATCTCGGCAAACGCCTCGCCCATGCGGGTGACGGTGCCGTTATTCAGCTGCGGAGCGAACTGCACGCTGCCCGGGGTAAACAGGTTGATCACCGTTGAACCGAGCTTGAAGCGGCCCATTTCGGCGCCTTTCTCCAGCGCGATGGCCCCTTCTTCGCCTTCGGCCGGGTAGGTCCAGCGTTTGATAATGCCTTCGCGCGGCGGCGTGACGGTGCCGGCCCAGACGGTTTCGATGCTGCCGACGATGGTGGCGCCGACCAGGATCTGCACCATGGGGCCGATGGCGGTATCAAACACGCAGATCACGCGTTCGTTGCGCGCGAACAGGTTCGGCACGTTGGCGGCGGTGAGCGGGTTGACCGAGAACAGATCGCCCGGCACGTAGATCATTTCGCGCAGCACGCCGGCGTACGGCATGTGTACGCGGTGGTAGTCGCGCGGCGCCAGGTAAGTGGTGGCGAACAGGCCGTGGCGGAACGGCTCCGCCAGCATATAGTTGCCGGCCAGCAGCGCTTCCAGGCTGTAGTGGTGGCCTTTGGCCTGGAAAATCTGATCGTCGCGGATCGGGCCGAGCTGGCTGATGGCGCCGTCGGCGGGCAGCGCCAGCCAGTTGGCGTCGTCGATGATTGGCCGCGCGCCGTCGCGCAGCGGGCGCACGAAGAATTCGTTGAAGGTGGCGTAGGAAGACAACTCCGGATTTTGCGCTTCCTGCATGTCTACGCGGTAATAGCGGGCGAAACCCTTCAGGACAAGCTGGGTCAGCCAGCCGGCCTGTTTATCCGCACCCCAGCCGGCCAGGCGGGTCAGCGCCAGCTTCGGCAGCCAATACTGCAATTTAATTTTGATGCTATCCAGCACGTTAACCTCGTGAATCGGGGTAAAGGGCGCGCATTGTAACCGTGGCTCCGCCACAGTCAACGCCACCCGGTATGATCAGTCTGCGGCGTCGGTGAGGTTCTTGCGAACCTTCACCTGCGCCATGCTTTCCAAAATGCGGTGATAGTTGTCGAACCGCTCTTTCGCGATGTCGCCTTTCTCCATCGCCGCGCGGATGGCGCAGCCCGGATCGGTATCGTGGCGGCAGTCGCGGAATTTGCAACCGCCTAAATAGTCACGGAATTCGACAAACCCCTGGGTGATTTGTTCCGGCTCCAGGTGCCACAGGCCAAACTCGCGCACCCCCGGGGAATCGATCACGTCGCCGCCGTGCTGGAAATGGTACAGCCGCGCGGCGGTGGTGGTATGTTGCCCCAGGCCCGACACGTCGGAAACCTGATTTACCAGAATTTGCTCTTTGGAAGGCGGCAGCAGCGCGTTCAGCAGGCTGGACTTGCCGACCCCGGACTGGCCGGCGAAGATGCTGATGCGCCCGACCAGCGCCTGTTCAAACGCTTCCATGCCTTCACGCGTCTGGCTGGAGACTTCCAGCACCCGATAACCGATTTTGCGGTAGGTATCCATCATGCCGTCGACCCGCTTGCGCGCTTCGGCGTCCAACAGATCGATCTTGTTCAGGACGATCAGCGGTTCGACTTCCAGCGTTTCGCAGGCCACCAGGTAACGATCGATGATGTTCAGCGAAAGCTCGGGCAGGATCGCCGAAACGATGACGATCTGATTGATATTGGCGGCGATCGGTTTCACGCCGTCATAGAAATCGGGACGGGTCAGCACCGAGGTGCGTTCATGCACCGCTTCCACGATGCCCTTAACCCCTTCATGGGTGCCGACGCCGGGGCGCCACACCACGCGATCGCCGGTCACCAGCGATCGCAAGGTGCGGCGAATGTTGCAGCGGTGCTGGGTGCCATCCGCCGCTTCAACGTCGGCGTGCATCCCGAAACGGCTGATCACGATGCCGTCTTGCGGCTCGCCCAATTGGGAATCATCCAGCTCCGGTTTGTTATCAGTGCGCTTCAGGCGGCGCTGATGGTTCGCCTGCACGCGGCGTTGTTGACCTTTGGACAGTTTGTTCTTGCTCACTGCGCCTCACTTGAATCGGCTTTTATCGCCCATGGCGACCAAAAAGACTATGATACACGCTATTTTATATTAAATAACCGTTGTTCGGCGCACTGCGGCCAGCCTCTGGCTCGCGCATTGTTGAGCTTTCGGCTTTGAGGCAGGAAATATCATGACAGGAAATGAAAATAACCTGATTTGGATCGATCTGGAGATGACCGGGTTGGATCCGCAACGCGATCGCATTATCGAGATCGCCACGTTGGTCACCGATGCCAATCTGAACATCCTGGCCGAAGGGCCGGTGATCGCCGTCCACCAGTCTGACGAACAGCTGGCTTTGATGGATGACTGGAACGTGCGCACCCACACCGGCAGCGGGCTGGTGGAGCGGGTGAAGGCCAGCCGCGCCGACGACCGCGCCGCAGAGCTGGAGACCATCGCTTTCCTGCAGCAGTGGGTGCCGGCCGGCAAATCGCCTATCTGCGGCAACAGCGTCGGCCAGGACCGCCGCTTCCTGTTCCGCTACATGCCTGAGCTGGAAGCCTACTTCCATTACCGCTATCTGGACGTCAGCACGCTGAAAGAGCTGGCGCGCCGTTGGAAGCCGGAAATTCTCAGCGGCTTCAAGAAGCAGGGCACCCACCAGGCGATGGATGATATCCGCGAATCGGTAGCCGAACTGGCTTATTACCGCGAGCATTTCATTCAGCTGTAACGGCCGCAGCGCCCCCGTGTGCGGAAAAACGCCCGCTTTCGCCGCTTAATTCGCCAGTTTGGCGCTTTAATCGGCAATCAAACAAAAATCGCGTTTTTTTGCTTTCAGGGGCTTGCGGCAAAAAGGATTTCTCGTATAATGCGCACCCCGTACCGATGAAGAATTTCGTTAAGTTCCGACATCGATACGCCGGGCGGGAATAGCTCAGTTGGTAGAGCACGACCTTGCCAAGGTCGGGGTCGCGAGTTCGAGTCTCGTTTCCCGCTCCAAATTCAACAATGCTGCTGATGCGGCGTGATGAATAAAAAAAGTGTTAGGCAGTACCCATGCGACGCGGGAATAGCTCAGTTGGTAGAGCACGACCTTGCCAAGGTCGGGGTCGCGAGTTCGAGTCTCGTTTCCCGCTCCAAAAAATTCAAAGGCCATGCTGTTGTTTGATGGCCGGATGCCGAAAGCATCTCAATGCGGGAATAGCTCAGTTGGTAGAGCACGACCTTGCCAAGGTCGGGGTCGCGAGTTCGAGTCTCGTTTCCCGCTCCAATTTTCTCTTCGATTCAAACTTAGTTCAACGCCTTATCCGGCGCGGTTCTCTGTCCTGTTTTACCCACCCCGTAAAAATGTTGTAAACAGACTTATCCACAGTTTGCGTACATAATACCGCCAGTTTAAAAAATCAACGCCACGCAAATGAAATATTTAACATACTGATAATTAATCATATTTATTTATGTGAAAACGTTATACCGATCACTTGCTCTTTTTGTTGCAGTTGAAAGACAACGCCTTTTTATTTTTATGCACAAGTCCACAGACAGACTTTGCCTGCCGGCATCATAGGTCTGCCATTGGCTTTAAGCGTCCCTCGGCAAACCTTTTTCCACAGCCCGTATCAGGCGTTTTTTCTGCGCCGTTTGCACTTTCACGCCCTGGGCTGCACGGCGGGCAAGCTGTTGCTCAAGCGCCCAGTCGATGTGTTCATCCAGCATAGCGTCCTGCTGCAGCCGGGCGCGCAGGGCGATCACAATCTCATCCTGATAGGGCGCATTGCCCAGCGCCACGGCGATATTGCGCAGCCAGCGCAGATGGCCGATGCGCCGAATGGCCGAGCCCTCGGTGATGCGCAGAAACTTTTCTTCACTCCAGCCGAACAGATCGATCAGCTGCGGCGCATGCAATGCGGCGCGCGGGCTGAAATCGTCCTCGTCGGTCAACTGCGAGAAACGGTTCCATGGGCAGATGAGCTGGCAATCGTCACAGCCGTAGATGCGGTTGCCGAGCAGCGGGCGAAATTCTTCCGGGATCGCGCCTTCCAGCTCGATGGTCAGATAGGAGATGCAGCGCCGTGCGTCCACAGTATAAGGTGCGACGATGGCGCCGGTCGGGCAGGTGGTGATGCAGGCGACGCAGCGGCCGCACTGTTCCTCTTGCGGGTTATCCACCGGCAGCGGCAGATCGATCAGCAGCTCGCCGAGGAAAAACCAGGAGCCGGCCTCGCGGTTTAAAATAAGTGAGTGTTTACCAACCCAGCCAATGCCTGCCTTGGCGGCCAGTGCACGCTCCATAACCGGTGCAGAGTCGACAAAGGGGCGGAAATTCAGTTCGCCGCAGTAGGCCTGGATCTGATCGCCGAGCTTTTTCAGCCGCTGGCGCAGCAGCTTATGGTAATCGCGGCCCAGCGCATAGCGGCTGACGTAGCCCAGCTGCGGGTTCTGCAGCGTGCTGGCAAAGGCCGCCTTGGCCGGCAAATAGTTCATGCGCACGCTGATCACCCGCAGGGTGCCCGGCAGCAACTCATGGGGCCTGGCGCGCAGCATGCCGTGGCGCGCCATCCACGCCATTTCGCCGTGGTACTGTTTGTCCAGCCACGTCTGCAGCCTGGGCTCCTCGATGCTCAGATCGGTGTCGCAGATGCCAACCTGCTGGAATCCTAGCGATTGCCCCCATTGCTTGATATGTTGGGCGAGTTGATTGAGATCGAGGGGGTGCGTCATGACGGGCCACATTGAGAAAGCATACGCTGACAGTTTACCACACTCTGTTTGGCCTGCGGACTGGATCCGTCAGGCCGAACCCGCCGCCGCGGCGTCACTCGGTATTTCACTCTACGATTTGATGCAACGCGCCGGTGAGGCGGCTTACGCGCTGGCGCGCGACGAATATCCGGCCAGCAGCCACTGGCTGGTGCTGTGCGGCCACGGCAACAACGGCGGCGACGGTTATGTGGTGGCGCGGCTGGCCGCGGCGGCGGGCGTGCAGGTCACGGTGATCGCCTGCGAAGGCGCAAGGCCGCTGCCGCCGGAGGCCGCCGCTGCTCGTCAGGCGTGGTTGGCCGGCGGCGGCGATATTATGCCGGCCGGTGATCGTTGGCCCGAGACGGTCGATTTGATCGTCGACGGCCTGCTGGGCACCGGGCTGGGCTCTGCGCCGCGCGCCCCTTACGATGCGCTGATTGAGGCCGCCAACCGCCATCGCGCGCCGGTTATCGCATTGGATATCCCTTCCGGCCTGCTGGCTGAAAACGGCGCTGCGCCCGGGGCGGTGATACGCGCCGCGCACACCGTCACTTTTATTGGCCTCAAGCCGGGGCTGCTGACTGGCCAGGCCCGTGACTGGGTCGGGCAACTTCACCAGAGTACGCTAGGATTATCGGGTTGGCTGGCAAAGCAACGGGTGCAGATTCAGCGGGTTACTGCAGAAGCGCTGCCCCAGTGGCTGCGGCCGCGCCGCCCCTGTTCGCATAAAGGCGAGCACGGCCGGCTATTGTTGGTGGGCGGCGATCGCGGTTTCGGCGGGGCGATTCGTATGGCGGCAGAGGCGGCCCTGCGCAGCGGCGCCGGATTGGTGCGAGTACTTACTCACATTGAGCATGTCGCCCCGTTGTTGACGGCGCGGCCAGAGCTGATGGCGCAAGCGCTGGACGATGAAACGCTGCAGCAGGCACTGGCCTGGGCCGATGTGCTGGTGGTGGGGCCAGGGTTGGGCCAGGGAGACTGGGGTAGGAATGCGCTGAAAATATTGCAAGCCAGTGATAAACCGACATTATGGGATGCGGATGCGCTGAACTTGCTGGCATTAAATCCCGAGAAGCGTCAGAATCGCGTGATGACCCCGCATCCTGGGGAGGCAGCGCGGCTATTGGGCTGCCGCACCGCCGATATTGAGAGTGATCGCTTACTTGCAGTACGTGAACTGGTGTTGCGCTATGGCGGCGTAGCGGTGCTGAAAGGCGCCGGCACGCTGATTGCCGATGAGCGAGGCCAGATGGCGATCGCCGACGTCGGCAACGCCGGCATGGCTTCCGGCGGCATGGGCGACGTGCTGTCCGGCGTCATCGGCGGTTTGCTGGCGCAAAAGCTCTCGCTGTATGATGCCGCCTGTGCCGGCTGCGTAGTGCACGGCGCAGCCGCCGATCGCGTGGCGGCAAGGCAAGGAACAAGAGGCATGCTGGCGACGGATCTATTGCCGGACATCCTTCATTTCGTTAACCCTGAGTGGGCAAAATAGACTTTATCGAATGAAAGAACTCGTTTTACCCCTGCCGGATGAGGCAGCGACTGTCGCATTGGGTGCGGCCCTGGCCAAGGCGTGCGATCGCGCCAGCGTCATCTATCTTTACGGTGATCTGGGCGCCGGTAAAACCACCTTCAGCCGTGGTTTCCTGCAGTCATTGGGCCATCAGGGCAACGTGAAAAGCCCGACTTACACGCTGGTTGAGCCGTATGCGCTGGAACCGCTGGCGGTTTATCACTTCGATCTGTATCGGTTGGCCGATCCGGAAGAGCTCGAGTTTATGGGGATTCGCGATTATTTTGCGCAGGATGCCATTTGCCTGGTCGAATGGCCGCAGCAGGGCACCGGCGTATTGCCGGACCCGGATCTGGAGCTGCATCTCAGCTACCAGGATCAGGGCAGAGAAGCTAAGATTCAGGCGGTTTCCGCTTATGGCAGCCAGCTTTTAGACCGTATTCACGGGCCACAGGGATGACGCCGCAATGACGTATGCGTTGAGAAAACTAATCTTAATCGGCCTGATTGCCGTATTGGGGCCCCTGGGGGCGGCCAGTGCGCTGGCGGCGTCCTCGCTGTCGGATATCAAGGTGTCCAACGCCCAGCGCGAAGCGACGGTATCGGTGAGCTTCAACGGCCCGCCGGACTATGCGTTCTTCCCGCTGCACGGGCCGGAGCGCGTGGTGCTGGACGTTAACCAGCAAGGCAAGGTCGGCGGCCTGCCGTTGAACTTCAGCGGCCAGAACCTGGTGAAAAGCATTCGCTCCAGTACGCCAAAAGACGCTCAAAGCGTGCGCCTGGTGTTTGATTTGACCCAGCGCGCCAAGACCCGCGTCAGCACGCGCCAGAACGGCAGCGTGCATACCGTGGTATTCACCATCGCCGCCGAGGGCAGCGCTAACGCCAATGTGGTGCGTAAAGCCCCGGTGCCGGTTACGGCTCCTGCAGCGGTCGCGGTTGCTCAGCCGACGCGCCAGGCACCGCTGGTCACCAGCGAGCCGCCGGTGCGCCAAGCGCCAAGCGGCGCCAATCCGTTCACCAACAAACCTACCGTGGTTTCGGGCACCGCCTCTGAGGTGACGCCGCGCAGCAGCCGCGTTTCCGCCGGTTCCGGCGACCGGGTGGTGGTGGCGATCGACGCCGGCCACGGCGGGCAGGATCCGGGCGCCATCGGCCCGAACGGACTGAAAGAGAAGAATGTCACTATCGCCATTGCGCGCCGCCTGCAGGCGATGCTGAATGACGATCCGCTGTTCAAGCCGGTGCTGACGCGCAACGGCGACTACTTTATCTCGGTAATGGGCCGTTCCGACGTGGCGCGCAAACAGGGCGCCAACGTGCTGGTTTCCATTCACGCCGACGCCGCGCCAAACCGCAGCGCCAACGGCGCCTCGGTCTGGGTGCTGTCCAACCGGCGCGCCAACAGCGAGATGGCCGGGTGGCTGGAGCAGCACGAGAAGCAGTCTGAGTTGCTCGGCGGCGCAGGCGACCTGCTGGCCAACAGCCAGGCCGACCCCTATTTGAGCCAGGCGGTGTTGGATCTGCAGTTCGGCCATTCGCAGCGCGTGGGGTACGACGTGGCGGTGAAGGTATTGCAGCAGATGCAGAGCGTCGGCTCGTTGCACAAACGCCGGCCGGAGCACGCCAGCCTTGGCGTGTTGCGATCGCCGGATATCCCATCGCTGCTGGTGGAAACAGGATTTATCAGTAATAGCACGGAGGAGCGGCTGCTGGGCAGTAGCGCGTATCAGGAGAAGATTGCGGGGGCCATCTATAAAGGCCTGCGCAATTATTTCCTGGCGCATCCGCTACAAGCCGACCCAAAGGTGGAAAACCGACCGCTGGACGTCGCAGCGGCGGTTAACTCTTCCACACCAGACGTCAGTTCCCCCGCGCCGATCGTCAGTTCGGCCGGCGCAGGCCGCAGCGTTAGCGGCAAGACCCAGATCCACGTGGTGAAGCGGGCGGAAACGCTGTCCGGCATCGCCGACAGCTACGGCACCACCATGGCCGCGCTGCGTGACCTGAACAAACTGAAAAAAGACGGCGTATGGGTCGGCCAACGCCTGAAAGTGCCGGCGGGTAAAACCGCCGCCGTTGCCTCCGTCGCCAAAGCGCAAGCGCCGGCGCAAAAAGCGTCTAAACATAAAGTGACTCGCGGTGATACGCTGTCGTCCATAGCTTCACGTTATGGCGTCAGCGTCAACGATCTGAAGCGGGTCAATAAATTGAAGTCGGACGTCGCGCCGCTGGATCGGACGCTGACCATTCCGCAGGCCTAGCGCCATCATCACAGGAGTCAGCATGTCTATCCAGGTGTTACCGCCACAGCTCGCCAACCAGATTGCCGCCGGAGAAGTGGTCGAACGGCCGGCGTCGGTGGTGAAGGAACTGGTGGAAAACAGCCTGGACGCCGGCGCAACGCGCATCGATATCGACATCGAACGCGGCGGCGCCAAGCTGATCCGCATTCGCGACAACGGCTGCGGCATCGGCAAGGACGATCTGGCGCTGGCCCTGGCGCGCCACGCTACCAGTAAAATCAGCACGCTCGACGACCTGGAGGCGATTGTCAGCCTCGGTTTTCGCGGCGAGGCGCTGGCCAGCATCAGCTCGGTTTCCCGTCTGACCCTCACCTCACGCACCGCCGAACAGAGCGAAGCCTGGCAGGCTTACGCCGAAGGGCGCGATCAGGCGGTGACGGTCAAACCCGCCGCGCACCCGGTTGGCAGCACCCTGGAGGTGTTGGATCTGTTCTACAACACCCCGGCGCGCCGCAAGTTCATGCGCACCGAGAAAACCGAATTCGGCCATATCGATGAAGTGGTGCGGCGCATTGCGCTGGCGCGCTTCGATGTGGCTATCAACCTCAGCCACAACGGCAAGCTGATTCGCCAGTACCGGGCGGCGAAAGAGGAAAGCCAGCATGAACGCCGGCTGGGCAGCATCTGCGGCCCGGCGTTTTTGCAGCATGCGCTGAATATTTCCTGGCAGCATGGCGACCTCACCATTCGCGGTTGGGTGGCCGATCCCGCAGGGGCGCGCCAACTGGGCGAAATGCAGTATTGCTACGTCAACAGCCGCATGATGCGCGATCGTTTGATCAACCATGCGATCCGCCAGGCCTATCAGGATCAACTCAAAGACGATCAGCAGCCCGCTTATGTGCTGTATCTGGAGGTGGATCCGCATCAGGTGGACGTTAACGTTCACCCGGCCAAGCATGAGGTGCGTTTCCATCAGGCGCGGCTGGTGCACGACTTTATCTATCAGGCGGTGACCACCGTGCTGCAGCAGGCCGGCTCCGCGCCGCTGCCGCTGGTGCAGACGCCGGGTGAAGATGCGGCGCCGGCCTGGCAGCCGGAAAACCGCGTCGCCGCCGGCGGCAACCATTTTTCCCAACCGGCGCCGCGCCGCGAAACGCCAGCGTCTCCGGCTGCGCCAGCCCGCGAACGGGCGCCACAGCCGCCTTACCAGGCAGGGAGCGGCTACCAGAAGCGCGAAGGCGAGCTGTACGGCAAGCTGCTGCAGGCCGCCGAGCCGCAGCGGGAGGCCGTGCCTAAGCAACCGCTGTTCCCGCCGGCGAAGCCTGCGCCGGAAGCGCCGTTGGCGGGCGGGCAGCACAGCTTTGGCCGGGTGCTGATGATTCATCCGCCGTGCTACGCGTTGATCGAGCGCCAGCATCAGCCGGTGCTGCTCAACCTGCCGGTCGCCGAACGCTGGCTGCGCCAGGCGCAGCTGAACCCGCCGGAGGAAGGGCTGCGGCCGCAGCCGCTGCTGATCCCTATCAAACTGACGCTGAACAAAAATGAAGCGGCGGCGATAGCGCGCCATCAGGCGCTGTTGGCGAAAATGGGGCTGGATCTGCAGGCAGGGAGCGGCCGTGTGACGCTGCGCGCAGTGCCTTTACCATTACGCCAACAAAATTTACAAAAACTGATACCTGAACTGTTAGGCTATCTGGCCGAGCATCAGGAGATGTCGCCCGCGCTGCTGGCCACCTGGATTGCCCGCCGTTTAGGCAGCGATCATGAACAGTGGAACACCTCGCAAGCGATACAATTGCTGACCGACGTTGAACGACTTTGCCCGCAGCTGGTCAAATCGCCACCGAGCGGACTTTTACAACCCGTTGATCTACAGGCTGCATTGGCGGCCCTCAAGCATGACTGATACTGAAATGACACCACGTCCCCCGGCTATTTTTATCATGGGGCCGACCGCCTCGGGCAAGACCGCGCTGGCGATCGCGCTGCGCCAACGCTTGCCCGTGGAGCTGATCAGCGTGGATTCCGCGCTGATTTATCGCGGCATGGATATCGGCACCGCCAAGCCGAGCGCCGAAGAATTGGCGCAGGCGCCGCACCGTTTGATCGACATTCGCGATCCGCTGCAGGCTTATTCGGCGGCGGATTTTCGCGCCGACGCGCTGAAGGAGATGGCCGACATCACCGCCGCCGGGCGCATTCCGCTGCTGGTAGGCGGTACCATGTTGTATTTCAAGGCATTGCTGGAGGGATTGTCGCCGCTGCCGTCCGCCGATCCGGTGGTGCGCGAGCGCATAGAACGGCAGGCGGCGGAGCAGGGCTGGGAGGCGTTGCACCGTCAATTGCAGGAGATTGACCCGGTTGCAGCGTTAAGAATTCATCCGAATGATCCGCAGAGACTGTCCAGAGCACTGGAAGTTTTTTTTATTTCGGGTAAAACTTTAACGGAACTGACTAAAATTTCGGGTGAATCGTTACCGTATCATGTGCACCAATTTGCGATAGCGCCGTCCAGCCGTGAGTTGATCCATCAACGCATCGAGCTGCGGTACCATCAAATGTTGGCGGCGGGTTTTGAGACGGAAGCGCGTGCACTTTTCGCACGGGGTGATTTGCATACGGACTTGCCCTCCATTCGCTGTGTCGGTTACCGCCAGATGTGGTCATATTTTTCTGGCGAAATTAGTTACGATGAGATGGTTTATCGTGGTATTTGCGCAACACGTCAGTTGGCCAAGCGCCAAATGACCTGGTTACGGGGCTGGAACTCGGTACATTGGCTGGACAGCGAGAAGCCGGGAGAGGCTTTGGACTCGGTAATACAGGTTGTTAGTGCATAGGTCGAGTGATTGTGTACAATTGATCAGTCTTCAGCGCGCAAATTTTTTACGTCGTTTATTTTAGAGCCGACAGGTTCTTAGTTACAAACAACAAGCAAATAAGGAAAAGATAGAATGGCTAAGGGGCAATCTTTGCAAGATCCGTTCCTGAACGCATTGCGTCGTGAACGTGTTCCGGTTTCTATTTATTTGGTGAATGGTATTAAGCTGCAAGGCCAGATTGAGTCTTTTGACCAGTTTGTCATCCTGTTGAAAAACACGGTGAGCCAGATGGTTTATAAGCACGCTATCTCTACCGTTGTCCCGTCACGCCCGGTTTCGCACCATAGCAACAATCCGAGCGGCGGCACCAGTAACTATCACCATGGTAACAACCCGTCTGCGCCGCAACAGCCGCAGCAGGAAAGCGATGACGCTGAATAAAGCGCGTTGCAAGTCAACCATGACGGGGAGCATAAGCGGCCGTGCGCTGTTTATGTCCCCCGCACTAGCGGTTTGTGTCCGTTTGAGAGGTTGCACGCTTGTTTGACCGTTATGAAGCCGGTGAGCAGGCCGTACTGGTTCATATCTATTTCTCGCAAGACAAAGATACCGAAGACCTCAGCGAGTTCGAATCCCTGGTGTCCTCGGCGGGTGTAGAAGCTTTGCAAGTGGTGACTGGCAGCCGCAAAGCCCCGCATCCCAAGTACTTTGTAGGTGAAGGAAAGGCCGAAGAAATTGCAGATGCGGTAAAAGCCAGTGGCGCGTCTGTTGTCCTGTTTGATCACTCCCTTTCCCCGGCGCAGGAGAGAAACCTCGAGCGCCTGTGCGAATGCCGGGTGATCGATCGCACCGGGTTGATTCTAGACATCTTTGCCCAGCGTGCCCGTACCCATGAAGGTAAGCTGCAGGTAGAGCTGGCGCAGTTGCGCCATATCGCCACGCGTCTGGTGCGCGGTTGGACGCACCTGGAGCGCCAAAAAGGGGGGATTGGCCTGCGCGGGCCGGGGGAAACCCAGTTAGAGACCGACCGTCGTTTGTTGCGCGATCGCATCAGCTTGATTCTGCGCCGCCTGGAGCGGGTAGAGAAGCAGCGTGAACAAGGCCGACGGGCGCGTACCCGAGCAGATGTGCCGACCGTGTCGCTGGTGGGTTACACCAACGCCGGCAAATCCACCCTGTTTAACCGAATAACGTCTGCCGAGGTTTATGCGGCGGACCAGCTATTTGCCACCCTGGATCCCACCCTGCGGCGCATCGACGTGGCGGACGTGGGCGATACCGTGTTGGCGGATACCGTAGGCTTTATCCGGCACCTGCCGCACGATCTGGTGGCCGCCTTCAAGGCGACGCTGCAGGAAACGCGCCAGGCGTCTCTGCTGCTGCATGTCATCGACGCCGCGGATGCTCGCGTCGATGAAAACATTGAAGCGGTCAATACCGTGTTGGCGGAGATTGACTCGGATGAAATCCCTACACTGTTAGTGATGAACAAAATAGATATGCTGGATGACTTTGTCCCGCGTATCGACCGCAACGACGAAAATTTACCTATCCGGGTGTGGCTGTCCGCCGCCAGCGGAGAAGGTATTCCGTTGCTGTATCAGGCGTTGACGGAGCGCTTATCGGGGGAAATCGCGCATTATGAGCTGCGCTTACCGCCACAGGCAGGCCGTCTTCGTAGCCGTTTTTACCAGCTTCAGGCAATCGAAAAAGAGTGGAACGAAGAAGACGGCAGCATCGGCGTGGTGGTGCGTATGCCCATCGTCGAGTGGCGCCGCCTCTGTAAACAGGAACAGGACCTGATTAACTTTATCGTATGATCATATCCTGTTACATTTGAGCTTCGCGTAAGCCTGAAGTACCCAATCACAGAATATGGAGCTAAAACATGGCGTGGAATCAGCCCGGTAATAACGGACAGGACCGCGACCCGTGGGGGAGCAGCAATAATAATGGCGGCAACTCTGGCGGTAACAACAAAGGCGGTCGTGATCAAGGGCCACCTGATTTGGACGATATCTTCCGCAAGCTGAGCAAGAAATTGAGCAGCCTGGGCGGGGGCAAAGGCTCCAACAGCAATAGCGGCGGCACCGGCACCTCTGGTCCGGGCTTTAGCGGCCGCATCATCGGTATCGCGGCGGTCGCCGTGGTGGTGATCTGGGCCGCCAGCGGCTTCTACACCATCAAGGAAGCCGAACGCGGCGTGGTGACACGCTTTGGCAAGTTCAGCCACCTGGTGCAGCCGGGCCTGAACTGGAAGCCGACCTTCATCGACGAAGTGCGCCCGGTCAACGTGGAATCAGTGCGTGAACTGGCGGCGTCCGGCGTGATGCTGACCTCCGACGAGAACGTGGTGCGGGTGGAAATGAACGTGCAGTACCGCGTGACCAATCCGGAAGCCTATCTGTTCAGCGTGGTGAATGCCGACGACAGCCTGAGCCAGGCGACCGACAGCGCCCTGCGCGGCGTGATCGGCAAGTACTCGATGGACCGCATCCTGACCGAAGGCCGTACCGTGGTGCGTAACGATACGCAACGCATGCTGGAAGAGACCATTCGTCCTTACAACATGGGTATCACGCTGCTGGACGTCAACTTCCAGGCGGCGCGTCCACCGGAAGAGGTTAAAGCCTCGTTCGATGACGCCATCGCCGCGCGTGAGAACGAGCAACAGTACATCCGTGAGGCGGAAGCCTACGCCAACGAAGTGCAGCCGCGTGCGAACGGCCAGGCGCAGCGCCTGCTGGAAGATTCCAAGGCGTACAAAGACCGTACCATTCTGGAGGCCCAGGGTGAGGTGGCCAGCTTCGCCAAGCTGCTGCCGGAATACAAGTCCGCCCCGGAAATTACCCGCGAGCGTCTGTATATCGAAACCATGCAGAAAGTCCTGAGCCATACCCGTAAGGTGCTGGTGAGTGACAAAGGCAATAATCTGATGATGTTACCGCTGGATCAAATGCTGCGCGGCCAGGCCAATGCGGCGGACGGCGGCAATAAGGACTCTAGCCTGATTCGCCTCAACCCCGCTCCGTCTGCCAGCAGCGGCTCCAGCAGCCAGCGTACCGGCGACGGTTCGGTCATGGACCAACGCCGGGCGAATGCGCAGCGTGACGACACCACTCGCGTAGGGAGAGAGTAATCAATGCGTAAGTCTTTTGTAGTTATCGTCCTCGTGGTGCTGGTGGCGCTGTATGCTTCATTGTTTGTGGTGCAGGAAGGCCAACGCGGCATCGTGCTGCGCTTCGGCAAGGTACTGCGCGACAGCGAAAACAAGCCGCTGGTGTATGCGCCGGGTCTGCACTTCAAGATCCCGTTTATTGAAACCGTGAAGAACCTGGATGCGCGCATCCAGACCATGGACAACCAGGCCGATCGCTTCGTGACCAGCGAGAAGAAAGACCTGATCGTTGACTCCTACCTGAAGTGGCGCATCAGCGATTTCAGCCGTTACTATCTGGCGACCGGCGGCGGCGACGTCTCCCAGGCCGAAGTGCTGCTGAAACGTAAATTCAGTGACCGTCTGCGTTCCGAGATCGGCCGTCTGGACGTGAAAGACATCGTGACCGACTCGCGCGGCAAGCTGATGTCAGACGTGCGCGACGCGTTGAATACCGGCACCGTGGGTGATGGCGAAGAAGTGGCGACCACCGAAGCCGATGACGCTATCGCTTCTGCCGCGGCGCGCGTTGAGCGGGAAACCACCGGCAAACAGCCGCAGGTTAACCCGAACAGCATGGCGGCGCTGGGTATTGAAGTGATCGACGTGCGTATCAAGCAGATCAACCTGCCGGCCGAAGTGTCAGACGCCATTTACCAGCGTATGCGCGCCGAGCGTGAAGCGGTAGCCCGTCGTCTGCGTTCGCAGGGCCAGGAAGAAGCCGAGAAACTGCGCGCCAGCGCGGATTACGAAGTGACCCGTACTCTGGCTGAAGCCGAGCGCCAGGCGCGTATCAACCGCGGTGAAGGCGACGCCGAAGCGGCCAAGCTGTTCGCCAACGCGTTCAGCCAGGATCCGGACTTCTATGCCTTTATCCGTAGCCTGCGTGCTTATGAAGCCAGCTTCAAGAACAACCAGGACGTGATGGTACTGAGCCCGGACAGCGATTTCTTCCGCTATATGAAATCGCCTGAGTCCACGCGCAAGTAATCGCGACAGGTAAATTATCGGGGGCCCGTTTAATCGCGGGCCCTTTCTTGTTTTGGGGGATGCATGAATTCGACGATTTGGCTGGCGCTTGGGCTGGTTTTGGTGCTGGAAGGGCTGGGGCCGATGTTGTTTCCACAGGCTTGGCGCAAAATGATACTGGCGATGAGCCAATTGCCTGACGCCACGCTGCGGCGATTTGGCGGTGGCATAGTGGTTGCGGGCTGCGTGATCTACTACATGTTGCGCAGCCGCACCGGGGTTTAAAGTTTAGCCTAAAAATTACGCAATCGTATGCTAAAAGTGCTGAAAATCGAAAATTACGGTGGTAGAATCCATTTTTAAGCAACCGGTGATTTTGAAAAATGGGTAAGAACGTCGTCGTACTGGGCACCCAATGGGGTGACGAAGGTAAGGGCAAGGTCGTAGACCTGCTGACTGAACGGGCTCAATATGTTGTGCGCTACCAAGGTGGCCATAACGCTGGCCACACTCTGGTTATTAACGGTGAAAAAACCGTCCTTCATTTAATTCCTTCAGGCATCCTGCGTGCAAACGTAACCAGCATCATCGGCAACGGTGTCGTTCTGGCGCCAGACGCCTTGATGAAAGAAATGGGTGAACTCGAAGCGCGCGGCATCCCGGTACGCGAACGTCTGTTACTGTCCGAAGCCTGCCCGCTGATCCTGCCTTACCACGTTGCGTTGGATAACGCGCGTGAGAAAGCGCGCGGTGCGAAAGCCATCGGCACCACCGGTCGTGGCATCGGCCCGGCTTACGAAGATAAAGTGGCTCGCCGCGGTCTGCGCGTCAGCGACCTGTTCAACAAAGAAACCTTCGCCGTCAAGCTGAAGGAAATTGTTGATTACCACAACTTCCAGCTGGTCAACTACTACAAAGCCGAAGCCGTGGATTATCAGGCCACCCTGGACTACGTGCTGTCTATCGCCGACATCCTGACCGGCATGGTGGTAGACGTTTCCGAACTGCTGGACGGCGCGCGCAAGCGTGGCGACCTGATCATGTTCGAAGGCGCTCAGGGCACCCTGCTGGATATCGACCACGGTACCTATCCGTACGTGACCTCTTCCAACACCACCGCCGGCGGCGTGGCGACGGGTTCCGGCATCGGTCCACGTTATGTGGATTACGTGCTGGGCATCGTTAAAGCTTACTCCACTCGCGTGGGTGCGGGTCCGTTCCCAACCGAACTGTTCGACGAAACCGGCGAATACCTGTGCAAACAGGGTAACGAGTTCGGCGCCACTACCGGCCGCCGTCGTCGTACCGGCTGGCTGGACGCGGTGGCGGTGCGTCGCGCAGTGCAGATCAACTCCCTGTCCGGCTTCTGCCTGACCAAGCTGGACGTGCTGGACGGCTTGAAAGAAGTGAAAATCTGCGTGGGTTACCGCATGCCGGACGGCCGCGAAATGACCACCACTCCGCTGGCTGCTGAAGGTTGGGAAGGTATCGAACCTATCTACGAAAGCATGCCGGGCTGGAGCGAAACCACCTTTGGCGTGAAAGAGCACAGCAAACTGCCGCAGGCGGCGCTGGACTACATCAAACGCATTGAAGAACTGACCGGCGTACCGGTAGACATCATCTCTACTGGCCCAGACCGTAGCGAAACCATGATCCTGCGCGACCCGTTCGACGCATAATCTGGCTTTCCGCAATAAACAAACCGGGCGTGTCCCGGTTTGTTTTTATCATTTGTTCTCCCCGTTTGCGGTTTCACGTCAAAAAATCCTTTCTTAATCCCGTCTCAGAGCCTGACATGCGCTAAATAATTAGCGGCGAACTCTCCGGCTGGTTTATTATCCAATGAGTAATCTTTTGAAAAATGCCGAAAAGCGGCGTATCAGACGGGTAAAGTGATACCCAGAGGTAGATGTGCAGTTAACAAGTTTTACTGATTATGGCCTGCGGGCGTTGATCTACATGGCCTCGCTGCCGCCGGACAAAATGACCAACATCTCGGAAGTGACCGAGGTATACGGCGTGTCCCGCAACCATATGGTTAAGATCATCAATCAGTTAAGCCGCGTCGGCTTTGTCACCGCAGTGCGCGGGAAAAACGGCGGCATCCGTTTGGGCAAGCCGGCCGAAACCATTCGTCTCGGCGACGTGGTCAGAGCGCTGGAGCCGCTCTCACTGGTCAACTGCAGCAGTGATTTTTGCCACATAACCCCTGCCTGCCGCCTGAAGCAGGTGCTCCATCAGGGCGTACAGAATTTCCTTGAAGAGCTGGATAACCACACTCTGGCCGAGATGGTCGAAGATAATCCGCCGCTCTACAAGCTATTGCTTGTCGAATAAAGCGTCGTTGAGAAGACAAGGCTCAGCGACACCCTGCTGATGACAACGGAGGAACCGCAATGTCACAAGATCCATTCCTGGAACGAGAAGCAGAAAAATATGAATCCCCAATCCCGAGCCGTGAATATATTCTGGCCCATCTGGCGAAACGTGAAACGCCGGCCAGCCGCGAAGAGCTGGCCAACGAGCTGGGGTTAAGCGGCGAAGAGCCGTTGGAAGCGTTGCGCCGCCGCCTGCGTGCGATGGAGCGTGACGGTCAGTTAATCTTTACCCGCCGCCAGTGCTATGCATTGCCGGAACGCCTGGACCTGCTGCGCGGCACCGTTATCGGTCACCGCGACGGCTATGGTTTCCTGCGCATCGAAGGCAGCAAGGATGACCTGTATCTTTCCGCCGAGCAGATGAAGATGGCTATCCACGGCGACGTGGTGCTGGCGCAGGCGCTGGGCGCCGATCGCAAGGGCCGCCGCGAGGCGCGCATCGTGCGCGTGCTGGTGCCGAAAACCAGCCAGATCGTCGGCCGCTTCTTCATGGACGCCGGCACCGGGTTCGTGGTGCCGGACGACAGCCGCCTGAGCTTTGATATTCTGATCCCGGCCGACGCCGTCAGCGGCGCGCGCATGGGCTACATGGTGGTGGTGGAGCTGACCCAACGTCCGACCCGCCGCACCAAGGCGGTCGGCAAGATCGTCGAAATCCTCGGCGACAAAATGGGCACCAGCATGGCGGTGGATATCGCGTTGCGCACCCATGAGATCCCGCATACCTGGCCGCCGCAGGTGGAAAAACAGGTGGCCGATCTCAGCGAGCAGGTGCCGGAATCAGCCAAGAAAGGCCGTGTTGACCTGCGCAAACTGCCGCTGGTGACCATCGACGGCGAAGACGCGCGCGACTTCGATGACGCGGTGTACTGCGAGAAAAAACGCGGTGGCGGTTGGCGCCTGTGGGTGGCCATCGCCGACGTCAGCTACTACGTGCGCCCGCGCACCGCGCTGGATGACGAAGCGCGCAACCGCGGCACCTCGGTGTATTTCCCGTCGCAGGTGATCCCAATGCTGCCGGAAGTGCTGTCCAACGGCCTGTGTTCCCTGAACCCGCAGGTCGATCGCCTGTGCATGGTGTGCGAGATGACCATCTCCGCCCAGGGGCGCCTGTCGACGGCCAAGTTCTACGAAGCGGTGATGAGCTCCCACGCCCGTTTGACCTACAACAAGGTGTGGCACATTCTGCAGGGCGACCAGGAGCTGCGTGAACATTATCACCCGCTGGTCAAGCACCTGGAAGAGCTGCATACCATGTACAAGGTGCTGGATAAGGCGCGCGCCGAGCGCGGCGGCATCGCCTTCGAAACCGAAGAAGCCAAGTTTATCTTTAACGCCGAACGCCGTATCGAGCGCGTTGAGCCGACGGTGCGCAACGACGCCCACAAGCTGATCGAAGAGTGCATGATCATGGCGAACGTTGCCGCGGCGCGCTTCGTCGAGAAGAACAACGAGCCGGCGCTGTATCGCGTGCATGACCGCCCGAGCGACGATCATATCACCGCGCTGCGCAGCGTACTGAGCGAGCTGGGCCTGACGCTCGGCGGCGGCAACAAGCCGCAGCCGAAAGATTACGCCACCCTGATGGATGAAGTGGCCGAACGTCCTGACCACGAAATGCTGCAAACCATGCTGCTGCGCTCGATGAAACAGGCGATTTACGATCCGGAGAACCGCGGCCACTTTGGGCTGGCGCTGGCCTCTTATGGTCACTTTACCTCGCCGATCCGCCGTTATCCTGACCTGTCTCTGCACCGCGCCATCAAATACCTGTTGGCCAAGGAGCACGGGCAACCGAAAGAGCGCTGGACGCCAACCGGCGGCTGGCACAGCGAATTCGAAGAGATGCTGCAGCTGGGCGAGCACTGCTCGATGACCGAACGCCGCGCCGATGAGGCCACGCGCAACGTCGCCGACTGGCTGAAATGCGACTTTATGCAGGATCACGTCGGTGAAGTGTTCAGCGGCATCATCGCCAGCGTCACCGGCTTTGGCTTCTTCGTGCGCCTGAACGATCTGTTTATCGACGGCCTGGTGCACGTATCCTCGCTGGATAACGATTACTATCGCTACGATAATATCGGCCAGCGTTTGATCGGCGAATCCTCCGGCGTGGTATACCGCCTGGGCGACACGGTGGAAATCCGCGTTGAAGCGGTGCATATGGACGAACGCAAAATTGACTTCGCGCTGGTCTCCAGCAGCCGCAAACCGCGCGGCGAAGGCAAGACCGAACGCGACCGCGCCAAAAACGGCGGCCAGCGCACCCTGCGCGACGGCGCAGGAGCCGGCCGCGGCCAGGCGCAGCGCAAACGTCGCGGCGGCAAACCGCCGGCCAACTTTGAGCCGGACAGTGCGTTCCGCAAAGACGGCGACAAACCCGCTGACAAGGTGAAAAAGGACAAAAAGGCGAAAGCCAAGAAACCGTCCGACAAAACCCGGAAGATAGCGGCGGCGACCAAAGCCAAACGCGCGTCCAAGAAGAAAGGTGCCGAGCAGGCTTGACCTGCGGCACCTCATTATCACCGGCTGGCAACCCGCCGGCCGCACAGTTAAAAGAGCATCATGAGCGAAATTATTTACGGCATCCACGCCGTCAAAGCCCTGTTAGAGCGCGACCCGCAACGCTTCCTGGAAGTGTTTATCCTCAAGGGGCGCGACGATCGCCGCCTGCAGCCGCTGATCGCCGAGCTGGAAGCCACCGGCATCGTCATCCAGGTGGCGAACCGCCAATGGCTGGATGAGAAGGTCGAAGGCGCAGTGCACCAGGGGATCATCGCCCGGGTGCGCGAAGGGCGTCAGTATCAGGAAAACGACCTGCCGGCGCTGCTGGAAAGCGTCGATACGCCGTTCCTGCTGGTGCTGGACGGCGTAACCGACCCGCATAACCTCGGCGCCTGCCTGCGCAGCGCCGACGCCGCCGGCGTGCACGCAGTGATCGTACCGCGCGACCGTTCCGCCCAGTTGAACGCCACCGCCAAAAAAGTGGCCTGTGGCGCGGCGGAAAACGTGCCGCTGATCCGCGTCACCAACCTGGCGCGCACCCTGCGTTTGCTGCAGGAAATGAACGTCTGGGTGGTGGGCACCGCCGGCGAGGCCGATCACACGCTGTATCAGAGCAAAATGACCGGCCCGATGGCGCTGGTAATGGGGGCGGAAGGCGAAGGTATGCGCCGCCTGACGCGCGAGCACTGCGACGAGTTGATCAGCATTCCGATGGCCGGCACCGTCTCCTCGTTGAACGTCTCGGTCGCCACCGGCATTTGTCTGTTTGAAGCGGTGCGCCAGCGCAGCTGATTTACCTGCGGGGGCCTGTTTGCGCCCCTGCTAATCCATCATGTTGTGATCCCGCCTCCGGCAGAAATCTCCCCACCGACCATAATTACCCCTGACGCCTTAATCAGGGAGCACGCCGATGGTCTGGACTACGCACACCGTTTTCAATCAACCCAAGCCGCTGGGCAACAGCAACCTGTTCCTTTCCGACACTCCGCTGCGCGAGGCGGTGCAGCGCGAGCAAGCGGGCTGGGACGTTGAGGTCCTGGCCTCGCTGGGCCAGCAGTTGGGCACCCAGGAGTCGCTGGAGCTGGGGCGGCTGGCCAACGCCAACCCGCCGGAGCTGCTGCGTTATGACGCCACCGGCCAGCGGCTGGATGACGTTCGCTTCCATCCCGCCTGGCATATTCTGATGCAAGGGCTGATAGCCAACCGGGTGCATAACCTGCCGTGGCAGGATGAGGCGCGCATCGGCTCCTTCGTGGCCCGCGCCGCACGCTTTATGCTGCACGCCCAGGTGGAGGCCGGCACCCTGTGCCCGGTCACCATGACCTTTGGCGCCACGCCGCTGTTGCAGCAGGCGTTGCCGCCGGAGTTCCACGCCTGGCTGACGCCGCTGCTGTCCGACCGTTACGACGCCCATTTGCTGCCGGGCGGGCAAAAGCGCGGGCTGTTGATCGGTATGGGCATGACGGAAAAACAGGGTGGCTCCGACGTGTTGAGCAACACTACCACCGCCGCGCCGCTGGCAGCGAGAGGGCCAGGGGAAGCCTACCGGTTGGTGGGGCACAAATGGTTCTTCTCGGTGCCGCAGAGCGATGCGCACCTGGTGCTGGCGCAGGCCGAGGGCGGCCTGTCCTGTTTCTTCCTGCCGCGCATTCTGCCGGACGGCAGCCGCAACGCCATCCGTTTGGAACGTTTGAAGGACAAGCTGGGCAACCGCTCCAACGCCAGCGGCGAAGTGGAGTTCCAGGACGCCGCCGCCTGGCTGCTGGGCGATGAGGGCGACGGTGTGCGGCATATCCTCAAAATGGGCGGCCTGACGCGTTTCGACTGTTCGCTGGGCAGCCATGGTCTGATGCGGCGCGGGCTGTCGGTAGCGTTGTATCACGTGCTGCAGCGGCAGGCATTCGGCAAGACGCTGATCGAACAGCCGCTGATGCGCCAGGTGCTGGCGCGCATGGCGCTGCGGCTAGAAGGGCATACCGCGCTGTTGTTCCGGCTGGCGGGCGCCTGGGAAAGCCGTGACAGCGAAGGCGAACGCCTCTACAGCCGGCTGCTGACGCCGGCGGCCAAATACAGCATCTGCCGCCAGGGGATGCCTTTTATCGCCGAGGCGATGGAGGTGCTGGGCGGTATCGGCTATTGCGAAGAAAGCGAACTGCCGCGCCTGTACCGTGAAATGCCGGTAAACAGCATCTGGGAAGGTTCCGGCAATATCATGTGCCTGGACGTGCTGCGCAGCCTGCACAAGCTGCCCGGAGCGCTGGAGATGCTGCAGTTTGAGCTGCAGCCGGTGCGCGGCCAGAACCGGCTGTTCGACCACGCCTGGCGCCAGTGGCAACAGCGTGCGCGCCAACCGCGCGAGGAAATGGGGCGATTGCTGACCCAGCAGCTGTTCGACCTGTGCTGCGCGGCGCAGCTGCTGCAGCACGCCAGCCCGCAGATCGCCGATGCCTGGTGCCACCTGACGCTGGATCATCGCGGCGAAAGCCTGTTGCCGGACGAAGTCTGCGATTTGCTGCTGAGCCGCGCCATCGGCGGATAGTGAAAACGGTGGCGCCGTACTGGGAAAAGCTTTTTAATTAGGCACATGCCCCGCAAGGGACTGCAACTCCCAACCAGGAAAATTAACATGGATATTCTCAGCGCACTGGCGGCATTCGCCTCGTATTTTTTCAGCGGTTTCGCCATGGTTCTGGTGTTTCTGTTCGTTTATACCCGCATCACGCCGCACGATGAATGGGCGCTGATCAAGGCCGACAATCAGTCCGCCGCCTTTGCATTCATCGGCGCCTGCCTGGGTTATGTGATCCCATTGGCCAGCGCGGCGGTCAACTCGATCAGCCTGTTGGATTATCTACTGTGGGGCGTGGTGGCGCTGGTGGTGCAGCTGTTGCTGTTCGCGGCGGTGAAAATCTACATGCCGCGCATCAGCGACAAGATTGAGGCAAACCACCTGGCCGCCGGGATCTTCCTGGGGGGCGTCTCCGTCAGCGGCGGCGTATTGAATGCGGCCTGCATGAGCTACTAAAGATAAAGGATCGCCGAAGCGTGCCAGCCGGGCTGGTGCGCCTGTTCTTCCATGCGCAGAATGCGGTAGTAGCTGGCGCCATGTTCATCGGCCGTGCGGGCAATGGCCTGCTCGGCTTCCTGGAGCGAGCCGGGCAGATCCTTTAGCGTGATCTCGGCGATTTCGCTCAGCGGCGTAACGCGATCGGCGGGCGCCAGCTCGGCGGATTGTGCGCCGGCGCTAACTAATCCCATAGACAGCAAGAGGGAGGTGAGGGCGGTGGAGCGTTTCATGGCGTTCCCCTTCGTCAGATCCTGGATGAAATGCTGTCCATCAGTGTGCCGCAGCCCGCGTCAGCCTGCGCAAAGCCAATGTAAATCTGCTTAAAAAATCGCGGCCTAGCGATACAGGATCGCCTGCGAGTACCACTGCCCGGGCACGATGGTTTCACTGTTCATGATGATCACGTAATAGCGCGCGCCGGCGGCGTTGGCCTTGCGCTGAATTTCCGCTTCTGCATCCATCGGGCTGCCGCGCACCACGGCGCTGGCGGTACCCATTTTTACCAGTTCAGCGGTTTGCGCGCGGGTGATCTCCTGCGCCTGGCCGGTGGGCGGCGGCGGCGCTTTAGGCGTGGTGGCCATGATGCCGCAGGCGGACAGCAGGGCGGAGAGCGTCAAGGCGATGAGCAGGCGGGGAAGCGTCATGGGAACCTCGGGATAGCCGGTTTTATGGCTTCAGTGTAACGCAATATATGCTGGAACATATTGAGCTAACGTTGCCCCGCACAAATTTGCGATGATGAAAGCAAGAGATGGCTGAGGATAAACGGATGATCGAAATACGTGACGAACGGGTGGGGGACATTGCGGTGATCCACGCGGTGCCGGCGGGGCGCTATCACCAGCCGTTGCCGACGGTGTTCTTCTACCATGGTTATACCTCGTCGAAAGAGGTATACGCCTATTTCGCCTACGCGTTGGCGCGGGCGGGTTTTCGCGTAGTGCTGCCGGACGCCGCTCTGCACGGCGAGCGCTTCGATGGCGATGAGCAGCGGCGCCTGGCCAGTTTCTGGGAAATCCTGCGCAGCAACATCGACGAGCTGCCTGCGCTCAAAACGCATTTCGAACGGCTTGGCCTGGTTGCCGACGGGCGCATCGGCGTGGCCGGCGCCTCGATGGGCGGCATGACCGCGCTTGGCGCCTTCGCGCGCTTCCCGTGGATCCGCGTGGCCGCCAGCCTGATGGGCTCCGGGTATTACAGTTCGCTGGCGCAGACGTTGTTCCCGCCGCTGGACGAACGGGGGCAACCGCTGAGTCCGGAGGCCTTCGAGGCGCGCATCGCCGCGCTGGCGGACTTCGGTCTGGAACAGCAGCTGGAAAAAATCGCCGATCGGCCGCTGCTGCTGTGGCATGGTGAAACGGATGACGTGGTGCCGGCGGCGGAAAGCCTGCGGCTGGCGACCGAGCTGCGCCAGCGCGGCTGGGGCAGCCAACTGACCTTTCTCAGCGAGCCGGACGTCAAGCATCGCATCACTCCACTGGCGCTTGGGGCCACCGCCGATTTTTTCCAGCGGGTGCTGTAGCGGCAAAAGAAAAGCCCCCTGCAGGCAGGGGGCCGATAATCACTTTCGCATTTTTCATTCACCGCTTTTATGTGCGGCTTGTTTCCCTGGCGTCGCTTGTTCGCTTAGCGATAGAGCTCAGCGCTGACGTGCATGGTGCTGTTGTCGCCTGGTTCATGCAGGGCGATGATGCGATAAGATGTCGCGCCGCGTTGGTCGGCAATTTTGCTCACCTGGCTGCTGGCGTCGTCAGGCGACACCAGGTTCTGGTTCAGCGTCACGAAGCCGACGCTTTGCAGCCCGTTGGCCTGATGCGATGTGACCTCAGTGGCGGCCATGGCGTTGGCGGATAACAGCAGAGCAACGGCGCTGGCGAGGATAATGCGTTTCATAGGTGCCTCTCTTAACTGTTTGCTTCAACGGCCTGACAGCCGGTGCCAGTGCAGCAAAAAGTTATTTACATGCATTGAATAAGTTGAAATCTTTTTCGTCGCGCTGTCTGCGGCGGATATGGTTAATTTTAGACCCTTGCGGCGGATTAAAAAGCGGGGCTTTTGATGTCATCTTTCAAAAAAAATGAATGACTTTTACGGCTCGATGCTGATTTCATTGAAAGATTTTTGAAATAGATGGATCGGCATACATAGGTTTATCAGGCAGCAAATCGTGCTATTTCCGAACCATATCCTCATTGTGGTGAATAAATCCCACGCGGTCCTTGAGTTTCCCCCCCTGCGCCAGTATGATTACGCGTCATTTTTCAGCCGCACACTAAACACGTTCCTTGCTTCCATGGGCCGCGGTTGACCCTGACAGGAGGCTGAATAATCCGTAAGGAGCAATTCGATGCGTCATTACGAAATCGTTTTTATGGTCCATCCTGACCAAAGCGAACAGGTTCCGGGCATGATCGAGCGTTACAGTGCTACCATCACTAACGCGCAAGGTCAGATTCACCGTCTGGAAGACTGGGGCCGCCGTCAACTGGCTTACCCGATCAACAAACTGCACAAAGCTCACTACGTTCTGCTGAACGTTGAAGCTCCGCAGGAAGCGATCGATGAGCTGGAAACTAACTTCCGCTTCAACGACGCCGTTATCCGCAGCATGGTTATGCGCGTTAAGCACGCGGTAACTGAAGCATCTCCGATGGTTAAAGCGAAAGACGAACGTCGTGGCGATCGCCGCGAAGACTTCGCTAACGAAACCGCAGATGATGCAGATGCTGGGGATTCTGAAGAGTAATTGCCGCCGTGACGGCTAATCGTCTGGTTTTGTCGGGCACTGTGTGCAAGGCGCCGGTTCGAAAAGTGAGTCCTTCCGGGATACCACACTGCCAATTCGTGCTTGAGCACCGTTCGCAGCAGATGGAAGCCGGATACAGCAGGCAATCATGGTGCCGAATGCCCGTGGTTGTCAGTGGACACCAGTCACAAGCACTAACTCAAAGATTAACGGTCGGCAGTCAGATAACCGTGCAAGGCTTCGTCAGCTGCCATCAAGGGCGCAACGGGCTGAACAAACTGGTTCTGCATGCCGAGCAGATTGAATTGATAGATTCTGGAGACTAGCCAAATGGCACGTTATTTCCGTCGTCGCAAGTTCTGCCGTTTCACCGCGGAAGGCGTTCAAGAGATTGACTATAAAGACATCGCTACGCTGAAAAACTACATCACTGAAAGTGGTAAAATTGTACCGAGCCGTATCACCGGTACTCGTGCAAAATATCAGCGCCAGCTGGCCCGTGCTATCAAGCGCGCGCGCTACCTGTCTTTGTTGCCGTACACTGATCGTCATCAGTAATCGGCCACTGTCCATTAACGACTTTGAGAGGATAAGGTAATGCAAGTTATTCTGCTTGATAAAGTAGCAAACCTGGGCAGCCTGGGTGATCAAGTTAACGTTAAAGCGGGCTACGCCCGTAACTTCCTGGTACCACAGGGCAAAGCTGTTCCTGCTACCAAGAAAAACGTAGAGTTCTTCGAAGCACGCCGTGCTGAACTGGAAGCCAAACTGGCTGACGTTCTGGCTGCTGCTGAAGCTCGCGCAACCAAGATCAACGAACTGGCAACGGTTACCATCGCGTCTAAAGCAGGCGACGAAGGTAAACTGTTCGGCTCTATCGGCACCCGCGACATCGCTGACGCAGTTACTGCGGCAGGCGTTGAAGTTGCCAAGAGCGAAGTTCGTCTGCCGAACGGCGTTCTGCGTACCACTGGTGAGCACGAAGTGCACTTCCAGGTACACAGCGACGTGTTCGCACAGCTGAATGTAGTTGTGGTTCCAGAAGCGTAATAACGCTGCTGTTAACCAAGTTAAAACGCCAGCCTCGTGCTGGCGTTTTGCTTTTCTGCGCCCGGCAAAACGCGCTACCCTGGGGTTATCTGTGACGGGGAGCAGCGCACATGGCAATCATTACCTTACAACGAGTCTACGATTTCAGCGTGCCGGCGCCGGAACACTGTTACCTGATTGACCGGCTGTGGCCGCGCGGCGTAAGCAAGGAAAGGCTGGAGGGCGTGCAGTGGCTGAAAACGGTGGCGCCGGATACCGCGCTGCGCCAGTGGTTTCATCTGCATACCGACCAGTGGGAAGAGTTTGAGCGGCGTTACCGGCGGCAGCTGGCGGAGAACGACGCCTGGCGGCCGCTGGCCAGCTTGCTGCAGCAGGGCCAACCTCTGACCCTGCTGTATGGCAGTAAAGACACCGAGCACAACCAGGGCGTGGTGCTGCGCGATTTTCTGCTGGCGCAGATTTAACGCTCGCGGCGGTAGCTGCCGTCTGCCTGGCGGCGGAACAGCGCCTGGCTGTTATCGACGGTGGTGACCGATAGTGCGCCGATCACGCCGTTGGCATCGCGCTCGATGCGCACTTCCTGGCCGGCCTTCATATTGCTGAGCGGCTTGTCGTTGCCTTCAACCTGCGCCATGGCGAACACTTCATTCACCGGCAGGTTGTTGTCGCGGAACAGCTGCGCCAGCGTTTGGCCGGGCTGGATCTGGTAACGCTGCCAGTTGCCCGTCGGCTCCGCCTCTGCAGGGGATTGCTGCTGGCCATCGGCCTGCAGCGGCACGTTATTGGCCTGCTGGGTTACCGGGAAGCCTTGTTTATCGGGCGAATAGGGCCACAGCAGCGCCAACAGCAGAATGGCGCCAAAGATGAGGGTCCAGCGGCGGTGAAAATGGGGCAGCGGCTCCATCCAGCCAAAGCCGTCCGGCAGATGCCAGATTTTCAGCAGCAATGCTTTGAGTCCCTGTCCTTTACCGTTTTCCGGCGGTTGTTCTGATTCCGGATCGGCCGCCTCCGGCGCAGCGCCGGGTTTCAGGCGCTGGCTGACGTTCAGCCAGGCGCGCAGCAGCGGCTGGTAGATGCGGGTGGTTTTCCTTCTCCTGGGCGAGATTCTGCCCATGGTGACCTCTCTTCAACGGCGTAAAAATAACACGATACAAAAGGCTGTAACGTCGTCCCGACTTCCTGCTCTCAGTATATACCGGTCATACCCCAAGCGGCATCTTTGTTGGCCGCCCTCAGGCACCAGGGGCGCGAACAGAGAGTTATTGTTTCTTTTTCTACGACAAAAGTCATCATTCTCCACACAAGATTTTACCCGGCATTCATGCACTGTTATGCTGCGCTTTCGACTTTTTACAGACTTAAGGAAAACCCCATGACAACCCCTTCTTTTGACAGCGTTGAAGCGCAAGCAAGTTACGGGATTGGTTTACAGGTCGGCCAGCAGCTGCAAGAGTCCGGTCTGGAAGGTTTACAACCGGAAGCTTTGCTGGCGGGTTTGCGTGACGCGCTGGAAGGGAATGCCCCGGCGGTTCCGGTTGACGTGGTGCACCGTGCGCTGCGTGAAATCCACGAACGTGCGGACGCCGTGCGTCGTGAGCGCCAGCAGGCGATGGCCGTGGAAGGCCAGCAGTTCCTGGAGGAGAACGCCAAGCGCGATGACGTGACGCTGACCGAATCCGGCCTGCAGTTCTCCGTGCTGGAGCAGGGCAATGGCCCAATCCCGTCCCGTCAGGACCGCGTGCGCGTGCACTATACCGGTCGCCTGATCAACGGCGACGTGTTCGACAGCTCCGTAGAGCGCGGCCAACCGGCGGAATTCCCGGTCAGCGGCGTTATCCCGGGCTGGATCGAAGCGCTGACCCTGATGCCGGTCGGCTCCAAATGGCAGCTGTACATCCCGCACACTCTGGCCTACGGCGAGCGTGGCGCCGGCGCATCCATCCCGCCATTCAGCGCGTTGGTGTTTGACGTCGAACTGCTGGAAATTCTGTAATCCATCCTGGCAGTGATCAAGGGCGCCTTTCGGCGCCCTGATTTTTTACTTCTTCTGTAAATCTATCTGATATACCGCAAAACCGATGCTGTCGTTGCCTTCAGCCTTCATTGGGTACTGTGCGTGTTGCTTGATAAACGCCGTCGCCTGGTCTGAAGGTGAGGTCTCGAAGCGAATATCGAGCGGTTGTTTGCTGCTGAAGCTCGCCAGGCGCCAATTATTGTCCGCCTGCGGTTGTACCGCACCGCGCCGTTTGGTCTCCGCGCTGATATAGGCTGCCAGCACCGAACGGTTCTCATCCGGCGAGGCGAAGGCGATGTGTTTATCGCCGGTACCGGCGAACTTACCGCCGTAGGCGCGGTAGTTATTGGTGGCAACCAGGAAGGTGGCATTCGGATCGACAGGCTTGCCGTTGAAGGTCAGCTGCTTGATGCGTTCCGCTTTGTCGTTGATCAACTGGCACTCGCCGTCGTAGCGCGCCGGCTGGCTGACGTCGATCTGGTAATTCACCCCGTCGATCACGTCGAAGTTGTAGGTGCGGAAGCCGTCCCAGTTAATCAGGCCCTGCGGCTTGCCGCTGTTGACGTCGATCTGATTGAACTGCCCGGCGGAGCATTCCAGCCACTCTTTCACCTCCTTACCGCTGGCTTTTACCACCACCAACGTATTCGGGTAGAGATAAAGATCGGCGGCATTGCGGAAGGTCAGCTGGCCTTTTTCCACTTCGACGAAGCTGGCGGGATCGTTTTTGCGCCCGCCGACCTTGAACGGGGCGACGGCCGACAGCACCGGCAGGTCGGCCAGGTCAGGATCGCCCTGAATATAGTGCTCGACGTAGGCTTTCTGGGCGTTATTGACGATTTGTACCGTCGGGTCGTCCTGTACCAGCGCCAGGTAACTGTACATGTTGCCGTCAGACTTGCCGATCGGCTGGCTGACGAATTCGCGGGTGCCTTTGTGGTCGTCGGCCAGCACCTTCACCAGATTGGCATCTTCCGCCGCCAGCGATTTCTTGTGCTCTTTATCGTAAATCGGCCGCGCTTCGGCTTTGGCGCCGGTTACCTTCCAACGGCCAGAATCGTTGCTCAGCTGCAGATCGACCACGCCGAGGTGATCGCCCCACTGGCCCGGCATTACTGCCGGCACGCCGTTCAGCAAGCCTTGGTCGATATCCGCGCCTTCGATGTTGGCGAAGTCCTTGCTGGGGAATACCGCATGGGCGTGGCCGAACATGATGGCGTCGATGCCCGGGACCTGGCTGAGGTAGTACACCGAGTTTTCCGCCATCGCTTTATACGGCTCGCTGGACAGGCCCGAGTGCGGGATTGCCACCACCAGATCGGCGCCCTGTTTGCGCATTTTCGGTACGTAACGTTTGGCGGTTTCGGTGATGTCGTTGACCGCCACCTTGCCCTGCAGATTGGCCTTGTCCCACACCAGGATCTGCGGCGGCACAAAGCCGATGTAGCCGATGCGCAGCGTATGTGCTTTACCATCACGGTCTTTTACCGGGGTATCGACGATAATGTAGGGGGTGAACAGCGGCTGTTGCGTTTTGGCGTCGATGACGTTGGCGTTGATATACGGAAACTTGGCGCCGGCGATAGCGGTTTTCAGATAGTCTAACCCGTAGTTGAACTCATGGTTGCCGATATTGCCGACCACGTAGTTCAGCGTATTCATCGCCTTGTACACCGGGTGGATATCCCCCGATTTCAGCCCCTTGGCCGCCATGTAATCACCCAGCGGGCTGCCCTGAATGATGTCGCCGTTATCCACCAACACGGCGTTGGCCGCCTGTTGGCGGGCCTGCTGGATCAGGCTGGCGGTGCGCACCAGGCCGAATTTGTCGGTCGGCTTATCCTTGTAGTAGTCGAAGTCCATCATGTTGCTGTGCAGGTCGGTGGTTTCCAGCACGCGCAGATCGACGGTGGCCGCCTGCGCCGAGGCGCAAACCAGCAGGGCGAGGGCGGACAACGCCAGCGGACGCTTGATCATTTTTAACTCTCTCCATTCGAGTGTTATCACAGAGGGAAATGTAATTAACATTGGTTGCCACAGTAAACTGTGAAGTGTGGCAGAAAATGGCCGGATGTAACGCGGGGGAGTTCACAGTTGCAGGGAACAAGACCTGAGGAATTACCGTGGGTTAGCCGGTTGAGATGGATATTCGGCGTAAAAAAAACTAGTCTGCTAGCAGAGACAGGGGGAAATTTCCCACGGAACTGCATATCTGAGGTGCATGATGTTAGAGCAAATTTGCCAACTGTCCCGCGAGGCGGGGGCGGCGATCATGGCGGTATATGACGGTGAGCAACCGCTTGATGTCGCACAAAAAAAAGACGATTCACCGGTAACCGCCGCCGATTTGGCGGCGCACCACATCATCAAGCGCGGCCTGGCAGCGTTGACGCCGGAGGTGCCGCTGCTGTCGGAGGAAGATCCGCCGGCCTGGGAAGAGCGCCAAAATTGGACGCGCTACTGGCTGGTCGATCCGCTGGACGGCACCAAGGAGTTCCTGCATCGCAACGGTGAATTTACCGTCAACATCGCGCTGATTGAGAACGGCGAGGCGGTGATGGGCGTGGTCTATGCGCCGGCGATCGACGTGCTGTATCTGGCGGAGCGCGGCAAGGCCTGGAAAGAAGAAAAAGGGCGGCGTCAGCCGATTGCCGTCAGCAATGCTCAGCCGCCGCTGGTGGTCGTGAGCCGTTCGCACATTGACGACGAACTGAAGGATTATCTGAAGCAGCTTGGCGAGCACCAGACCATTTCGGTCGGCTCATCGCTGAAGTTCTGCCTGGTAGCGGAAGGCAAAGCGCAGCTCTATCCGCGCTTCGGGCCGACCAATATCTGGGATACCGCCGCCGGCCATGCGGTGGCGGTGGCCGCCGGGGCGCAGATCCACGATTGGCAGGGCAAGCCGTTGCTGTACGCCCCGCGTGAATCTTTCCTCAACCCCGGCTTCCGGGTCTCGCTGTTCTGAGTTAGTCCGCCAGGAGCTGGTGCAGCTTGCTCATCACTTGCTGCACCTCTTCCGGCGTCAGCGCGCCGTCTTTGGCGAACTGGATCCTGCCCTGTTTATCCAATACCACGATTGCGGAGCCTTTTGGCTGCAAATCCCAGGCTTTCCGTACGTTGCCGTTGCTGTCGACCACAAACTGCGACCAGGGGAACTCTTTCTTGCTGTCCTCGATGCTGCTGCGCACAAACATCGCGGTGCCCAACAGGGCGTCGTCAGTGTTGACGATTGTCGTCGTTTGGTAACGATCGTGTGGTAGTTTAGCTTTCTTAATGGCTTCTATCAGTGGATCGTTCATGTCTTTTGCCGAGCTGCGCCCGGCGATGTGCTGTATTACTCGCACTTTTCCACTGAGCTGCGAGCTATTCCAGTTTTTATAGCTAAAATTATCATTAGCATAATTTAACTCTCCCTTGTCGCTAACGCCGACCGGCGCCACGCGCTGCTGGAGCTGGAAGTTATGCGCGGAAGCTAAAAAGGGGGTGAGCAGCAGGGATACCATCAGCATGTGACTTTTTTTCATGCTTTCTCCTTGTAGGGGGGAATAGTGCGACAGCACTTTCAACAGCCTAAAGCATAGGTTGTGATCAGAGGTCTGTCCTGTTAACCGGATCGCAGTTTTCCCCTCGGTTCGCTAATCATCAGATTTTGAAGGGATATACTGAAAACGTTATAAATTATCATATACAATTCTGTCAAAAAGTGTAAATCCAGTGCAGATATCCGGGCGGAAGTGAACGTTCTGGTCTTAACTGGGTCTACTACATGCAATCATGTTGCGTTCTGAATTTCGAGGTTGCCACCTTGGCGGCTCGCTGAGCGCATGGATCAACGGGAGGAGCGTAAAAGAATGAGAATCTTCCAGCGTTATAACCCTTTGAAAGTGGCTAAGTACGTTAAGACTCTGTTTCGCGGCCGGCTGTATATCAAGGACGTAGGCGCGTTCGAATTCGACAAGGGGAAAATCCTGATGCCGAAAATTCGCGATAAGCGCCACTTCAGCGTGATGTCAGAGGTCAACCGTCAGGTGCTGTTGCTGCAATCCGAAATGGGATGAGCCGGCCTTGAGACGGGTAAAAAAATTGCGGCCCCGAATGGGGCCGCTGATGTTTGTGCCATAGGGAGCGTCAGGCCGGGGTGGTCTCGTCCGGGGCCTTTGGCAGCGTCGTCACCGGTTTGTCGACCAGCCGGGTAACCAGCAGCTGGTCAATCTTGTAGCTGTCGATATCCACCACTTCAAACTTGTAGCCGGCGTATTTGACGAAGTCGGTGCGTTTGGGGATCTTGCGCAGCATGTACATCATAAAGCCGCCAATGGTCTCGTAGTTGCCCGCCTGCGGGAACTCGTCGATATCCAGCACGCGCATCACGTCGTCGATCGGCGTGCCGCCTTCAATCAGCCACGAGTTTTCGTCGCGCGCCACGATTTGCTCTTCCTGCCCCTGGCCGACCAGGTCGCCCATCAGCGTGGTCATCACGTCGTTCAGCGTGATGATGCCCACCACCAAGGCATATTCGTTGAGGATCACGGCGAAGTCTTCGCCGGCGGTTTTAAAGCTTTCCAGCGCTTCCGAGAGCGTCAGGGTATCCGGCACAATCAGCGCCGAGCGGATCTGCACGCCGCTGCTCAGCACCAGGCTCTGGTTGCCCAGTACGCGGTTCAGCAGGTCTTTGGAGTCGACGTAGCCGACCACCTGATCGATATGGCCGTCGCACACCAGGAACTTGGAGTGCGGGTGCGTCGAGACTTTCTCGATAATGCTCTCTTCGCTCTCGCGCAGGTCGAAGTACACCACGCTTTCGCGCGAGGTCATCGAGGAAGGCACGGTGCGCGATTCCAGCTCGAAGACGTTTTCAATCAGCTCATGTTCCTGCTTGCGCAGCACGCCCGCCAGGGCGCCGGCCTCCACCACCGCGTAGATGTCGTCGGAGGTGATGTCGTCCTTGCGCACCATCGGCAGTTTGAACAGGCGGAAGATCAGGTTGGCCATGCCGTTGAAGAACCACACCAGCGGCCGGAAGATCATGATCGAGAAACGCATCGGGTTGATGATCCGGACGGCGACCGTCTCTGGTGCAATCATACCGATGCGCTTCGGAGTCAAATCCGCGAACAGGATAAACAGGCTGGTGACCAGCACGAACGAGCAAATAAAGCTGACCTGCTCCGCCAGTTCCGGCGAGAGGAATCGAATAAAGAACTGTTGGAAGGTACCGGAAAAGGCCGCATCGCCGACGATACCGCCGAGAATGGCCACGGCGTTCAGGCCGATTTGCACCACGGTGAAGAAGATGCCCGGGGTTTCTTGCAGTTTGAGCACTCTGGCGGCATTGACGTTGCCTTCGTCAGCCATCAGCTTCAGTTTAATCTTGCGCGACGCAGCCAGAGAAATTTCCGACAGTGAGAAAAACGCACTCACCGCGATCAGAAAAAGAATCAGTAAAATACTGTTTAACATAATCTATCCATACGTGCCGACGGGATGACGGCGCTCTTGAGGAAGGGTAGTACATTGTAAAAAAAGCAGCGATAACAACCAGAAAGGAAGCTATCAGGCCGCAGGTGCGGCCCGCATAGTATAGCAGTTGCCCCACAGGGGCCGCCAGCGGTTAAAAAATTACCGCCGGCCAGGGGGTTAGCCCTGCGGTGGCAGGCAAACGCCGATGCCGCCCAGGCCGCAATAGCCTTCAGGGTTTTTGTACAGATACTGCTGGTGATCGTCTTCGGCGTAATAGAACGGCAGCGCCGGCGTAACGTCGGTGGTGATGACGCGTTTGTCGCCCGCCGCATCCATCGCCTGCTGGAAACGCTGCAGGCTGCTCTCGGCCTCGGCCTGCTGTGCCGGGCTCAGCGTGTAAATCGCCGAACGGTACTGGGTGCCGATGTCGCCGCCCTGGCGCATGCCCTGCGCCGGATCGTGGTTTTCCCAGAACACCTGCAGCAGCTGCTTGTAGCTGACAACCTGCGGATCGAACACCACGCGCACCACTTCGGCATGGCCGGTTTGGCCGCTGCACACTTCGCGGTAGGTCGGGTTCGGCGTGTAACCGCCGCTGTAGCCGGCCGCGGTGCTGTAAACGCCCGGCTGTTGCCAGAACAGGCGCTCCACGCCCCAGAAGCAGCCCATGGCGAACACCGCCACTTCCATGCCTTCCGGCACCTGAGTCATCGAATGCTCGGTGACCACGTTGAGCGTGGCGACCGGCATCGGCGTGGTGCGGCCTGGCAGCGCGCTCGCCTGGTCGATGGTTTGTGATTTATCAAAAGATGGCACCACGGTTGACTCCTGTTGTCAGAGTAAGAATTGACCCTAGTTCGGGGCGGTTCGGTTGTATCTAACCGCGTCTTTGCCCACAATAAGCGGAAGCTGGGGTTTGTACCTAAGCTTAACGCAGTATTTTGAGCGCCAAAAGTGAAGAATGCGCCTGGTGAGCGGTGAGAGTCAAACCGTCAGGCTAGCGTCTGGAACAAGGCTGAAGAGGGCTGCCGTCCTGATAGCGCGGAGTCTGCCCTGGCCCCAGAGCCAATACCATTACAGGAAAGTAAAAATAAATAAGGAGAACGCGTGCCACGATATCGGGTCATGTGTTTATTGTCTGTACTGCTTGCGGCACCTGCGGCGTACGCGGCCAATGTGCGGCTGCAGGTGGAAGGCCTTAGTGGCGAGTTGGAAAAAAACGTTCGGGTGCGGCTGTCGTCGATCACGCCTGAAGAAGTCGGCACCGACGGCCGCTTTCGCGCGCGCGTGGACGAAGCGGTGCGTCAGGGGCTGCGTGCGCTCGGCTATTATCAGCCGACCATCAACTTTACGCTGGACAACCGGCCTGGCATGTCGCGCCCGGTGCTGCACGCCAAGGTCGATCCGGGTGAACCGGTTCGCATCGCCGGCACCAATATCGTGCTGGAAGGCGGCGCGAAAACCGACGAAGACTACCTGACGCTGGTGAAGAAAGGGACTCCGGCCATCGGCGAGATCCTCAACCACGGCAAATACGACGACTTTAAAGGCTCGTTGAGCGGCCTGGCGCTGCGCAAGGGCTATTTCGACGCCGACATGACCAAAAGCCAGCTCGGCGTGGCCGAAGACCTGCATAAGGCCTTTTGGGATATCGACTTCAACAGCGGTGAGCGTTACCGCTTCGGCAAGGTCAAGTTCCAGGGCTCGCAAATCCGTGAAGACTATCTGCAAAATCTGGTGCCCTTTCATCAGGGGGATTATTACAGCTCGGAGGATTTGGCCGAGCTGAACCGGCGTTTGTCCGCCACCAACTGGTTTAACTCGGTGGTGGTGTCGCCTGATTTCCAAGATGCCAAAGAGAACAAGATTTTGCCGCTAGATGCGCTGGTGACGCCGCGCACCCGCAACACCATCGAAACCGGGGTCGGTTACTCCACCGACGTCGGCCCGCGGGTAAAGGGCACCTGGAAAAAGCCCTGGCTCAACGACCGCGGCCACAGCCTGGAAACCAGCGCCAGCGTTTCGGCACCGGAGCAGCAGCTGGACTTGACCTATAAGATCCCACTGCTGAAAAACCCGCTGGAGCAGTATTACCTGCTGCAGGGCGGCTTCAAGAACGTCGATCTCAACGATACCAAGTCCGTCACCTCCAAAGTGGTGGTGTCGCGTAACTGGGATCTTTCCAGCGGCTGGCAGCGCGCGCTGAACCTGACCTGGCGTCTGGACCACTTTACCCAGGGTAACGTCACCAACACCACCATGCTGCTGTATCCCGGCGTCAGCGTGAACCGCACCCGTTCGCGCGGCGGCCTGATGCCGACCTGGGGCGACAGCCAGCGTTACTCCATCGATGTTTCCGACACCACCTGGGGATCCGGCGTGGACTTCGCGCTGATGCAGGCGCAGAACGTCTGGATCCGCACCCTGGCCGATAAACACCGCTTCGTGGCGCGCGGCCAGATCGGTTGGATCGAAACCAACGACTTCGAGAAAGTGCCGCCGGACCTGCGCTTCTTCGCCGGTGGCGACCGCAGCATCCGCGGTTACAAGTACAAGGGCATTTCGCCGCGCGACGACGACGGCAAACTGACCGGCGCCTCCAAGATGCTGACCGGCTCGCTGGAATATCAATACAACGTGACCGGCAAGTGGTGGGGCGCGGTGTTTGTCGATTCCGGTGAGGCGGTAAACGATATCAAGCAGAGCAACTTCAAGACCGGCACCGGCTTCGGCGTGCGGTGGCAGTCGCCGGTTGGCCCGGTGAAGCTGGATATCGCCGCGCCCGTTGGGGACAAGGAGACCCACGGCGTGCAGTTCTACATCGGTTTGGGGCCTGAACTATGAGCCTGATAAAAAAGATTTGCCTCGGATCCCTGATCGTTCTGCTGTTGCTGATCGGCGGGGTCGCCTTCCTGCTGGGCACTACCAGCGGTCTGCATATGGTTATCAACTCCGCGGCGCGTTGGGTGCCGGGGCTGGACATCGCCGGCGTCAGCGGCGGTTGGCGCGATCTGACGCTGAAAGGCGTGAAGTATCAGATGCCGGGCGTGACGGTCAACGCCGGGCAGTTCCATCTGTCGCTGGACCTGTCCTGTTTTAAACGCAGTTCGCTGTGCGTCAATGCGTTGACCGCGCAGGACGTGGACGTGGTGGTGAAAACCAAAGAAATGACGCCGTCCGCGCCGGTGGAGGAAACCAGCGAACCGACCACCAACCTCAGCACGCCGTATCCGATTACCCTGCGCATGCTGGCGCTGAACAACGTCAAGGTCAGCGTCGACGACACCGCCATCTCGTTGGCCGAGTTCCGTACCGGCGCGCAGTGGCAGGAGCGCGCATTGACGTTGATGCCGACCAAAATCAGCTCGCTGCTGATAGCCCTGCCGAAAACCCCGCAGAACCCACTGCCGGAAGCCATTCAGCCAGTGGCCGAGGTGGCGAAACAGGTGGGTGAAAAGGTCATCGATAAGGCGGCGAAACCGGCGCCGCAGCCGGAAGAAACGCCGCTGGGCGAAACGCTGAAGGCGCTGTTCGCCAAGCCGCTGCTGCCGGATCTGCCGGAAATTCGTTTGCCGCTGGATATCACCGTCAAGGAAATCAGCGGCGAGCAGCTGCATTTGACGGGCGATACCGATGTGCTGATCACCAGCCTGCTGTTGCAGGCCAGCACTAAAGATCAACATATCCAGTTGGATAATTTTGACGTCAAGTCACCGCAGGGCACGCTGTCCGCTCAGGGGCAGGCGACGTTGGCCGGCGAGTGGCCGGTCAACATGGTGGCCAACGGTACTCTGAACATCGAGCCGCTGAAGGGCGAGAAGGTCAAGCTGAACCTCGGCGGCGGATTGCGCGAAGAGCTGAAGGTGGCGCTTAACCTGTCCGGGCCGGTCGGCGCGCAGCTCGATGCGCAGACCCGTCTGGCGGAAGCCGGCTTGCCGCTGGCGCTGACGCTGCAGAGCAAGCAGCTGAAATGGCCGCTGAGCGGCGAGCCGCAATATCAGGTCAATGATTTCCGCCTGCGTTTTAACGGCAAGGCGACCGATTACGCGCTGTCTACCCGCGCCAATATCAAGGGCCAGGATCTGCCGCCGGCGGTGCTGACGCTGGACGGCAAGGGGAACGTTGAGCAGTTCAAGCTGGAGCGCCTGCGCCTGGCTGCGCTGCAGGGCAATGCCGATCTCAGCGCGCTGGTGGACTGGAGCAAGGCCATCAGCTGGAATTCGCAGCTGCTGCTTACCGGCATCAACACCGCCAAACAGTGGCCGGAATGGCCGGCCAGGCTCGATGGAAAAATCACCACCCGCGGCAGTTTGTACGGCGGCAGCTGGCAATTGCAGGTGCCGGTGCTGCAGCTGGACGGCAATGTGAAGCAGAACAAGGTCACGGCGCGCGGCTCGCTGAGCGGCAACGCCGCCGGGCAGTGGAAGATACCCGGCATCGACCTGACGCTGGGGCGCAACCAGCTGAACGTCAAAGGCCAGCTGGATGAGAAAAACTGGAATCTGGACGCCACTATCGACGCGCAGCATCTCGACGGCGCGCTGCCGGGCCTGGGCGGCACCGCCAAAGGGTTGGTCAAGCTGCGCGGCAATCTGCAGGCGCCGCAGGTGCTGGCCGATCTGACCGCCTCCGGCCTGCAATGGCAGGCGCTGCGCATCGGCCGGGTGAAGATCGACGGCGACGTGCGCTCTACCGACCAGATTCAGGGCCAGCTGGCGGTGCGGGTTGAGCAACTGAAACAGGACGCACTGGAGGTCAGCCTGCTGACCCTGGACGCCAAGGGCAGCGAGAAGCAGCATCAGCTGCAGCTGAAAATTGACGGCAAGCCGGTCTCCGGCCAGCTGGCGCTGCAGGGCAGCTTCGATCGCCAGCAGCAGCGCTGGCGCGGCAATCTGAACAACACCCGCTTCGATACCCCGGTCGGCGAATGGCGCCTTACCCGCGCCATCGCGCTGGACTACCTGAATAGCGCGCAGAAAATCAGCATCGGGCCGCACTGTTGGCAGAACCCGAACGCCGAGCTGTGCGTGCCGAAAACCATCGAGGCCGGGCAGAGCGGCCAGGCCAGCGTGGTGCTTAACCGCTTCGATCTGGCGATGATCAAACCGTTCCTCGGCCCGGAAACCGCGCTGAGCGGCGTATTTACCGGCCGGGCCGACGTCAGTTGGAAACCGGGCGGCGCGCTGCCGGAGGCCAAAGTCTCACTGGCCGGCAACGGCGTGAAGGTGGTGCAGCAGGTGCAGGGCAACGCGTTGCCGATCGCCTTCGACACCCTGACCCTCAACGCCGGCCTTAACAATGGCCGCGCGCAGGCCGACTGGCTGATCAAACTGACCAACAACGGCCAGTTCGACGGCAAGATCCAGGTGACGGATCCGCAGGTGCGGCGCACCATCAACGGCAACGTCAACATCACCAATATTTCGCTGGCGATGATCAACCCGGCGCTGATGCAGGGCGAGAAGGCGGCGGGCATGCTGAACGCCAACCTGCGCCTGGGCGGCAGCGCGCAGAAGCCGCTGGTGTTTGGCCGGTTGGCGTTGGACAAGGTGGATATCGACGGCCACTGGATGCCGTTCGACATGACCGATGGCCGCCTGGTGATGAACTTCAACGGCATGACCTCGACGCTGGAAGGGTTGGTCAGCACTACGCGCGGCCAGCTTAACCTAGCGGGCGACGCCGACTGGCGCGACATCAACGCCTGGCGCGCGCGCATCGCCGCCAAAGGGGACAAACTTCGGGTGACGGTACCGCCGATGATCCGCCTCGACGTGTCGCCGGATCTGGTGTTCGAAGCGACGCCGCAGCTGTTCTCGCTCAACGGCTCGGTGGGTATTCCCTGGGCGCGCATCACGGTGCAGGAGCTGCCGGAAAGCGCGGTGGGCGTCTCTTCCGACGAGGTGATGCTGGATGATCAACTGAAACCGATCCAGCCGAAAACCGCCGGTATCCCGATCAATAGCAACCTGATGATCCACGTCGGCAACGATGTGCGCCTGGACGCCTTTGGCCTGAAGGCCAAGCTGAAGGGCGACCTGAAGGTGGTGCAGGACAAGAAAGGGCTGGGCCTCAATGGCCAAATTGACATCCCTTCGGGCCGCTTCCATGCTTATGGGCAGGATCTGATCGTTCGCAAAGGGCAGCTGATGTTCTCCGGCCCACCGGATCAGCCACTGCTTAACATCGAAGCGATCCGCAACCCAGACGCCACCGAAGACGGCGTTACTGCCGGGGTGCGCGTGACCGGCCTGGCGGACGCGCCTAAGCTGGAGGTCTTCTCGGATCCGGCCAAATCGCAGCAGGAAGCCCTGTCTTACCTGCTTCGCGGCCAGGGATTGAACAGCTCCGGCGCCGACGGCAACGCCATGACCTCAATGTTAATTGGCATGGGGGTTGCGCAAAGTGGTCAACTTGTGGGTAAAATCGGCGAGGCGTTTGGCGTGAGTAATTTGGCCCTGGATACCCAGGGGGTTGGCGACAGCTCCCAGGTTGTCGTGAGCGGCTATGTCCTCCCAGGCTTACAAGTAAAATATGGGGTGGGCATTTTCGACTCGCTGGCCACGCTGACGTTGCGTTACCGCCTGATGCCTAAGTTGTATCTTGAAGCGGTGTCTGGTCTCGACCAGGCATTAGATTTGCTCTATCAGTTTGAGTTTTAGCGATGCGAATAATTGTCTACGGCAGTTTACGACGCAAACAGGGAAACAGCCATTGGATGACCAACGCCCAATGGCTCGGCGAGCATGAGCTCGAAGGCTACCAGATTTATAATCTGGGCCATTACCCGGCGGCGATCCCTGGAGAGGGCACGATACATTGCGAGGTGTATCGTATTAACTCATCGATTCTGGCAGAGCTGGACGAACTGAAAAGCAACACCAAGGACTATAAGCGCGAGCTGATTCAGACGCCTTATGGGAGTGCGTGGATCTACCTGTATAAACACAGTGTGGACGGTTACCCGCGGATCGACAGCGGTGACTGGCTAAAGCGTCTCGACGAAAAGTAATAAAAAAAACACCGCTCACTGAGCGGTGTTTTTTTATCGGACGGCGGCAGGAATTACTTCTTGGCGGCGCGTTCGAAGGAGGCGATGATTTCAGCTTTGGCAGCGGCAGCGTCTGCCCAGCCTTCCACTTTCACCCATTTGCCTTTTTCCAGATCTTTGTAGTGCTCGAAGAAGTGAGCGATCTGCGCTTTCAGCAGTTCCGGCAGGTCGTTCACATCTTTGATGTGATCGTATTCTTTGGTCAGCTTGCTGTGCGGTACCGCAACCAGCTTCGCGTCTTCACCGGCTTCGTCGGTCATCTTCAGTACGCCAACCGGGCGGCAGCGAATAACGGAACCCGGCTGCAGTGGGTATGGGGTCGGCACCAGCACGTCAACCGGGTCTCCGTCCAGAGACAGGGTGTGGTTGATGTAACCGTAGTTGCACGGATAGAACATCGCGGTGGACATGAAACGGTCAACGAACAGCGCGCCGGTGTCCTTGTCGATTTCATATTTGATTGGGTCGGCATTGGCCGGGATTTCGATAACTACGTAGATGTCTTCCGGCAGGTCTTTGCCAGCTGGGACCAGATTCAAGCTCATGTCGGTTTCCTTTAATCAAACCAGAAATGGAGTGGCGGCTATTATAGCGGACTCTTTTGCGATTTCCTGCCCTTTTCATCACCCAAACCCCGCTGTGGGGCCGCGGCGATAATTTCCAGATTAATCCACCGTCGGCGTGAAGTTTTCCGCCGGGATGCCGATAACTTCAACAAATAATAATGAGCCGGCAAAGGCTGGCTCCGCGTTTTGCCTCCCCTACGTTGATCTCACTATTCTGAAGCCGGGAAGAATTCATGCTAAAAAAGATTACGGTGAAGGCCGGGCTTGTCGCCTTGCTGAGCCTGATGACTATGCTGTTGATTATGGTCAGCATTATCGGCGTTAATGCGATTAACGAAGGATCGCGCTCGCTACATACCCTGAACCAGATCCTCGGCGAAGAGCTGGGCTCGCTGGCCAACAGTTCCAACCTCACGCTGCGTGCGCGCACCGCCGCCTCGCTGGCAGTGCGCCAGCGGGAAATCGGACAAATTGAGGTGTCCGATGCCACAGTGGGCCGCATCTACGGCTATCTTGAACAGTCGAAGCAGGAAATGACGCGCTTTGTCGGCGTCGGCACCGTGACCGAACGCGGGCGCGAGCTGTCCGGCCGTTTGCAAAATAGCTACCGCGCTTACCTGGAGCAGGGCGTGGCGCCAATGGCCGCGGCGATCAAGGCCGGCAAGGTGGACGATTATTACCACATTCAGGAAACCAGAATTTCCGCGCTGAGCATCGCTTTTGAAAAGGATCTCACCGATTTTCGCAGCTTCGCCATGAAGATTGGCCAGCAGCGGGTCATTGAAGCGGAAAGCAACGCCAACGCCAAAATTACCCTGATCCTGGTGGCGGGCCTGCTCAGCGTGCTGTTGGCGGTACTGGCCTGGTTTGCGCTGCGGATCATTATCCTGCGCCCGCTGGACGAGTCCATTGCGCAGCTGGAGCATATCGCCGGTGGTGACCTGACTCACCACATCGGCGGTGAAGGGGATACCGAAATGGGCCGCCTGGTGCGAGCGATGCAGCGCATGCAGCAGGCGTTGGCCAGTTCGGTCAGCAAAGTGCGCGACGCCAGCAGCCAGATAGATACCGGCTCACGCGAATTGGCCGCCGGCAACCTGCATTTGGCGCAGCGCACCGAAGAGTCTGCCGCATCGCTGGAAGAGACGGCCGCCAGTATGGAACAGCTGACCTCGACGGTGAAAATGAACGCCGAAAACTGCGAACAGGCCAATCAGCTGGCGCTGAGCGTATCCGATATCGCCAACCGGGGCAGCGACGTGGTTAGCCAGGTGATGAGCAAGATGCAGGCGATCACCGACAGCTCGCGGCGCATCGCCGACATCATCAGCGTGATGGACGGCATTGCCTTCCAGACCAACATTTTGGCGCTGAATGCGGCGGTTGAGGCGGCGCGCGCCGGCGAACAGGGGCGCGGTTTCGCCGTGGTAGCCGGCGAGGTGCGCAGCCTGGCGCAGCGCAGCGCGCAGTCGGCCAAAGAAATCAAAGGGTTGATCGAGGCTTCGCAGAACCGGGTGCAGGAAGGCGAGCAGATGGCGGAATCGGCGGCGAAAACCATGAGCGGCATTACCGGTGAAGTGGGCCGGGTGACGGCGCTGATGCGTGAGATTTCCGCGGCGACCCGCGAGCAAAGCAGCGGCATTGAACAGGTGAACTTGGCGGTGGCGCAGATGGATCAGGTGGCGCAGCAGAATGCGGCGCTGGTGGAGGAATCGGCGGCGGCGACGCGCTCGCTGGAAGAGCAGGCGCGGCTGCTGGCGCAGAGCATGGCGGCATTCAAGCTATAAGGTGAAGTGACAGAGGGCGGCGTACCGCCCTCTGTGCGGAGGCTTTATTCGTCCGGGTTTTCGGCGATAAAGCGCTCGGCGTCTTCAACCATCGACTTGGTGCCGACGAAGAATGGCGCGCGCTGGTGCAGTTTCACCGGGGTGATATCCAGAATACGGTTTTTGCCGTCGCTGGCTTTACCGCCGGCCTGCTCGGCCAGGAAGGCCATCGGGTTGCACTCATACAGCAGGCGCAGCTTGCCTTGCGGGTGGCTGGCGGTGCTTGGGTAGATGTAGATGCCGCCCTTCAGCAGGTTGCGGTGGAAGTCGGCGACCAAAGAACCGATGTAGCGCGAAGTATAAGGGCGTTGGGTCGCCTCATCCTGCTCCTGGCAATATTTGATGTATTTCTTCACGCCGCGCGGGAACTTGATGTAGTTGCCTTCGTTGATGGAATACATGTTGCCGGTTTCAGGGAAACGGACTTTCTCATGGGAGAGGCAGAACACGCCCAGAGAAGGATCGTAGGTGAAGGCATGCACGCCATAACCGGTGGTGTACACCAGCATGGTGGATGAACCGTAAACCACGTAGCCCGCTGCAACCTGGGCGCTGCCCGGCTGCAGGAAATCTTCTTCGGTTACCGGAGTGCCGACCGGAGTGATGCGACGGTAGATCGAGAAAATAGTACCGACCGAGACGTTAACATCGATGTTGGACGAACCGTCCAACGGATCCATCAGAACCACATACTTGGCATTTTCAGCCCGCTCGCCGTCGAATATCACGATTTCATCTTCTTCTTCAGAAGCGATACCCGCGACTTCACCGCGCGCTTTCAACGCCGCTTTCAGCTTTTCGTTTGCGTACAGGTCCAGTTTCATCTGAACTTCACCCTGCACGTTGGATACGCCGCTGGTCCCCAGAATATCAACCAGGCCGGCCTTGTTGATATCGCGGTGGATGATTTTGGCGCCCAGTTTAATTGCGGAAAGTAATGCGGTCAGCTCGCCGGTGGCGTGAGAGAAGTCGTGCTGTTTCTCGACGATAAATTCGCCTAACGTTTTCATGACACAATCCCTGAATCTACGGATGGATAGCGGCTTGTTAACATACCGCCAACGTTTTCGCGAGCAGTGTAGCCCAAAGATGCGCGCTATTCATAGGCAAATCCATTTCTTCTGGAGGATTCTGAGCGTTAGAATAGGCGCTAAATCGAAGCACTCAGATGAGAAACCTAATGCGCATACATATTCTTGGGATCTGCGGCACCTTTATGGGCGGGCTGGCGGTGCTGGCTCGTTCACTGGGGCACGACGTCACCGGTTCAGACGCTAACGTCTATCCGCCGATGAGCACGCTGTTGGAGAACCAGGGGATCGATCTTATTCAGGGCTATGATCCGGCCCAGTTGGATCCCGCGCCGGATCTGGTGATCATCGGCAACGCCATGACGCGCGGCAACCCGTGCGTAGAGGCGGTGCTGGAGCGCGGCATTCCCTACGTTTCCGGCCCGCAGTGGCTGCACGATTATGTGCTGCGCGATCGTTGGGTATTGGCGGTTGCCGGCACCCACGGCAAAACCACTACCGCCGGCATGGCCACCTGGATCCTGGAAGCCTGCGGTTACCAGCCGGGCTTTGTCATCGGCGGCGTGCCGGGCAACTTCGATGTTTCCGCCCGGCTTGGCGGCAGCCCGTTCTTCGTGATCGAAGCCGATGAATATGACTGCGCGTTCTTCGACAAGCGCTCCAAGTTTGTGCACTACAGCCCGCGCACGCTGATCATGAACAACCTGGAGTTCGATCATGCCGATATCTTCGACGATCTGAAAGCGATCCAGAAACAGTTCCACCACCTGGTGCGTCTGGTGCCGGGCAAAGGCAAGATCATTCTGCCGGATAACGACAACCACCTTAAGCAGGTGATGGCGATGGGGTGTTGGAGCGAGCAGGAGCTGGTGGGAGAAGAAGGCACGTGGCGCGCGCAAAAGCTGACCCAGGACGCCAGCCGCTATGCGGTATTCCTCAATGGCGAACAGGTTGGGGAAGTGCAATGGTCGCTGGTAGGCGAACACAACATGCATAACGGCCTGATGGCGATCGCCGCGACCCGGCATGTGGGCGTGCAGCCGGCCGACGCCTGCCGCGCGCTGGGCGATTTCATCAATGCCCGCCGCCGCCTGGAACTGCGCGGCGAAGCCAATGGCGTCACGGTGTATGACGATTTCGCCCACCACCCAACGGCGATCCTGGCTACCCTGGCCGCGCTGCGCGGCAAGGTTGGCGGCACGGCGCGCATTCTGGCGGTGCTTGAACCGCGTTCCAACACCATGAAAATGGGCATCAGCAAGAACGATCTGGCTCCTTCGCTCGGCCGTGCCGACGAAGTATTCCTGTTCCAGCCGCACCATATTCCCTGGCAGGTGGCGGAGGTGGCGGAGGCCTGCGTCCAGCCGGCGCACTGGAGCGCCGATCTCGATACGCTGGTGGAGATGATCGTGAAAACCGCGCAGCCGGGCGATCATATTCTGGTGATGAGCAACGGCGGCTTTGGCGGCATTCACGATCGCTTGCTGGAAGCCCTGGCAAAGAAGCAGGAGCCGAAGGCCACTTACTGACCGCCTGCGGGTTAGTCTGATCTCCCTATCAGGGCCGCCGACGAGCGGCCCTTTTTTACGCCCATAAAAAAGCCCTCGCGAGCGAGGGCAACGGGGTTTCGTCGGATAGGACGACGATGGGGTCGCCGGAGAGGCGGCGTTTGCGTCAGAACTCGGCAGTGGCAGTGACGAGGGTAATCAGCTCGGCAAACGCGCTCCCCAGCGTTGTTATTTGTAAATTTCGGCGGTGGCGTGGTAGCCGCCTTCGTTACGCGCTTCGATCACGCGGTAGGCTTTGGCGCCCTGTTGGTCCGCTTTGTCGGACAGCGCCTTGCGGATATCGGAAGGCGCGCCGTCGATGCCGCTCACGGTGATGGTGCCGATGGATTGCAGATTGCTGACCTGATCGTTAGTGACCAGTTGAGCGGCTGAAGCGCCGAAAGAGACGGCTGACAGCAGGCTGAGTGCGGCGATGGCAGTTTTCATGTTCATGATGTTTTCCTTGCGATAACGGCCTGGAAGGGCTTGGCAGCGGTTTTTATTCTTGAAGACCGTTATCGTTGATGCTGATTCCAGAGATTTATTGCCCGTTTCCGGGTAATGCCGGGTACTTATTTGTAGATTTCAGCGGTGGCGTGGAAGTTGCCATCGTTGCGAGCTTCAATCACGCGGTAAGCGGTCGCCCCTTTGGCGTCGGCTTTATCAGACAGCGCCTGACGGATATCTGAAGGTGCGGCGGCAACGCCACTCACGGTGATCACGCCGGCAGGCTGCAGTTTTTGCGCCTGAGATGCATCAACAGATTGTGCTGCGAATGCGCCGAAAGAAAGCATGGATAGAAGGCTCATGGTTACAACGGTAGCTTTAATTTTCATCATATCACCTCATCGTATTCTTTTATCAGTTCCAGTGAACTGTGATTTACGTCACGGAAATGAGTATACATCTAGTAACGCGAAAAATTAATAGTTCGCTAACAGTTTCTAGTGAAACTTTAACCTGATGATCCTTATTTTTAATAACCGAATGGAATAAAAATCGTCTAAAAAACGATCTTTCCATGTTAAATTTATGTAATTTCAAAGGGGTAAGTGACTTTGACTAAAAGTGCGGAAGATCACAGTCGGTATCACTGGCTACAGCAAAATGTCATGGGAATGTGTTGCAGATGGACGGAAAAGCAGTGGTAAACGTGGTAGGGGCGGGCGGGAAGGTCAAGGCTGCGCTAAAGAAGCGCTAAAGAAGCGCTAAAGAAGCGCTAAAGAAGCGCTAACAAAACGCGACTGCGGGCCGCATTTTGTTAGCGCTGTGTTTCACAGTTCCTGCTCGAACAGCGCCAGGATGGCTTCATACAGCTGGCGGGCGGTAAAGCTGCTGGCCGGCGTGACGAAAATGGTGTCGTCACCGGCAATGGTGCCGAGAATGCCTTCGGATTTCCCCAGTGAATCCAACAGCCGGGCAATCAACTGTGCTGCGCCGGGGCTGGTGTGGATCACCACCACGGCGTCATTGTGGTCGACGTCCAGCACCAGGTTCTTCAGCGGGCTGGTGGTGGTTGGCACACCGAGTTCGGCGGGAAGGCAATACACCATTTCCATTTTGGCATTGCGCGTACGCACCGCACCGAACTTGGTCAGCATGCGCGATACTTTGGACTGGTTAATGTTTTCGAAGCCTTCATCTTGCAGCGCCAAAACGATCTCGCCTTGAGAACTGAATTTTTCTTCTTTCAATAACGCCTTAAACGCCTTGATCAGATCTTCCTGCTTTGCGGGATTTCGCATTTTGCACCGTGGAATGTTGACAATGGAAGTGTTGATTATGCATATAAATGAATTTTTATGCAATATAAGCCGACCCAAAGAAAATAATCATGCCCGGGCGGCGAGGAAAGGGCGGCATTTTAACAAAATCCACCCCTCATGAATATGCCCTTTCAGCGACTGAATTGACGGTCCGCAGGAGTAAAGAAAATGTTATTAAAATGATGTTGTTCTGATGTTGCGTAAGGGTGTAATGTAACCGCCGGTTAACTTGCTCGTGAATAACCGCGCATTATTTTTGATTAGTGTGCGCTATGCCCTTCATGCGTAAGCGATTTAATCTAAAATAGGCGCGACTTCGGCCGTTTTATTGCCCCGGCTCTCAGACAGAACGTTAAGAGATTGTTTTTAAAGGTGTAATAAATTAAGGTCCGTAACCAACATATTCACGGCGCTTTATATATTTAAGATAATAAAGGAGTATAGGATGAAAGTTGCAGTTCTCGGTGCTGCTGGCGGTATTGGCCAGGCCCTCGCCCTTCTACTCAAAACCCAGCTTCCTTCAGGTTCTGAACTCTCTCTCTACGACATTGCCCCTGTTACCCCTGGCGTTGCCGTCGACTTAAGCCACATCCCAACCGCAGTTAAAATCAAAGGCTTCAGTGGCGAAGACGCTACTCCTGCTCTGCACGGTGCGGACGTGGTGCTGATTTCCGCCGGCGTTGCGCGCAAGCCGGGCATGGACCGTTCCGACCTGTTCAACGTCAACGCCGGCATCGTGCGTAACCTGATCGAACAAGTGGCGAAAACCTGCCCGAAAGCCTGCATCGGCATTATCACCAACCCGGTCAACACCACCGTTGCCATCGCGGCGGAAGTGCTGAAAAAAGCCGGCGTTTACGATAAGAACAAACTGTTCGGCGTGACCTCGCTGGATATTATCCGCTCCAATACCTTCGTGGCCGAGCTGAAAGGCAAGCAGCCGGAAGCGCTGAACGTGCCGGTTATCGGCGGCCACTCCGGCGTGACCATCCTGCCTCTGCTGTCGCAAATCCCTGGCGTGAGCTTCACCGATCAGGAAGTGGCGGATCTGACCAAACGCATTCAGAACGCGGGCACCGAAGTGGTGGAAGCCAAAGCCGGCGGCGGGTCAGCGACCCTGTCCATGGGCCAGGCGGCTGCGCGTTTCGGCCTGTCGCTGGTGCGTGCGCTGCAAGGCGAGAAGGGCGTGGTTGAATGCGCCTACGTTGAAGGCGACGGCAAGTACGCGCGCTTCTTCGCACAGCCGCTGCTGCTGGGCAAAAACGGTGTTGAAGAACGCAAAGACATCGGCACCCTGAGCGCGTTCGAACAGAAAGCGCTGAATGAGATGCTGGACGTGCTGCACAAAGATATCGAACTGGGCGAAAAGTTTATCAATAACTGATAACCGCAGGCCTTGTGCTCACAGACGCCGCCGGACTGAGTTCCGGCGGTTTTTTTTGGCTTGCGCTCAGGGTTTTGGTTTGATGCGCGCCTTGCGATCCAACAGGCGATCGCTGTGCGGATCATAATAGCGGCTCGGCCAGATCTCCGAGGGGTGAATGCCCAGCGCATCGGCGATCAGCCACTCACCTTTCGGCCAGGGGCGCGACAGCGCATTGGCCAACGTCGAAGAACTCAATCCGGCGCGGCGCGATACCGCCGCCAGCGTCGTTCCCTTCTTGCGTAATGCCGCGATGATATCCGCCGGGTGCCAATCCTGATTCCTTGAATTCATGTTTACATTCCTTTTTTGATTAGCGAAAGTTCTGTTAGTGGTATAACTAACAGGTCAAGATTAATCGTTTGAACAACATGAAACGCTTATACGGAAATTAGGATAACACTAAATTTCCAAATGGTTTCCATAAAATGACATTGCCCAGAGATTATGGCTATGAAAAACGAGTGGTTCGCCGCCAAGGAACTTACAGGCATCGCAGGATTACCTTCCTCACCACAGGGAATAAATCTCATGGCTCGGCGCGAAGGCTGGATCAGCCGCAGACGTAAAGGCGTGCAGGGAAAAGCGTTGGAGTATCATATCAACAGCTTGCCGCACGGCGCCCGCAACCTGCTGATGCTTAAAGAAGATGCGGCGGTTTATGAAGTGGAAAGGCAAGACCCGCTGACGGTGTGGATTGAATACTATTATCACCTGTCGGAAAGCGAGCGCGAGAAAATGCTGTCGTTTCTGATGCGGGAGGGGATCGGCGGCCTGTTGGCGCGTATTTCCGAGGATAAATAATCAGGCCGCACAGGGTGAGCGGGCCTGATTTTTATGGAAACTGAATTTTCTTAAAAGTCGCGCTGCACCGCCAGATGGGCCAGGCCTTCCAGTGCGGAGCGATGCGGGGATTCCGGCAACGCCTGCAGCGCGGCGATCGCTTTGTCGGCTTCTTCTTCGGCGCGCTGGCGGGTGTATTCCAGAGAACCGCATTGCTGCATGGCCTGCAGCACCGGCTCCAGCAGATGGCGGCCGTTGCCCTGTTCAATCGCCGAGCGGATCATCGCGCGCTGCGCGTCATCGCCGTTATGCATGGCGTGCAGCAGCGGCAGGGTGGGCTTCCCTTCATTCAGATCGTCACCGGTGTTTTTGCCCAGGGTATTGCCGTCCGCGCTGTAATCGAGCAGATCGTCGATCAATTGGAAGGCGGTGCCCAGATAGCGGCCGTAATCCTGCAGCGCTTTTTCCTGCGCCTCGCTGGCGCCGGACAAAATCGCCGAAGACTGGGCCGCGGCTTCGAACAGGCGAGCGGTTTTGCTGTAGATAACCCGCATATAGCTTTCTTCGGTGATATCAGGATCGTGCACGTTCATCAGCTGCAGCACTTCGCCTTCGGCAATCACGTTGACCGCCTCGGACATCAGCGCCAGCACGCGCAGCGATTCCAGGCTGGTCATCATCTGGAAAGCGCGGGTATAGATAAAGTCGCCGACCAGAACGCTGGCGGCGTTGCCGAACGCGGCGTTGGCGGTGGCTTTGCCGCGGCGCATATCGGATTCATCCACCACGTCGTCATGCAACAGCGTGGCGGTATGAATGAATTCGATCAGCGCCGCAACCGTCACGTGCTTGTTGCCTTCGTAGCGCAACGCCCGTGCAGCCAGCACGGCGATCATCGGTCGGATGCGCTTACCGCCACCGCTGATAATGTAATAGCCAAGCTGATTGATGAGTGTGACATCGGAGTTCAGCTGTTCGAGAATTGTTGCGTTCACGGCCGCCATATCTTGCGCGGTTAACTCAGTAATTTGCTCTAGGTTCATTGTATTTTTTTCAGCTGTGTTTCTCTTCACCGCGTTGAGATCGCTGCTCACATCGGTACATGGCGGTAACTGTCCCCCTGATTGTACTTGAAAAACGATTCAGATAAACGCCACGAAAGAAACTGTGGTTTTTTTCTTCTTTTTTCTGCTTCTGGTCTTATTCTGCTCTTGTCATGCGTCGGTTTTTTGCGTAGAATTCGCGCCCTATTGTGAATATTTATAGCGCGCTCTGTACTAACACAGTTGAGCACGCGGAAAGCGGAGTTTTATATGTACGCGGTTTTCCAAAGTGGTGGTAAACAACACCGAGTAAGCGAAGGTCAGACCGTTCGCTTGGAAAAGCTGGACATCGCAACTGGTGAAGCGGTTGAGTTTGACCAGATTCTGATGATTGCTAATGGCGAAGATATCAAAATCGGCGTTCCTTTCGTCGATGGCGGTAAGATCAAAGCTGAAGTCGTTGCTCACGGTCGTGGCGAGAAAATTAAGATTGTTAAGTTTCGTCGTCGTAAGCACCACCGTAAGCAGCAGGGCCACCGTCAGTGGTTCACTGACGTTAAAATCACCGGCATCAGCGCTTAAGTTAGGAGAGCGGATTAATGGCACACAAAAAGGCTGGCGGCTCGACTCGTAACGGTCGCGATTCAGAAGCTAAACGTCTGGGCGTAAAACGCTTTGGCGGCGAAGCAGTACTGGCAGGCAGCATCATCGTTCGTCAGCGCGGCACCAAATTCCACGCTGGTACCAACGTGGGTTGCGGCAAAGACCACACTCTGTTTGCTTTGAAAGACGGTAAAGTCAAATTCGAAGTTAAAGGCCCGAGCAATCGTAAATTCATCAGCATCGAAGCTGAATAATTTTTCGAGCCTTACGAAATAGATGTAAGCCCCGCAATTCGTTGCGGGGCTTTTTACATTTATACCCGTCATATTTCAGGCCGCAGGCCCGTCAGCGCTGGCAAAGGGCATATGGATACGAAACAGCAGGTCGGTTTGGGCATTGCCCTGGCGTTAACCACGGCGGTTTGTTGGGGCGCGCTGCCGATAGCGATGAAAGAAGTGCTGGCGGTGATGGAGCCGTTTACCATTGTCTGGTATCGCTTTACCATTGCCGCCATCGGCCTTGGGCTGATCCTGGCGGTGCGCGGCAGGCTGCCGCCGCTGACGATGTTCCGCCAGCCGCGCTGGCTGTTGCTGTTGGCTATCGCCACCGCAGGGCTGCTGGGGAACTTCGTGTTTTTCAGCTCGTCGCTGCAGTACCTTAGCCCGACGGCCTCGCAGGTGATCGGCCAGCTCTCGCCGGTGGGCATGATGTTCGCCAGCGTGCTGATTTTAAAAGAGCGGATGCGCGTCACGCAGGTCATTGGCGCACTGATGCTGATCTGCGGGCTGATGCTGTTTTTCAACGTCAGCCTGTTCGAGATCTTCACCCGCCTGACGGATTACACCCTTGGGGTGCTGTTGGGGGTCTGTGCGGCGGCGGTCTGGGTCAGCTACGGCGTGGCGCAGAAGGTGTTGCTGCGCCGATTGGCCTCGCCGCAGATCCTGGTAATGTTGTACACTTTATGTGCAATCGCGTTATTCCCTCTGGCCCGGCCGGAGGTGATTTTCCAGCTCAGCGGCTGGCAGTTGGCCTGTCTGCTGTTTTGCGGCGCCAACACGCTGATTGGCTATGGCGCGCTGGCGGAAGCGATGGCGCGCTGGCAGGCTGCACAGGTAAGCGCGTTAGTGACATTAACGCCGCTGTTTACCCTGCTGTTTTCAGATTTATTGGCGCTGGCCTGGCCACAGGCATTCGCCGCGCCGACCTTGAACGTCGTCGGTTATGTCGGCGCTTTTGTGGTGGTGGCGGGCGCCATGTTTTCCGCAATTGGTCACCGGTGGTGGCCGCGACGGGCAGAAACCAGCCTGGTTGCTCCTTTGAAGCAGCCCGGTGAATGATTTACGGAGACGGTAAATGAAGTTTGTAGATGAAGCAGCGATTCTGGTCGTTGCAGGTGACGGTGGTAATGGTTGCGTCAGCTTCCGCCGCGAAAAATATATCCCGAACGGCGGGCCGGACGGCGGCGACGGCGGCGACGGCGGCGACGTCTATCTGCTGGCCGATGAAAACCTCAACACGCTGATCGATTACCGCTTTGAGAAATCCTTCCGCGCCGAGCGTGGCCAGAACGGCCAAAGCCGTGACTGCACCGGCAAGCGCGGCAAAGACATCATCATCAAGGTGCCGGTCGGCACCCGCGTGAAGGATCAGGGCACCGGCGAAATCCTCGGCGATATGACCCGCCACGAGCAAAAGCTGATGGTCGCCAAAGGCGGCTGGCACGGCCTGGGCAACACCCGCTTTAAATCCTCGGTTAACCGCGCACCGCGTCAGAAGACGCTGGGCACCGCCGGTGAAGCTCGCGATATCCTGCTGGAACTGCTGCTGCTGGCCGACGTGGGCATGCTGGGCCTGCCGAACGCCGGCAAGTCGACCTTTATCCGCGCGGTATCCGCCGCCAAGCCGAAGGTGGCCGACTATCCGTTCACCACGCTGGTGCCAAGCCTGGGCGTGGTGCGTATGGACCACGAGCAGAGCTTTGTGGTCGCCGACATCCCGGGGCTGATTGAAGGCGCTTCCGACGGCGCCGGCCTGGGTATCCGCTTCCTGAAGCACCTGGAGCGTTGCCGCGTGCTGCTGCACCTGGTGGATATCGCGCCGATCGACGAATCCGATCCGGTGGAAAACGCTAAAATCATCATTAACGAGCTGAACCAATACAGCGAAAATCTGGCGCAGAAGCCACGCTGGCTGGTTTTCAACAAGATTGATGTGATTGGTGAGGAAGAAGCCGCCGAGCGCGCCAAGGCGATCGTAGAGGCCATGGGGTGGGAAGGTCACTACTACATGATCTCCGCAGTCAACCGCGAAGGCGTCAACGCGCTGTGCTGGGACGTGATGAAATTCATCAACACCCAACCGAAAGCGATGGCGATTGAAGAAAGCGCGCCGGAGAAGGTCGAGTTCATGTGGGACGACTACCACCGCGAGCAAATCGCGGAAGTGGAAGCCGAAGCGGAAGACGACTGGGATGACGACTGGGACGAAGATGACGACGAAGGCGTCGAAATCATCTACCAGAAATAAGCCGGTGAAGGGGCTCAGCAATGCTGGGCCCTTTTATTTCAGGGCGTTTTCCGGCAGCCAGCATTGCGCGTTCAGCCCGCTGGCGTCGCGGCGGTTCTCCAGCGTCAAACGCCCCTGGTGCAGCTGCATAATGCGAATGACGATGTTCAACCCCAGCCCGCTGCCGCCATAGCGTTGATCCATACGGCGAAACGCCTGCGTCAGTTCCCCGACCATATTTTCCTTTATCCCCGGCCCTTCATCGATCACCTGCAGCAGATGGCCGCTATCCTGTGGGCTGAGCGACACTCGAATGGCGCTGCCCTCAGGGCTGTAGCGGTGGGCGTTCTCGACCAGATTGCGCAGCAGCAGGCGCAGCAGCACCGGATCGCCATGCACCGGGGCCGCAGTAGGCAACTGCCAGTACAGCCTCTGCGCACGCTGGGCGACCAGTTCGCCAAGCTCTTCGCGCAGCGGCTTGATCACGTCGGCCACCCAGTCGAAATGCTGGTAATGGCCGCTGGCGAAGTCCTGCCCGGCGCGCGACAGCATCAGCAGTTGCTCGACGGTGTGCATCAGTTGGTCGATGCGGACGATCAAGGGTTCGCTCTGTTTAATGCCTTGTTTCACCATCAGTTCCAGATGCAGCCGGATGCCGGCCAGCGGCGTGCGCAGCTCGTGGGCGGCGTCGGCGGTGAACAGCCGCTCCTGCTGGATGGTGTTGTCCAGGCGTGAGAACAACTGGTTGAGTGCGTTGGTGACCGCCACCATTTCCTGGCTGTCGCTGCTGATTGGCAGAGGGGTGAGATTATCGGCGGAACGTTTTTCCAGCCGTTGTTGCAGTTGGTTGAGCGGGCGGATAATCCAGCTGATGGCCCAAAAAGAGGCCAGCAGCGTGACGATCATCATGATCAGCGAAGGGGCCAGCAACGAGGCGATGGCCTCGGCGATTTCGGTGTCGACGCGTTCGGTGCGGACCTTGGCGGACAAGGTTTCATCCACCAGGAAGCTGATTTGCTCCTGGCTCTCGTGCCACAGCCAAAAGGCGCTGATAAGCTGGGTGACCAGAAGGATCAGCGCCAGCATCAGCAACAGACGACGGCGCATGCTGATCATGATGCCGGTTCCAGACGATAGCCGATGCCGCGCACCGTGCGAATGCGATCTTTGCCCAGTTTGCGGCGCAGGTTATGGATATGCACTTCCAGCGTATTGGAGCCTAAATCGTCCTGCCAGGTGTAGAGATCCTGCTGCAGCAGCTCGCGGTTGACCGTCTGCCCGGCGCGCATCATCAGGCGCGACAGAATGGCGAACTCCTTTGGCGTGACCTCCACCGGCTGCTGCTGCAGGTAAACCTGCTGGCTGGAGAGATTGAGCTGCAGGTCGTCCACCTGCATCAGGTTGTCGCTGTGGCCCTGGTAGCGGCGTATCAGGGCGCGCACCCGCGCCTGCAGCTCGACCAACGCGAAGGGTTTGACCAGGTAGTCGTCGGCGCCGGCGTCCAGCCCGTCGACGCGGTCTTCCAGCGCATCGCGGGCGGTAAGGATCAGTACCGGCAGGTCAATCTGCTGGCGGCGCCACTGCCGCAGCAGGCTGGCGCCGTCCATGTCCGGCAGACCGAGATCAAGGATCACCATGCTGTACTGGCTGGTGACGAGCAGGCTGTTGGCCTCCGCTGCCGTACCCGCGCAGTCGCAGGCGTAACCGTCGCCGGTCAGCGCCAGCGCCACTCCCTGTTGCAACAGCTCATCGTCTTCCACTATCAGCAGCTTCATGGCGATCCTCAGTTGTTCTGGTAAATATCCCGATACAGGCGGCTTTCGAAACGCACCAGCGGCGCGCGGCGCTGCTTCTGATCTTCCGGCGGTACGGCGTAGCCGGACAGGTATTGCACGAAGGCCATGCGCTGGCCGCTGGCGGTGGTGATAAAGCCGGCCAGGTTGTAGACGCCCTGCAGCGCGCCGGTCTTGGCCGACACTTTGCCGTCGACGCCGGCTTCGTGCAGGCCGCCGCGGTAGCGCAGGGTGCCGTCGTAGCCGGACAGCGGCAGCATCGAGATAAAGTTCAGTTCGTTGTCATGCTGCGCAATGTATTGCAGCGCCTGCATCATGGTCGCCGGCGCCAGCAGGTTGTGGCGCGACAGGCCTGAGCCGTCCACCACGATGCTGTTGCCCAGATCGACGCCGGCCTTCTGGCGCAGCACCTGCCGCACCGCGTCGGCGCCCGCGCGCCAGGTGCCCGGTACGCCGAAGCGCTCGTGGCCGATGGTGCGGAATACGGTATCGGCAATCATGTTGTCCGATTTTTTCAGCATGATTTTCAGCAGGTCATGCAGCGGCGCCGACTGGGTCTGCGCTATCACCTCGCCTTTAAGGCCCGGCTGGGTCTGGCGCTTCAGGTGGCCGTCGATCTGGATGCCCGCCTGTATCAGCTCATCTTTCAGGATAGCACCCGCATAGCTGGCGCCGTCCTGGATGGCGAAGGCCAGCGGCAGCGGCTCGCTGCGCTGCGTCAGGCAGCCGGTCAGGGTAAAGCGGTTCAGCTCGCCCGGCATCACGTCCAGCTCGCAATATTGGGCGTCGGCAGAGCCTCGCGCCAGCGTGCGCACCTGGCTGAACATATTGACCGGGTAATAGGAGGCGACGCGGATAAACGCCATCTCGCCCGGGTTCGGCGCGCTGTACAGCGACACCGAGAAGCAGTTGCGATCGACAATCGCCGCCGCCGGTGGGGCGCTGAAGCACTGCGTCAGGTCGTTCCACGGCCAGCCGGGCGCCTTGTCGTGGCTGGCGAACACCGAGGTGTCGACCAGCACGTCGCCGGTAATCTGGCGCACGCCCTGTTTCTTAAGAACCGCCACCATGTTGCGCAGGCTTTGGCGCTTGAAGGTCGGATCGCCGCTGAAGCGGGCGATCAGGTTGCCGCGCAGCACGCCGTCGCTGATGCTGCCCTGGCTCTCCAGCGTGGTGGTGAAGCGGTAGTCCGGCCCGAGCTGCAGCAATGCCGCCAGCGCTGTCAGCACCTTCTGGGTACTGGCCGGCAGTGCCATTTGCTGAGCGTGATAATCGATGGTCGGCGCGGTGGCACCGATCTTCTGAACTACCAGGGCAAGGTTGGCCCCATCAGGCAAATATTGTGTGTAATCTTCAACCGGGGCCGCATTTGCATTCAGAACAAATGCGCAAGCCAATGCACTGACAATTCGTGAAAAACGCATAATCTCGGGATAACAGCTGGATAACGTGCCGTCATACTACGGTGCATTCAGGGAAAAAGTAAACGATGACCCTCAAGGAACTCTAGGCTAAAATGCGTATCAAAATGCAAAATCGATCCTGACTTGGGCATAGCCCCGAGTCAGGTTTCTTTTGTTTGTCGCCTGGAGGCGGGGGGCGATAAGCCAACCGTGTTTTCATACGAACACGTCAGGATGACGGCTATTTGAACAGGAAAGATTTAGAGGTATTTATACGATGAAACAGATTCCGATGACCTTGTTTGGCGCTGAAAAACTGCGCGAAGAACTTGAATATCTGAAAGGCGTACGCCGTCCGAAGATCATTGCCGACATCGCTGACGCCCGCGAGCACGGCGATCTGAAAGAAAACGCCGAGTACCATGCCGCCCGTGAGCAGCAGGGATTCTGCGAAGGACGCATTCAGGAAATTGAAGCCAAACTGTCTAACGCGCAGGTAATCGATATCACCAAGATGCCTAATACCGGCCGCGTGATTTTTGGCGCCACCGTTTCGGTGCTGAACCTGGATAGCGAAGAAGAGGTTACCTACCGCATCGTTGGCGACGATGAAGCCGATTTCAAGAAAAATCTGATTTCGGTAAATTCGCCGATGGCGCGCGGTTTGATCGGCAAAGAACAAGACGACGTGGTGGTGATCAAAACCCCGGGCGGCGACGTGGATTACGAAATCCTGAAGGTTGAGTATCTCTGATTGTTCACCGAACGGTCAGAAATGCGCCAGGGTTTTGTAAAGAAAGGAAAAAGGCCGCTCGCGGCCTTTTATCTGAATCGGGTGCATGGCACCTTTTCGTTAACCTGACGTTTATTAACGCGGTAGACTGATCTTGCGCTCTTTAGACGGGCGGTAAAGAATAAGCGTACTGCCGATGACTTGCACGTTGCAGGCGCCCGTTTCACGCACGATAGCGTCGGCGATCAGGGTTTTGGTTTCGCGATCTTCAGCGGCGATTTTCACCTTGATCAGCTCGTGATGCTCCAGAGCCTGTTCAATTTCAGCCAGCACCCCTTCGGTGAGACCGTTATTACCCAGCATGACAACCGGTTTTAACGGATGCGCCAGGCCTTTCAGGTGCTGTTTTTGTTTATTATTCAGATTCATTGTCTTTTTTACTTAAGTTGGGATTGAAAACGGTACATTCTACCGCCATCTCATGTGTATCACCAAATCGGTCTTCACCGGTGTGAGTCTACGTGAGCAGCGAACCTGACATAAGACTCTTTTTATGATAGTTGGAAAACGAGATGGCTAATAAAAAGCGTTCTGCTAGCTCCAGTCGCTGGTTGCAGGAACACTTTAGCGATAAATATGTGCAGCAGGCGCAGAAAAAGGGGCTGCGTTCCCGCGCCTGGTTTAAACTGGATGAAATACAGCAGAGTGACAAACTGTTCAAGCCGGGCATGACCGTCGTGGACCTGGGAGCAGCGCCGGGAGGCTGGTCGCAATACGTGGTCACCCAAATCGGCGGTACCGGTCGCATCATCGCCTGTGATATTTTGCCAATGGATCCTATCGTTGGCGTCGATTTCCTTCAGGGCGATTTTCGTGATGAACTGGTGCTTAAAGCGCTGTTGGAACGTGTAGGTGAAAGTAAGGTTCAGGTGGTCATGTCCGATATGGCCCCGAATATGAGTGGCACTCCGGCCGTCGATATACCAAGATCGATGTATCTGGTGGAGTTAGCACTGGAGATGTGTCGTGATGTCCTCGCACCAGGCGGAAGTTTCCTGGTGAAGGTGTTCCAGGGAGATGGCTTTGACGAGTACCTACGGGAAATTCGCTCCCTGTTTACGAAGGTTAAGATTCGTAAGCCTGACGCTTCCCGCGCACGTTCGCGCGAAGTGTACATTGTAGCGACAGGGCGCAAGCTGTAGTACCCTAACGCTGTTTGTTAACACAGTTGTAATATGAGGTTAATCCCTTGAGTGACATGGCGAAAAACCTAATTCTCTGGTTAGTCATCGCGGTAGTGTTGATGTCTGTATTCCAGAGCTTTGGGCCCAGCGAGTCGAATGGCCGTAGGGTAGATTATTCTACCTTCATGTCCGAACTGACCCAGGACCAGGTTCGCGAAGCGCGAATTAACGGACGTGAGATTAACGTTACCAAGAAAGACAGTAACAAATACACGACCTACATCCCCGTCAACGATCCCAAGTTGCTGGATACGTTGTTAACGAAGAATGTGAAAGTTGTCGGCGAGCCGCCTGAAGAGCCGAGCCTGCTGGCCTCTATCTTTATTTCTTGGTTCCCGATGCTGTTGCTGATCGGGGTCTGGATCTTCTTTATGCGCCAAATGCAGGGCGGCGGCGGCAAGGGCGCGATGTCGTTCGGCAAGAGCAAGGCCCGCATGCTGACCGAAGATCAGATCAAAACCACTTTTGCTGACGTCGCCGGCTGTGACGAAGCGAAAGAAGAAGTGAGCGAACTGGTGGAATACCTGCGCGAACCGAGCCGTTTCCAGAAGCTGGGCGGCAAGATCCCTAAAGGCGTGCTGATGGTTGGCCCGCCGGGGACCGGTAAAACGCTGCTGGCGAAAGCGATCGCCGGCGAAGCGAAAGTGCCGTTCTTCACCATTTCCGGTTCCGACTTCGTAGAAATGTTTGTCGGTGTGGGTGCTTCCCGCGTGCGCGACATGTTCGAGCAGGCCAAGAAAGCCGCACCTTGCATCATCTTTATCGATGAAATCGACGCCGTCGGCCGCCAGCGTGGCGCCGGTCTGGGCGGCGGTCACGACGAACGCGAGCAGACGCTGAACCAGATGCTGGTTGAGATGGACGGTTTTGAAGGCAACGAGGGCATCATCGTCATCGCGGCAACCAACCGTCCGGACGTGCTTGACCCGGCGCTGCTGCGTCCGGGCCGTTTCGACCGTCAGGTGGTGGTAGGCCTGCCGGACGTGCGCGGCCGTGAGCAGATCCTGAAGGTGCACATGCGCCGCGTGCCGTTGGCGGCCGATATCGACGCCTCCGTCATTGCGCGCGGTACTCCGGGCTTCTCCGGTGCCGACCTGGCCAACCTGGTCAACGAAGCGGCGCTGTTCGCCGCCCGCGGCAACAAACGCGTGGTGTCGATGGTTGAGTTCGAAAAGGCTAAAGACAAGATCATGATGGGTGCGGAACGTCGCTCCATGGTGATGACCGAAGCGCAGAAAGAGTCGACCGCGTATCACGAAGCAGGCCACGCCATCATTGGCCGTCTGGTTCCTGAGCACGATCCGGTTCACAAGGTGACCATCATTCCTCGCGGCCGTGCGCTCGGCGTGACCTTCTTCCTGCCGGAAGGGGATGCGATCAGCGCCAGCCGTCAGAAGCTGGAAAGCCAAATCTCCACCCTGTACGGTGGCCGTCTGGCGGAAGAGATCATCTACGGTCCGGAAAAAGTCTCTACCGGCGCGTCGAACGACATTAAAGTGGCGACCTCCATCGCCCGCAACATGGTGACCCAATGGGGCTTCTCCGAGAAGCTGGGGCCGCTGCTGTATGCGGAAGAAGAGGGCGAAGTGTTCCTGGGCCGTTCAGTAGCCAAGGCGAAACACATGTCGGACGAAACCGCACGTATCATCGACCAGGAAGTGAAGTCGCTGATCGAACGTAACTACGTGCGCGCTCGTGCGCTGCTGATGGAAAACATGGACATCCTGCATTCGATGAAGGATGCGCTGATGAAATATGAAACCATCGATGCGCCGCAGATCGACGATCTGATGAACCGCAAAGACGTGCGTCCGCCGGCGGGCTGGGACGATGCGAGCAAAGGCAACAGCTCCGACAACGGCGGCACCCCAAAAGCCCCGACGCCGGTAGATGAGCCGCGCACGCCAAACCCAGGCAATACCATGTCTGAACAGCTCGACAAGTAAGTCTCGCTGTGCAATAACATCAAACCCCGGCATGCCGGGGTTTTTTATTGCCCGGCGGGCAGAACAGTAAGGTGGATAAAGCATGCAGTTAACCGTGCGAGACATGACGCTCAATCTTTCCCATCCTCAGGTGATGGGCATCCTCAACGTGACGCCGGATTCGTTTTCCGACGGCGGCCGCCACAACACCCTGAACCAGGCGCTGCTGCACGCGCATGCGCTGATTTCGGCCGGTGCCACCATGATTGACGTGGGGGGCGAATCGACGCGGCCCGGGGCGGCGGAGGTGAGCGAGCAGGAAGAGATCGCGCGGGTGGTGCCGGTGGTGGAAGCGCTGGCGCAGCGCTTCGAAGTGTTTATCTCGGTCGACACCTCAAAAGCGGGGGTGATCCGCGAATCGGCGCAGGCGGGCGCGCACCTGATCAACGATATCCGTTCGTTGCAGGAGCCGGGCGCGTTGGCGGCGGCGGCGGAAAGCGGCCTGCCGGTGTGCCTGATGCATATGCAAGGCCAGCCGCGCACCATGCAGCAAGCCCCGCACTACGATGATCTGATCGCCGAGGTGAACGCGTTTTTTGAGCACCATATCCAACGCTGCAATGACGCCGGCATAACAAAACAGAAATTGCTGCTCGACCCAGGCTTCGGTTTCGGTAAAAATTTAGCGCACAACTATCAGCTTCTGGCTCGGTTGTCGGAATTTCATCGCTTTGGTCTGCCGCTGTTGGTGGGGATGTCGCGTAAGTCGATGATTGGGCAATTGCTGAACGTGCCGCCTGACCAAAGGGTCATCGGCAGCGTGGCCTGCGCGGTGATCGCCGCGATGCAGGGCGCACAGATTGTCAGAGTGCATGACGTTAAAGAAACCGTCGAGGCGATGCGTGTCGTCGAGGCAACACTTTCAGCTAAAGGACAGTAGAAACATGAGCGAGCGCAAATATTTTGGCACCGACGGCATTCGTGGCAAGGTCGGTGATAGCCCAATTACCCCGGACTTCGTACTGAAGCTCGGTTGGGCAGCCGGCAAAGTGCTGGCGCGGCACGGCTCTCGCAAGATAATCATCGGTAAGGATACCCGTATTTCCGGCTATATGCTGGAGTCTGCGCTGGAAGCGGGCCTGGCGGCGGCGGGGTTGTCCGCCTCCTTCACCGGCCCCATGCCGACGCCGGCGGTAGCCTATCTGACGCGCACCTTCCGCGCTGAAGCCGGCATCGTCATCTCCGCCTCGCACAACCCGTTCTACGATAACGGCATCAAATTCTTCTCGATCGACGGCGCCAAGCTGCCGGATCACGTGGAAGAAGCGATCGAAGCCGAGATGGAAAAGCCGCTGACCTGCGTGGAGTCCGCCGAGCTGGGCAAAGCCAGCCGCATCATCGATGCAGCCGGCCGCTATATTGAATTCTGCAAAGGCACCTTCCCGAGTGAACTGAGCCTGAAGGGGCTGAAAATCGTGGTCGACTGCGCCAATGGCGCTACCTACCACATCGCGCCGAGCGTGCTGCGTGAGCTGGGCGCGACGGTGATCGCCATCGGCGTGGAGCCGGACGGCATGAACATCAACGAAAAATGCGGCGCCACCGACGTTCGCCAGCTGCAGGAGCGCGTGCTGCAGGAGAAGGCGCACGTCGGCCTGGCGTTCGACGGCGACGGCGACCGCGTGATGATGGTGGATCACCTGGGCAACAAGGTAGACGGCGACCAGATCCTGTACATCATCGCCCGCGAAGGCCTGCGCCAGGGGCAGCTGCGCGGCGGCGCCGTCGGCACGCTGATGAGCAACATGGGGCTGGAGCTGGCGCTGAAGCAGCTGGGCATCCCGTTTGCGCGCGCCAAAGTGGGCGACCGCTACGTGCTGGAAAAACTGCAGGAGCTGGGCTGGCGCATCGGCGCGGAAAACTCCGGCCACGTGATCCTGCTGGACAAAACCACCACCGGCGACGGCATCGTGGCCGGGCTGCAGGTGCTGACCGCGATGGTGCGCAACCATATGAGCCTGCACGACCTGTGCAGCGGCATGAAGCTGCTGCCGCAAATTCTGGTCAACGTGCGCTTCGCTGGCGAACACAACCCGCTGGAGTCTGACGAGGTGCGTAAAATCACCGAGCAGGTTGAAGCCGAACTGGCCGGCCGCGGCCGCGTGCTGCTGCGCAAATCCGGCACCGAGCCGCTGATCCGCGTGATGGTGGAAGGCGAGGACGAGCAGCAGGTGACGACGCTGGCGCACCGCATCGCCGACGCGGTGAAATCTGCCGGTTAAAACAGGCGGTTATCTCCCGGGCGCCGGCTTGCCGGCGCCCGGAAAAATGATTGTTGATGTTTTTTTCCGCAAACGCGCCGGCGGCGGCAAATTGCCCTTGCGCGGTCTGGCGGCTTTGGTTAGTATTCACACCCGCTTCAGTAGGCAGTTTGTAAAAACGCCTGCTTTATTGGTGAGAAGCATTTGGCATGCGGTGAAGCCGCAAGGATACGGGTACTACTATGTACGAAGCTCTTCTGGTAATTTTCCTGCTGATCTCAATCGGGCTGGTCGCTCTGATTATGCTGCAGCAAGGTAAAGGCGCTGATATGGGAGCCTCTTTCGGAGCAGGTGCATCTGGCACATTGTTCGGTTCGAGTGGTTCCGGTAACTTTATGACGCGCATGACTGCTGTGTTGGCGACGCTGTTCTTCGTCATCAGTCTGATTCTGGGCAACCTCAGCAGCAACCAAAGCAAGAAAGGCAGCGAGTGGGAAAACTTGGGTCAGCCAGTGAAATCTGAGCAGACTACCGCGCCGGCGGCACCAGCCAAGCCGAGCAGCGATATCCCGCAGTAAGCAGCAACGCAGTAACAGAGTTTGAAAACGGTGGTTGTGAACTCGAAGGATCAACGGCCGTTAGCAGTAAGAATCTGTACCGAGGTGGTGGAATTGGTAGACACGCTACCTTGAGGTGGTAGTGCCCTAACGGGCTTGTGGGTTCGAGTCCCATCCTCGGTACCAAATCCCAGAGATAACTTGCAAATTTGCGATTATCGGCGTAGTATTTGCCACGTTTTCGGACGCGGGGTGGAGCAGCCTGGTAGCTCGTCGGGCTCATAACCCGAAGGTCGTCGGTTCAAATCCGGCCCCCGCAACCACTTTCCTTTAAGTGTTTATTTTCAAATACACTTTTCGAATGAAATCCGCTTTTCTCGAACAACATTTGAAAATGACACTTGCTTGAAAGTTGCACCGAAGCCGCTCAGCGGCAAACAGGGTCCAGTTGCATAAAGCCCCGAATTTTCGGGGTTTTTTGTTATTTGGCAACAGAATCACTGGGCTATTAGGCCCTTTTTTTATGTCTTGGGGGTGGGCTTGTCCACATTAGAGCAAAAGTTAACAGAGATGCTTTCGGCACCGGTAGAAGCGTTGGGCTTTGAGCTTGTAGGCATCGAATTTATTCGTGCGCGCCAATCGACGCTCCGCATCTATATTGATAGTGAAAACGGCATCAATGTTGATGATTGTGCTGATGTCAGCCACCAGGTCAGCGCTGTATTGGACGTCGAAGAGCCAATCACGGTCGCTTACAACTTGGAAGTCTCCTCTCCTGGCCTTGATCGCCCAATGTTCACCGCAGAGCACTATACTCGTTTCCTCGGTGAAGAAGTCAGCCTGGTCCTGCGCATGGCGGTACAGAACCGCCGCAAGTGGCAGGGCATTATCAAGTCTGTCGACGGCGAGATGATCACGGTTACTGTGGAAGGGAAAGATGAAGTGTTCGCGCTGAGCAATATCCAGAAAGCGAACCTGGTACCCCACTTTTAAAGTTTGGATGAGGCAACTAGGATGAACAAAGAGATTCTGGCTGTTGTTGAAGCAGTTTCCAATGAAAAATCCCTTCCGCGTGAGAAGATTTTCGAGGCGTTGGAAACCGCATTAGCCACCGCAACCAAGAAAAAATACGAGCAGGAAATCGACGTTCGCGTCAGCATCGATCGCAAAACCGGCGATTTCGATACCTTCCGCCGTTGGGTCGCCGTAGAAGAAGTGACTCAGCCAACGCGTGAAATCACGCTGGAAGCTGCCCAATACGAAGAGCCGGGCATCGAGCTGGGCGGATACATCGAAGATCAGATCGAATCCGTTACCTTCGACCGTATCACTACCCAAACCGCCAAACAGGTTATCGTGCAGAAAGTGCGCGAAGCCGAGCGCGCGATGGTGGTTGACGCTTTCCGTGAACACGAAGGCGAGATCGTCACCGGCGTGGTGAAGAAAGTTAACCGCGACAGCATTGCGCTGGATCTGGGCAGCAACGCCGAAGCGGTGATTGGCCGTGAAGACATGCTGCCGCGCGAAAACTTCCGCCCGGGCGATCGCATCCGCGGCGTGCTGTATGCAGTACGCCCTGAAGCCCGCGGCGCGCAGCTGTTCGTCAGCCGCTCCAGCCCGGAGATGCTGAAAGAACTGTTCCGCATCGAAGTGCCGGAAATCGGCGAAGAAGTGATTGAGATTAAAGCGGCGGCCCGCGATCCCGGCTCCCGCGCGAAAATTGCAGTGAAAACCAACGACAAGCGCATCGACCCGGTCGGCGCCTGCGTAGGTATGCGCGGTGCGCGCGTTCAGGCCGTTTCGAGCGAGCTCGGCGGTGAACGTATCGACATCATCCTGTGGGATGACAACCCTGCGCAGTTCGTCATCAACGCCATGGCGCCGGCAGACGTCGCCTCTATCGTGGTTGATGAAGATAATTGCACCATGGATATCGCCGTTGAAGCCAGCAACCTGGCACAGGCGATCGGCCGTAATGGCCAAAACGTGCGTTTGGCTTCCCAGCTGTTGAAACAGCATCGTGACGATGACCGTTGGGAACTGAACGTGATGACGGCGGACGATCTGCAGGCCAAGCACCAGGCCGAAGCTCATGCCGCCATTGATACCTTCACCAAGTATCTTGATATCGACGAAGATTTCGCGACCGTCCTGGTTGAAGAAGGCTTCTCCACTCTGGAAGAGCTGGCCTACGTGCCAATCAAAGAGCTGCTGGAAATCGACGGTCTGGATGAAGATACGGTTGAAGCGTTGCGCGATCGCGCCAAAGCTGCATTGACCACGCTGGCCCTGGCACAGGAAGAAAGCCTGGGCGACCAAAAACCTGCTGATGATTTGCTCAACCTGCCGGGTCTTGAGCGCAGCATGGCCTTTAAACTGGCCGCGCGTGGGGTTTGTACGCTGGAAGATCTTGCCGAGCAGGGTGTTGACGATCTGGCTGATATTGAAGGGCTTAGCGACGAGCAAGCCGGCGAGCTGATCATGGCCGCCCGTAATATCTGTTGGTTTGGCGACAACGCGTAATAAACTGTAGCAGGAAGGAACAGCATGACGACAGATGTAACCGTAAAATCGCTGGCAGCAGAGATTCAGACTCCGGTTGATCGCCTGGTACAGCAGTTTGCTGATGCAGGGATCAACAAGTCCGAATCGGACGCTGTGACCCAGCAAGAAAAAGAAACATTGCTGGCGCACCTGAACCGTGAACACGGCAGTGCGCCGGGTAAACTCACTTTGCAGCGCAAAACGCGCAGCACCTTGAATATCCCGAGCACCGGCGGTAAAAGTAAATCGGTGCAAATTGAGGTCCGCAAGAAACGCACTTATGTAAATCGCGATACGCCAGAAGCCCAACAGGCTGAAGCGGCAGAGCAGGCACAGCGTGAAGCGGAAGAGCAGGCACGGCGCGAAGCGGAAGAGCTAGCGAAACGCGAAGCGGAAGCGAAGCGCGCAGCCGAAGAGCAAGCCAAACGTGAGGCCGCGGAGATTGCTAAGCGTAATTCAGCGGAAAAAGAAAAAGTGACCAATCAACATACCGACGAAATGACCAAGCCAGCTCAGGCAGAAAAAGCACGCCGTGAAGCCGAAGCCGCTGAACTGAAACGTAAAGCGGAAGAGGAAGTGCGCCGTAAGGTTGAAGAAGAAGCCAAACGCGTAGCGGAAGAAGCGCGCCGTATGGCCGAAGAGAACGGTGAGAAGTGGGCCGAAGCTGAAGCGGCTAGCGCTGCGGTTGAAACGGCAGACTACCACGTGACCACCTCTCAGCACGCTCGCGCCGCAGAAGATGAAAACGACGCCAAAGTTGAAGGCGAGCGCCGCAGCCGCACCCGTGGCGGTAAAGCGACCAAGCAGAAGAAAGGCAACAAGCTTTCCGAGTCCAAAGCGGATCGCGAAGAAGCGCGCGCCGTTACCCGCGGCGGTAAAGGCAAGCGTAAGCCAAGCAGCCTGCAGCAGGGCTTCAACAAGCCGGCTCAGGTGGTTAACCGCGACGTTATCATCGGCGAAACCATCACCGTAGCCGAACTGGCTAACAAGATGGCGGTTAAAGGCTCTCAGGTCATCAAAGCGATGATGAAGCTGGGCGCAATGGCGACCATCAACCAGGTCATCGACCAGGAAACCGCGCAGCTGGTTGCCGAAGAGATGGGCCACAAGGTTATCCTGCGTCGTGAGAACGAGCTGGAAGAAGCGCTGATGAGCGACCGTGATACCGGTGCCGCCGCAGAGCCGCGCGCGCCGGTCGTGACCATCATGGGCCACGTTGACCACGGTAAAACCTCTCTGCTGGACTACATCCGCTCCACCAAGGTGGCGGCGGGCGAGGCCGGTGGCATTACCCAGCATATCGGTGCTTACCACGTAGAAACCGAGAACGGCATGATCACCTTCCTGGATACCCCAGGCCACGCAGCCTTTACCTCAATGCGTGCCCGCGGTGCTCAGGCGACCGACATCGTGGTTCTGGTGGTTGCCGCCGACGACGGCGTGATGCCGCAAACCATCGAAGCTATCCAGCACGCGAAAGCGGCGCAGGTGCCGTTGGTGGTTGCAGTGAACAAAATCGACAAGCCGGAAGCCGATCCGGATCGCGTTAAGCAGGAACTGTCCCAGTACGGCGTTATGCCGGAAGAGTGGGGCGGCGAAGCGCAGTTCGTTCACGTATCTGCGAAAGCCGGTACCGGTATCGACGAACTGCTGAACGCTATCCTGCTGCAGTCCGAAGTTCTCGAGCTGAAAGCGGTACGCAGCGGCATGGCCAGCGGCGTAGTTATCGAATCCTTCCTGGATAAAGGTCGTGGCCCGGTGGCTACCGTTCTGGTTCAGGAAGGTACGCTGAACAAGGGCGATATCGTGCTGTGTGGCTTCGAATACGGCCGCGTGCGTGCGATGCGTGACGAGCTGGGTCGCGAAGTGACCTCCGCCGGTCCTTCTATCCCGGTGGAAATCCTGGGTCTGTCCAGCGTTCCGGCGGCGGGTGACGAAGCGACCGTGGTGCGTGACGAGAAGAAAGCGCGTGAAGTTGCGCTGTACCGTCAGGGCAAGTTCCGCGAAGTCAAACTGGCGCGCCAGCAGAAATCCAAACTGGAAAACATGTTTGCGAACATGACCGACGGTGAAGTTTCTGAGCTGAACATCGTACTGAAATCCGACGTACAGGGTTCTTGTGAAGCAATTTGCGATTCACTGCTGAAACTCTCTACCGACGAAGTGAAGGTGAAGATTGTGGGTTCCGGCGTAGGGGGCATCACCGAAACCGACGCTACCCTGGCAGCGGCTTCCAACGCCATCATCCTGGGCTTCAACGTCCGTGCCGACGCTTCTGCGCGCCGCGTGATTGAAGCGGAAAGCCTGGACCTGCGTTACTACTCGGTGATCTATAACCTGATCGACGAAGTGAAGCAGGCGATGAGCGGCATGCTGGCGCCTGAATACAAGCAGCAGATTATCGGCCTGGCCGAAGTGCGCGACGTGTTCAAATCGCCTAAATTCGGCGCTATTGCAGGTTGTATGGTTACCGAAGGTAACATCAAGCGTCACAACCCAATCCGCGTTCTGCGCGACAACGTGGTTATCTATGAAGGCGAGCTGGAATCCCTGCGCCGCTTCAAAGATGACGTTAACGAAGTCCGTAACGGCATGGAATGTGGTATCGGCGTTAAGAACTACAACGACGTGCGCGTCGGCGACATGATCGAAGTGTTCGAAATCATTGAGATTCAACGCACCATCGCTTAACGATTGCACATCTGCTTAAATCTGTTTACGGGGGGCCTTTGTGCCCCCCGATTTGTCTGGAGAATCCAAAATGGCAAAAGAATTCAGCCGCGGCCAACGCGTGGCGCAAGAGATGCAGAAAGAGATTGCGATCATTCTGCAGCGTGAAGTCAAAGATCCGCGCATCGGCATGGCGACCGTATCCGGCGTCGAAGTTTCCCGTGACCTGGCGTACGCCAAGGTGTACGTCACCTTCCTGAACGTGCTGACCGAAAACCACGATCCGGATCTGGTGACCAACGGCATCAAAGCGCTGCAGGACGCCGCCGGCTATATCCGCACGCTGCTGGGCAAAGCCATGCGTCTGCGCGTGGTGCCTGAGCTGACCTTCGCTTACGACAACTCCCTGGTGGAAGGCATGCGCATGTCCAACCTGGTGACTAACGTGGTGAAGAACGACGCCGAACGCCGTTCCGCATCAGGCGATGACGAGGAGGCTTAATGAGTCGCCCTCGTCGCCGCGGCCGTGATATCCACGGCGTACTGTTGTTGGACAAACCGCAGGGCCTGTCGTCCAACGACGCCCTGCAGAAAGTGAAGCGCCTGTACAACGCCAACCGCGCCGGCCACACCGGCGCGCTCGACCCGCTGGCGACCGGCATGCTGCCGATCTGCCTGGGCGAAGCGACCAAGTTCTCGCAGTTTCTGCTCGATTCCGACAAGCGTTATCGGGTGATAGCCAGGCTGGGCCAACGCACCGATACTTCGGACGCCGACGGCCAGATTGTGCAGGAGCGCCCGGTGAATTTCACCCAGGCGCAGCTCGATGCGGCACTGGACAGCTTCCGCGGCGATATCCAGCAGGTGCCGTCGATGTACTCGGCGTTGAAGTATCAGGGCAAGAAACTCTATGAGTATGCGCGCCAGGGTATTGAAGTGCCGCGTGAAGCGCGCAGCATCACCGTCTATGAACTGCAGTTTATCCGCTGGGAAGGGGATGAGCTGGAGCTGGAAATTCACTGCTCGAAAGGCACCTACATCCGTACCATCACCGACGATCTCGGCGAGCTGCTGGGCTGCGGCGCGCACGTTATCTATCTGCGCCGCCTGCAGGTGGCGACCTATCCAATAGAGCGCATGGTGACGCTGGAGCAGCTGAACGCGTTGCTGGAGCAGGCGCAGGCGCAAGAGATTGCGCCGGGCGAACTGCTTGATCCGCTGCTGATGCCGATGGACAGCCCGGTTGAGAATTATCCGGAAGTGAACCTGCTGCCGGTGGTGGCGGGCTACGTCAAGCAGGGGCAGCCGGTGCAGGTTGCCGGCGCGCCGGCCTCCGGCATGGTGCGCATCACCGAAGGCGAAGCGCGCAAATTCATTGGCGTGGGCGACATCGCCGACGATGGCCGCGTGGCGCCGCGCCGCCTGGTGGTCGAGCATTTCGACTGAGCGCGAGCCCGCTGCTCACTTCCCCGGCAGCTTGAAGGATGACGGGGATCAGAGTAGAATGGCGCAGCTTATGCATTGGGTTGCTGAATTAGAGATCGGCGCCTGTTTTTATTATCTATAATCTGGAGTATTACAATGTCTCTAAGTGTTGAAGCTAAAGCTCAAATCGTAGCTGATTTCGGTCGTGGTACTAACGACAGCGGTTCTACCGAAGTTCAGGTTGCCCTGTTGACTGCGCAGATCAACCATCTGCAAGGCCACTTCTCCGAGCACAAAAAAGATCACCACAGCCGTCGTGGTCTGCTGCGTATGGTTTCTCAGCGTCGTAAGCTGCTGGACTACCTGAAGCGTAAAGATGTAGCGCGTTACACCAGCCTGATCGAGCGTCTGGGTCTGCGTCGCTAATCTAGCAAGTTTCAGTGGAAAGGGGCCTATTTTGGCCCCTTTCTTCTAGGAAGCATAAGCAAATCAGGTTAATGTATTACTGATGTTTCCAAACAGGTTCTTCCGTTACAGAGGTTCGCGCGGCTAATGAGAGGCTTTGTCTCAGGCTTGAGATAAGGATTGTCATTAGTCGCGAGGATGTAGTGAGAAGGCAAATCGAGTCACAGGCGTGTCGAGTCGTCAATACGATTGCGCGCCGTTAATCAAGGATATAATTTTGCTGACACCGATCATTCGCAAATTCCAGTATGGCCAGCACACCGTCACCATCGAGACCGGTATGATGGCGCGTCAGGCCACTGCCGCCGTTATGGTGAGCATGGATGACACCGCAGTTTTCGTTACCGTAGTGGGCCAGAAAAAAGCCAAGCCGGGCCAGAGCTTCTTCCCGCTGACCGTTAACTACCAGGAGCGTACCTACGCTGCCGGCCGTATCCCGGGCAGTTTCTTCCGCCGTGAAGGCCGTCCGAGCGAAGGCGAAACCCTGACCTCCCGTCTGATCGACCGTCCGATCCGTCCACTGTTCCCGGACAGCTTCCTGAACGAAGTTCAGGTGATCGCGACCGTGGTTTCCGTTAACCCGCAGGTTAACCCGGACATCGTTGCGATGATCGGCGCCTCTGCAGCCCTGAGCCTGTCCGGTATTCCGTTCAACGGCCCAATCGGTGCCGCGCGCGTAGGTTACATCAACGACCAGTACGTGCTGAACCCAACCACCGACGAGCTGAAAACCAGCAGCCTGGATCTGGTGGTTGCCGGTACCGCCGGCGCGGTGCTGATGGTTGAATCCGAAGCCGACGTGCTGAGCGAAGATCAGATGCTGGGCGCCGTGGTATTTGGCCACGAGCAGCAGCAGGTTGTTATCGAAAACATCAACTCCCTGGTGGCCGAAGCCGGCAAACCTAAGTGGGACTGGCAGGCGCCTGCGGTCAACGAAGCGCTGCACGCGCGCGTGGCCGAGCTGGCCGAAGCTCGCCTGGGCGACGCTTATCACATCACCGAGAAACAAGAGCGTTACGCTCAGGTAGATGCGATCAAGGACAGCGTGGTCGAAACCCTGCTGGCGCAGGACGAGACTCTGGACGCGTCTGAAATTCAGGACATCCTGGGCAGCGTTGAGAAAAACGTGGTGCGTAGCCGCGTACTGCGTGGCGAGCCGCGTATCGACGGCCGTGAAAAAGACATGATCCGTGGCCTGGACGTGCGCACCGGCGTACTGCCGCGCACCCACGGTTCCGCGCTGTTCACCCGCGGCGAAACTCAGGCGCTGGTTACCGCGACCCTGGGCACCGCGCGCGACGCGCAGAACCTGGACGAGCTGATGGGCGAAAAGACCGACAGCTTCCTGTTCCACTACAACTTCCCTCCGTACTCCGTGGGCGAAACCGGCATGGTCGGTTCACCTAAGCGTCGTGAAATCGGTCACGGTCGCCTGGCAAAACGCGGCGTATTGGCTATGATGCCTAAACCGGAAGATTTCCCGTACACGGTGCGCGTGGTTTCCGAAATCACCGAATCCAACGGTTCTTCTTCCATGGCTTCAGTCTGTGGCGCTTCCCTGGCGCTGATGGACGCCGGCGTGCCAATCAAGGCCGCCGTTGCGGGCATCGCGATGGGCCTGGTGAAAGAAGCGGATAACTTTGTGGTTCTGTCCGACATTCTGGGTGACGAAGATCACCTGGGCGACATGGACTTCAAAGTGGCCGGTAGCCGCGACGGCATCACCGCGCTGCAGATGGACATTAAAATTGAAGGCATCACCCGCGAAATCATGCAGGTGGCACTGAACCAGGCCAAGGGCGCGCGTCTGCACATCCTGGGCGTGATGGAACAGGCTATCAGCACCCCGCGCGGCGATATCTCTCAGTTCGCACCGCGTATTCACACTATCCGCATCAACCCGGATAAGATCAAAGACGTGATCGGTAAAGGCGGCTCGGTGATCCGTGCGCTGACCGAAGAGACCGGTACTACCATCGAAATCGAAGATGATGGTACAGTTAAAATCGCTGCGACCGACGGTGAGAAAGCGAAATTCGCTATCCGTCGCATCGAAGAGATCACTGCAGAGATCGAAGTTGGCCGCATTTACCAGGGTAAAGTGACCCGTATCGTTGATTTCGGCGCGTTCGTCGCTATCGGCGGTGGTAAAGAAGGTCTGGTGCACATTTCTCAAATCGCCGACAAGCGCGTTGAGAAAGTGACCGACTATCTGCAGATGGGTCAGGAAGTGCCGGTTAAGGTACTGGAAGTTGACCGTCAGGGCCGCGTGCGTCTGAGCATCAAAGAAGCGACAGCGCCAGAAGCGGGTTCGCCTGCGCCTGAAGCAGAATAACTGTATAGATAGTTTTACAGCTCCCCGCCATGGGGTTGGGAGCTGTTCGTATCGCGCGGGTAGGATGCCTGCGTATTAGCAAACGGAGGACAGGACGTTCATCCAATGTTTGTCTTCGGGAGTGGGAAATGAAGCCTTTCTTGCGCTGGTGTTACGTTGCGACAGCACTCATGCTGGCAGGATGCAGCAACCATGATTGGCGTAAAGACGAAGTTTTGGCGATCCCGTTGCAGCCTACGTTGCAGCAGGAAGTGATCCTGGCGCGCATGGAACAAATACTTGCCAGCCGGGCACTGACGGACGATGAGCGTGCGCAGCTTTTATATGAGCGCGGTGTGCTGTATGATAGCCTCGGGCTACGTGCACTGGCGCGCAATGATTTCTCGCAAGCGCTGGCGATACGTCCTGATATGCCGGAAGTTTTCAACTACCTGGGCATTTACTTAACGCAGGCAGGCAATTTTGATGCTGCCTATGAAGCGTTTGATTCTGTACTAGAGCTTGATCCAACTTACAATTACGCGCGTTTAAACCGGGGCATCGCATTGTATTATGGCGGCCGCTTCCCGTTGGCGCAGGATGATCTGCAGGCGTTTTATCAAGACGACCCAAACGATCCCTTCCGTTCGTTGTGGCTGTATCTGGTGGAGCGAGAAATCGATCCCAAGAAGGCTGACGTAGCGCTCAAGCAGCGTTATGACAAAGCGAACAGAGGGCAATGGGGATGGAATATTGTCGAATTCTACCTGGGCAACATTAGCGAAAAAACGCTGATGGAACGCCTCAAGGCAGATGCAACGGATAACACTTCGCTCGCTGAGCATCTCAGTGAAACTGACTTCTATTTAGGTAAACACTACCTGAGTCTGGGGGACAAGGACACCGCTTCGGCGCTGTTCAAACTGACGGTTGCTAACAACGTTCATAACTTCGTTGAGCACCGCTATGCATTGTTGGAATTGGCGCTTTTGGGCCAAGAACAAGACGACCTATCGGAATCGGACCAGCAATAGCTGACGAACACCTCTACCCAATAGATTTCAAGTTGCGGCAAGGCGGCAATCGAACGAATCCCTGGGAGCTTAGTTCACTAAGTGACGAGGGTGAGGGAGAGCAGCCAACGCAGCGGCAGCTTGAAAGATGAAGGGTAATCAGCCTGATCGACATTGGTTTTATAGCCAAAGTTATCGCCTTCACGGGCGAGGGCTTTTTTGTTCGTTTTATAATCTAATTTGAGCCGGTTCACACTTTTCAATGAAAATGACTGAAAATTTTCTCGACGAGTTATGTAGACTGGCTGCCATTATTAATGAGGCACGTGTACATGACTACTGAGTTTGAAACCTCTTTTGCTGACCTGGGGCTGTCTGCTCCGATCATTTCCGCCCTGACCGATCTGGGCTATGAAAAACCATCACCGATCCAGGCTGAGTGTATTCCTCACCTGTTGAACGGCCGCGACGTGCTGGGCATGGCGCAGACCGGTAGTGGTAAAACCGCAGCGTTCTCGCTGCCGCTGCTGCATAACCTGCAGGCAGACCTGAAAGCACCTCAGATCCTGGTGCTGGCGCCAACCCGCGAACTGGCGGTTCAGGTTGCCGAAGCAATGACCGATTTCTCCAAACACATGCATGGCGTAAACGTTGTGGCCCTGTACGGCGGCCAGCGTTATGACGTGCAGCTGCGCGCCCTGCGTCAGGGCCCACAAATCGTGGTAGGTACCCCAGGCCGTCTGCTGGACCACCTGAAACGCGGCACCCTGAACCTCTCTAACCTGAGCGGCCTGGTGCTGGATGAAGCCGACGAAATGCTGCGCATGGGCTTTATCGAAGACGTAGAAACCATCATGGCTGAGATCCCGGCTGAACATCAGACCGCGCTGTTCTCCGCCACCATGCCGGAAGCTATTCGCCGCATTACCCGCCGCTTTATGAAAGAGCCGCAGGAAGTGCGCATTCAATCCAGCATCACTACTCGCCCAGACATCAGCCAGAGCTACTGGACTGCGCAAGGCATGCGTAAGAACGAAGCGCTGGTGCGTTTCCTGGAAGCGGAAGATTTTGACGCGGCGATCATCTTCGTGCGCACCAAAAACGCGACCCTGGAAGTGGCCGAAGCGCTGGAGCGCAGCGGTTACAGCAGCGCCGCGCTGAACGGCGACATGAACCAGGCGCTGCGTGAGCAAACCCTGGAGCGTCTGAAAGACGGTCGTCTGGACATCCTGATCGCCACCGACGTTGCGGCCCGTGGTCTGGACGTTGAGCGCATCAGCCTGGTTGTGAACTACGACATCCCGATGGATTCCGAGTCTTACGTTCACCGCATCGGCCGTACCGGTCGTGCCGGTCGTGCCGGCCGCGCGCTGCTGTTCGTGGAAAACCGCGAACGCCGCCTGCTGCGCAACATCGAACGCACCATGAAGCTGACCATTCCAGAAGTTGAGCTGCCAAACGCAGAACTGCTGGGTCAACGTCGTCTGGCCAAGTTCGCCGCTAAAGTCCAGCAGCAGCTGGAAAGCAGCGATCTGGACATGTACCGTGCGCTGCTGGCTAAACTGCAGCCGGAAGAAGAGCTGGAAATGGAAACCCTGGCCGCAGCGCTGCTGAAAATGGCCCAGGGCGAACGCCCTCTGATCCTGCCGCCGGACCCGGTGTTCAAACCGCGTCAGCGCCGTGAGTTCAACGATCGCGACGATCGTGGCAACGACCGTCGTCGCGATGCGCGTCCAGACAGCCGTGACGGTGACCGTCCGCGTCGTGAACGTCGTGACGTTGGCGAAATGCAGCTGTACCGCATCGAAGTGGGCCGTGATGACGGTGTGGAAGTGCGTCATATCGTTGGCGCTATCGCTAACGAAGGCGACATCAGCAGCCGTTACATCGGTAACATCAAGCTGTTTGCTTCCCACTCCACCATCGAGCTGCCAAAAGGCATGCCGGGCGAGATCCTGAATCACTTCACTCGCACCCGCATCCTGAACAAGCCGATGAACATGCAACTGCTGGGCGATGCACAGCCGCATGAACGTCGTGAGCGTCGTGAAGGCGGCGCCGGTGAGCGTCGTGGCAACGGTCGTCCTTTCAACGGCGAACGCCGTGAAGGCGCAGGTGCTCCGCGTCGTTCTTTCGGTGAGCGTCGCGAAGGCGGCAACGCCGGCGGCGAGCGCCGTGGCGGTAACTTCAACCGTGACGGCAAGCCGGCTCCGCGTCGTGATGACTCAGCGCCAGCGGCTCCACGTCGCCGTTTCGGTGATGCATAATCGCTGATTTGACCCTCCGCGGTCAGTCGCACTGAAAACCAGCCTTCGGGCTGGTTTTTTTATACCTGAAATTTGCCGTCAAGCGCCGGTAAATGGCGTATTATTCATAAGGTTTTTTCTTATGGATGATATGCACGGGAGATGCCATGAGTTGGCAGCAATTTAAATCTCAATACCTGGTGCGCTTTTGGGCGCCGTTACCGGCGGTGATTGCCGCCGGGATCCTCTCTACCTACTACTTCGGCATGACCGGCACCTTCTGGGCGGTGACCGGCGAATTCACCCGCTGGGGCGGCCACGTATTGCAGTGGTTCGGCCTGCATCCGGAGCAGTGGGGCTATTTCAAGGTTATCGGTCTTGAAGGCACGCCGCTTGAACGCATCGACGGCCGGATGATCATCGGCATGTTCGCCGGCTGCATCGCCGCCGCGCTGTGGGCCAACAACATCAAGCTGCGCCAGCCGCAGCATCGCATCCGCATCGTGCAGGCGCTGCTGGGCGGCATTATCGCCGGTTTCGGCGCCCGGCTGGCGATGGGCTGCAACCTGGCGGCCTTCTTCACCGGCATCCCGCAGTTCTCGCTGCACGCCTGGTTCTTCGCGCTGGCGACCGCCGCCGGCTCTTACTTTGGCGCCAAATTCACCCTGCTGCCGGTGTTCCGCATCCCGGTCAAGCTGCAGAAGGTGAAGGCCGCCGCGCCGCTGACGCAAAAGCCTGAGCAGGCGCGCCGCCGCTTTCGCCTCGGCATGGCCATCTTCGGCCTGGCGCTGGCCTGGCCGCTGTGGACGCTGTTCGAGGCGCCGAGGCTGGGCATCGCCATGCTGTTCGGCATCGGCTTTGGCCTGCTGATAGAGCGTGCGCAGATCTGCTTCACCTCGGCGTTCCGCGATCTGTGGATCACCGGCCGCACCCACATGGCGAAGGCCATCATCATCGGCATGGCGGTCAGCGCCATCGGCATCTTCAGCTACGTGCAGCTTGGCGTCGCGCCGAAAATCATGTGGGCCGGCCCGAACGCGGTGCTGGGCGGCCTGCTGTTCGGCTTCGGCATCGTGCTGGCCGGCGGCTGTGAAACCGGTTGGATGTACCGGGCGGTAGAAGGGCAGGTGCATTACTGGTGGGTGGGGCTGGGCAACATCATCGGCGCCACGCTGCTGGCCTACTATTGGGATGATCTGGCCCCGGCGTTGGCCACCGACTACGATAAAATCAACCTGCTGGATACCTTCGGCCCGATCGGCGGCCTGCTGGTGACCTATCTGCTGCTGGCGTTGGCCTTTGCCGCCATGCTGTGGTGGGAGAAACGCTTTTTCCGCGCCAAACCTGAGGCGCAGGTGGTGAATTTAAGGAGTGTGCCATGAAAGCAACGGCGATAGTGCCGGATTACCGGTTGGATATGCTGGGGGAACCTTGCCCGTACCCGGCGGTGGCGACGCTGGAAGCGATGCCGCAGCTGAAGCCGGGCGAGATCCTGGAAGTGATCAGCGATTGCCCGCAGTCGATCAACAACATCCCGCTCGACGCACGCAATCATGGCTACAAGGTGCTGGATATCCAGCAGGACGGCCCGACCATCCGTTACCTGATCCAGCGTTAATCATCGGGCTATTCCGCGCCGCCGGTCAACTGATGCAGGCGGCGCTCGCTGGCTTCGTCCGCCGGCACATATACCTGCATCCTGTCGCCATTGCGCGGCGCCGACCACCAGTTATTTTGCCGCAGGTTCATTATCCCGACCGACGGATGGCGAAAGCGCTTGATGTTGTTGTCGATGCTGCGCACCTCGTGCCGCTCCCAGAGGGTGCAGAAATCCTCGGAGGCCGCCTGGTAACGCGCCAACTGTTGTTCCCAGAGCGGATCGCCCAAATGTTCCGCCATCTGCGCGCGGAACAGCGCCACCATTTTCGGCATCACTTCGTCCCAGTCCAACTGGCTGGCGCGCCACTGCTCATGGGTGAAGGCCAGGTAAATACAGTTGCGGTCCTGCGGCGGCAACTCGGCCAGATCGACGCCCATCAGCAGGGAATAGGCGCGGTTGAACCCCAGAATATCGAAGCGGGCGTTGGATATGATCGCCGGCAGCGGATCGAGCTGGTCGAGGATTTTTTGGCCGTATACCGACAGATGCTCACAGACTTCGCTTTGCGCCGCCGCAGGCAGGCTTTGGCCCGCCAGCCGGAACAGATGGTGGGTTTCCGCTTCGTTGCACTGCAGCGCGTTGGCGATGGCGGTGAGGGTTTTCGGCGAAGCCTGTATCGGCCGCCCCTGTTCCAGCCAGGTGTACCAGGTGATGCTGACGTCGGCCAGCTGCGCCACTTCCTCGCGCCGCAGGCCCGGGGTGCGGCGCTGGCGCATGCGCGGCAGGCCGAGGCGGTTAGGATCCAGGTTCTCGCGGCGCGCGCGTAGAAAATCGCCCAGCAGCTTGCGATTGTCGGCATGGACGGTGGCGGATAAGGGGATAGTTACGGGCATAAATAGTTCACTCCTGCAACGAGACCGGTAGTATTTATACCATGATAATCAAGAACTGGTACCCGTGTAATTTAAGGGTGATGCTAGTCACACTCCTGGATTAACACAATGGTTGAACACGATGAACATTGCATCACCTGCGGCCAGGTTGGGCCGCGCAGGGCTGATTATTTTGCTGGCCGGGCAGCTGTTGCCGATGATTGATTTCTCCATCGTCAACGTCGGCCTGGACTCGATGGCGCAATCGCTGGGCGCCAGCCCGGCGCAGCTGGAACTGATCGTGGCGGTGTACGGCGTGGCCTTTGCCGTCTGCCTGGCGATGGGCGGCCGGCTGGGGGATAACCTGGGGCGCCGCCGCCTGTTCCTGTGGGGCGTCCGGCTGTTCGCCATCGCCTCGTTGCTGTGCGGGATGGCGAACTCGGTCTGGCTGCTGTTGGTGGCGCGGGTGCTGCAGGGGGTGGGAGCGGCGCTGATAGTGCCGCAAATTCTCGCCACCATTCACGTGTGCCTGCGTGGCCGCGAACACACCCGGGCGCTGGGGCTGTACGGCGGCATCGGCGGGCTGGCGTTTATCGTCGGCCAGGTGCTGGGCGGGTTGTTGATCACCCTTAACGTGGCGGGCTACGGCTGGCGCAGCGTATTTCTGATCAACATCCCGGTCTGCCTGCTGGTGCTGGCCTGCGCCCATCGCTGGGTGCCGGACACCCGCGGCGAAAAACCGGTGAGCATCGATCTGCCGGGCACGCTGCTGCTGGGGCTGACCATTGCCTGCCTGCTGTTCCCGCTGGCGCTGGGGCCGGTGTGGCATTGGCCGTGGCCGTGCCTGGCGCTGTTGGCCGCCAGCGCGCCCCTGCTGGCATTGCTGTGGCGGGTGGAGCGGCGGCAGGAGCAGCGAAATAACTTCCCGCTACTGCCGCCGGCGCTGCTGCGGCTGGCCAGCGTGCGTTTCGGGCTGATCATCGCCATCCTGTTTTTCTCCTGCTGGAGCGGCTTTATGTTCGTTATGGCGCTGACGCTGCAGGCAGGAGCGGGGCTGAACTCGTTCCAGTCGGGCAACGCCTTTATCGCGCTGGGGGCGGCCTATTTCGCCTCGTCGTTGCTGAGCAATACGGTGGTTGAGCATTTCGGCAAGGTGCGCACCCTGATGTTCGGCTGCCTGATCCAGATGGCGGGCCTGCTGGCGCTGATGCTGACGCTGCGGCTGGTGTGGCCGCAGCCGGGGATCTTCAACCTGATCCCGGCGACGCTGCTGATTGGCTTTGGCCAGGCGTTTATCGTCAGCAGCTTCTTCCGCATCGGTTTGTCCGACGTGCCGACCGAGCACGCAGGTTCCGGCAGCGCCATGCTGGCTACCGTGCAGCAGACTGCGCTCGGCCTGGGGCCGATTCTGTTGGGCACGGTGCTGGTGCAGGTGCTGCATGTGACGCAGGGAAACTATCTGAGCGCGTTGCTGACGGCGGTGGCGGTAGAGTTCGTGCTGATGCTGGCGTTGCTGTCGCGCACCCTGCTGGTGCTGCGCGCCGAGCGGCGGCAGGCGGCGCTGAAGCAGCCTTGCCGTTCATGAAGTGAGGCGGGGGAGACAGGCTCCCCCACCGGCTTAGCCTTTCAGTAAATCCCCTTTCACCCCGGCGACAATCTCGAACGAGCTCAACCGCGCATGATGATCGAAGATCTGGCCGTTGACCATGATCTCGTCGGCGTCGGTTTCACGCAGCAGCGCCTGCAGCCCGTGACGCACGGTATTTTCATCACCCACGATCGACATCCGCAGCGCCTGCTCCACGCCATACTGCTCCCCGGCGGTCCACAGCGCGTGGATGTTATCCACCGGCGGTGGCAGCGGGCCGGGCGAACCGCGGCGCAGGTTGATGAACTGCTGCTGCATCGAGCTGAACAGGAAACGCGCATTGCTGTCGCTGTCGGCGGCCACCACGTTGACGCACACCATGGCGTGCGGTTGCGCGCACTGTTTGGACGGTTTGAAGTTTTCGCGATACAGCTGCAGCGCCTGGAACAGCATATCCGGCGCAAAATGCGAGGCGAAGGCGAACGGCAGGCCGAGCTGCGCCGCCAACTGCGCGCTGTAGAGGCTGGAACCCAGCAGCCAGAGAGGCACATGCAGCCCCTGGCCCGGCACCGCCTGCACCGGCTGGCCGGGCTGCGCATCGCAGAAATAATTTTGCAGTTCCTGCACGTCGCGCGGGAAGTTATCCACCTCGCCGGACAGATGGCGGCGCAGCGCCATCATGGTGCGTTGGTCGGTGCCCGGCGCACGGCCCAGCCCCAGATCGATGCGGCCGGGGTACAGCGATTCCAGCGTGCCGAACTGTTCGGCGATCACCAGCGGCGCATGGTTGGGCAGCATCACGCCGCCGGAGCCGAGGCGGATGCTCTGGGTGCCGGAGGCCAGGTAGCCCAGCAGCACCGAGGTGGCGGCGCTGCCGATGCCGGTCATATTGTGGTGCTCCGCCAGCCAGTAACGCTGGTAGCCCCATTTTTCGGCGTGCTGCGCCAAATTCAGCGAGCAGTGGAAGGCGTCGCGCGCTTTGGCCCCTTGCGGAATGGGGGACAGATCCAGTACCGAAAGCGGTACGGCAGTTTTTTCAGTCATGACATCGTCCATCAGAGGGTTGATCGCTTAAAGGGCGATTGCAGGAGTCTGCAAACTACAAAGCCAAAAAAGATGCTTTTTAGTGTTAAAAGCATAATCCAATTTATAGTTATAAAAGAGGATATATGTGCTTGTGGTATCCTCGTGAGAATAATGGTTTTTTGGGAGCCTACTGAGATATGGACATGACTACCCCCGCCCGCCGCTTACCCTTCCGGGAGCCGACATAATGAAAAAAAAGACGCTGTTTACCCTGCTATTGATGGTGGTGGCTATCGCGCTGGCGGTCTTGTTCCGCGCGCATAATCAGGATTTGCTGTTGCAGGGCGAAGTCGATGCGCCCGAGGTGATCGTGGCCTCCAAGGCCAAGGGGCGCGTGGTCGAACGCCTGATAGAGCGCGGCGACGACGTAAAGAGCGGGCAGTTGATGATCCAGCTCGACAGCCCGGAGCTGGTGGCGCAGCTGCGTTCCGCACAGGCGTCGCGCGACGAGGCCAAGGCGCAGCTCGAGCAGTCGCTGAACGGCACCCGTGAAGAGAGCATCCGCAACCTGCGCGCCAATCTGGCGCAGGCAGAGGCGCAATACCGCAATGCGCAGAACGACTACAACCGCAATCTGAGCATCGCCGGTAAAGGCTATATCTCGAAGTCCGAACTGGACAGTTCGCGCCGGGCGCGCGATACCGCCTTCCAGCAGGTACAGGCGGCCAAGGCCAACCTGGATGAAGGCATCAACGGCGACCGCGTCGAGCTGCGGCAGCAATACGCCGCGGCGCTGCGGGCGGCGGAGGAAAACCTGCTGCAGGTTAAGGCCCAAACCGACGATCTGCAGGTAAAGGCGCCGGTCGACGGTGAAGTGGGGCCGATCCCGGCGGAGGTGGGCGAGCTGTTGAACGCCGGCAGTCCGCTGCTGACGCTGATCCGCGTACCGGATGCCTACTTCGTGTTTAACCTGCGTGAAGACATTCTGGCCCACGTGCGCAAGGGCGATAAGGTCAGGCTGCGGGTGCCGGCGTTGAAAGACAAAATGATCGAAACCGAGGTGCGTTACATCGCGCCGCTGGGGGATTACGCCACCAAGCGCGCCACCCGCGCCACCGGCGACTTCGATCTGAAAACCTTTGAGGTTCGCCTGTATCCGTCACAGCCGGTGGATGGCCTGCGTCCGGGGATGAGCAGCTTATGGCAATGGAAAGAGTAAGGGCCGGTTGGCGCTGCTTCAGCCACGCGTTTGACAACGAGTGCCGCGTCGCCTTCCGCAGCCCGGTGGTCCACTGGCTGAGCTGGATCTTTCCGCTGATATTGTTCGGGCTGATCAGCAGCAACTTTTCCGAAGGCACGCTGCTCGATCTGCCGGTATCGGTGGTCGACAGCGATCACAGCCCGCTGTCCAAATCGCTGACGCGCCGCCTGGACGCCGGTTCGCACGCCCACGTCGAGGCATACCCCGGCGGGTTGCAGGAGTCGCTGCATCGCCTGCGCAGCGCGCAGGATTACGCGCTGCTCTACGTGCCGCCGGATTTTGAAGCCAACGCGCTGGCGGGCAAACAGCCGAGCGTGGTGATGTATTACAACGCGCTGTTTTACGGCGCCGGGCTGTATTCCACCCAGGACTTCAGCGGCCTGATGAACGAAATCAACGCCGGCTACCGCAGCATCATCGCCGGCGAAATGGGCAAAACGCTGCCGCCGCTGGCGGACGTGACGCTCTCCTACGGCAGCCTGTTCAACGCCAGCGGCAGCTATATTTACTACCAGCAGTTTGGTGCCACCATCCATCTGCTGCAGCTGTTCGTGGTGACCTGCATGATCTACGTGCTGGCGCGCAGCAAGTCGCTGCTGAAGGCCAAACCCTTCAGCCTGGCGCTGCTCGGCAAGCTGGCGCCTTACACCCTGTGCTTTACCAGCCTGCTGATGGTGGAGATCGCCGCGCTGGTGGGGATTTTCGACGCCAGAGTCAGCGGCAACCCGCTGTTTATGCTGCTGATTGGCTTCTTCTACGTGATGGCGGCGCAGAGCATCGGCCTGCTGTTGTTTACCTTTACCGGCAGCATCATTACCGCCTACAGCCTGATCGGCATCCTGGTGAGTATCGCGCTGACCTTTTCCGGCATGGCGGTGCCGGAGCTGTCGATGCCGTTGCCGGCGCGCATCATCTCCAATATCGAGCCGTTGACCCATGCATTGTATGCGATGTTCGACGTGTTCCTGCGCCAGGTGCCGGCCAGCGCCATCTTCAGCGTATGTGCGCTGCTGGCGGTTTATCCGCTGGTGACCGCGCTGCTGGTGCGTAAACGGCTGCTGGTGCGGCTGCTGAAAGAAGGGGGCGCGGGATGAAAATCTATTGGCAAACCTTCGTAAAGGTGCTGCTCGGCATGTTGGAGCGGCCGATGTGGCTGATGCTGATCCTGTCGCTGTGCATCATGAGCATGGTGTACGCCAACCGCACGGTGTGGGATCTGCCGGTGGGGGTGGTCGATCAGGATCACAGCACCGCCAGCCGCCAGCTGATCCGCCAATTGGACGCCACCTCCAAGATCGCCATTGAAACCTACGACAGCCTGGAGCAGGCGCAGCGCGATCTCGGCTGGCGCAAGCTGTTCGCGGTGATCATCATGCCGGTGGATCTGGAGAAGAAGATCCTCAGCGGGCAGAATATCGTGGTGCCGGTGTACGGCGACGCTACCAACCGCCTGGCCAACGGCCAGATCCAGCAGGACGTGGTGGCGGCCTATCAGCAGTTGCTGGGCGACTACAACAACGGGCTGCTGCTGCGCAGCGGTTTCAGCGAACGCCAGGCGCAGGTGATCATGACGCCGATACTGGGACAGACGCTGGACGTATTCAACCCGGGCATCAGTTTTGCGGCGATTATCTTCCCCGGTCTGCTGGTGATGCTGTTGCAGCACTCGCTGTTAATCGCCTGCATCCGCGTCAGCATCGCCATGAAGAACCTGCCCGGCGGCAAAGCGCCGTTTGCGGCACATCTGGGCGGGCTGACGGCGCTGCTGCCGATTTGGCTGTTCCTGTCGATCGTGCTGTTCGTGTTGTGGCCCTGGGTACTGGGTTACCGCCAGACGGCGGGCATCGCGGAAATCCTGCTGCTGACCTTCCCGTTCCTGCTGGCGGTGCTGGGGTTGGGCAAGCTGGTGACCGAGTGCCTGCGCAGCGTCGAAATGATCTACCTGACGCTGGCGTTTATCACCACCCCAATCTTCTATTTGTCGGGCACCATCTGGCCGCTGCAGGCGATGCCGGGCTGGGTGCGCGCCATCTCTTACTGCATCCCCTCCACCTGGGCCACCAAGGCGGTCGCCGGGGTGAACCAGATGGGGCTGTCGCTGAATGAGGTGTGGGGTGACGTAGTGATGCTGCTGGTGCTGGGGATCATTTATACCCTGTTGGGTTTCGGCGTCGGCTTTATACGCAACAGCGTGGCGCTGCGCGGGATGTTCCGCAAACGGCGAGCCTAGGGTGCATGTATCTTTTGTTGTTAAAGAAGAATATTGGTGATTGTGTTTCATTGCGAAGCGTGGTTTTTTTATTGTAATTATTTCAATGGGTTATGTTTTTATAAAACAGCTTAATCGTTGGTGGAATTTTATAAGCTGAAAAAGTATAAATTATTCATTGAGATAAATTTAGTGTGTTCCCCGCGAGAGCGGGGATAAACCGCCTCACGCCATCCACTACACCATTTTGCGGCCGTGTTCCCCGCGAGAGCGGGGATAAACCGGCGGATAACGAAGCCCGGATCGCCAGGTGGAGGTGTTCCCCGCGAGAGCGGGGATAAACCGGGGATGTGCAAGGCAGTTGCTGGTGGCCGATCGTGTTCCCCGCGAGAGCGGGGATAAACCGGCACACGGCTGCCGCCCACCAGCATGGATGCCGTGTTCCCCGCGAGAGCGGGGATAAACCGTGGAGAAGGCATCCCCGAATCGGCATATTACGGTGTTCCCCGCGAGAGCGGGGATAAACCGTGATCGACCGGATCACCCGTTGGGCTGCGCTGGTGTTCCCCGCGAGAGCGGGGATAAACCGCGAACCGCCTCGAGTACCGCGGTTGCCAGTTCATGTTCCCCGCGAGAGCGGGGATAAACCGGGTTGGGGCATCAGAACTGGCAGGATGCATAAATGTTCCCCGCGAGAGCGGGGATAAACCGATTGATGACGACTCCATCCTTAACGGCAAATGATGTTCCCCGCGAGAGCGGGGATAAACCGCTTGCCGGAGGCCGCGTCAGCCATCAGAACAGATGTTCCCCGCGAGAGCGGGGATAAACCGCTGCTGGAAATGCTGGGCAAAGGGACGACCCCATGTTCCCCGCGAGAGCGGGGATAAACCGCCAACCAGGTTGAGGGCGACTTGCTGTAACGGATGTTCCCCGCGAGAGCGGGGATAAACCGGGGCGGATAATTTCGCCGATTATACCGTCGCGATGTTCCCCGCGAGAGCGGGGATAAACCGATAGTGCTGGAGCCGAAGGAACAGATTAAAGAATGTTCCCCGCGAGAGCGGGGATAAACCGTAGCGTCAGGCTCCAAGCGTAGTCCGGGCCGACATGTTCCCCGCGAGAGCGGGGATAAACCGATATCCAGCAGCTCCTGGCGACACAGCTTTGGGTGTTCCCCGCGCTAGCGGGGGATAAATCTAACGCGAACGTATTTAGAGGGGCACCGGAAGAATAGAAGCCGATTTCGGTCTGTAGAGTGACTGCTGATGTGAGGTAACTTGAAACCAATGTAGGTAAGCTCGAACGATTTCAATGTTAATTATTTTATTTTTAATTTTTCTTGGTTTTTTTTCAGCAAAAGATATATGAAGTTTTAATTGATAATTGGTTTGTTTTTTGCATTTAGTGTGGGGTCAATTGGGTTTTTGTGTCATTTTCCAATTTAGTAGTTACCTTACCGCGGTAACAAATGTTAAAACAGTAATGTATTTTAATTATGTCTAACAGAGATTTTTTATGGATGGCGAAATACCTGTTAACTATTTGCGCTACTGGGGAAAGGCAAGAAAAACTGACCTGTCAGAGGGCGACGATTACCATTTATTAGCCTACCACTGCCTGGATGTGGCAGCATGTGGATACCAACTGGTTGTCGATAACCGTTTCCACGCCGCAGATATTTTGGCAAAGCTGGGATTCTCTCGGGCCGAAGGCGCATACTGGTTTGCTTATTTTCTGGCGCTGCATGATATCGGCAAATTTGCGCGAGGTTTCCAACAGCTTTATCCGCATAATAATTCCGCATTGGTACCTGATGCAGGGCGTATTTATCGTCCACGACATGATTCTCTGGGGTATTGGCTTTGGAATAACTATATCTTGTCTCGTTGGTCTGATGACGATATCGCCTTGTTGCCCGATGATGAAAATAAGAGGAAATATGTAAGCTGTCTGGATACGTGGTTGCAGCTGGTGACCGGGCATCATGGCGAGCCGCCGGAGAATACTAACGGCGCACTGGCTTTTACTCGTGAGGATATGTTGGCGGCAGAAGCGTATCTGCTCGCCATTCAGCAAATATTCCCTGAAACGTGTTTCCCGCCGCAATTTGCCGATAAAGCGTGGCGTAGCAGCTTGAAAAAACAAAGCTGGTTGCTGGCCGGGCTGGCGGTATTAGCCGATTGGTTAGGCTCTAACCAGCACTATTTCCCTTTTGTAGCTTCGCCAATGCCATTGGCTGACTATTGGCAACAATCACAGCGACAGGCACAGGATGCCATTGCTTCTTTACCCCCGGCGTCGGCGGTTAATACGCGCTATGAGTATCAAAGTATTTTCCCGTTTATCAAAAACTTAACCCCGTTACAGCGCTATGCTGACGACGTGGATATCGGCGTCCATGGCGGGCAATTGTTTATTCTGGAAGATGTAACTGGTGCAGGGAAAACGGAAGCGGCGCTGATTCTCGCGAACCGTTTGATGGCGGAGGGTAAAGCCGATGGTTTGTATGTGGGCTTACCCACCATGGCGACGGCGAACGCCATGTATCAGCGGCTGGCTGATGCTTACCACGCCTTATTCCAGCCTTCTTCTCGCCCTTCTTTAGTGCTGGCGCACGGCGCCAGCAAAATGTCCAAGGCGTTCAGTCAGTCGGTATGGCAAGGGGATAACGCCGGGCAGCCACGTTATGATATGTCTGAATCTAGCGCTAGCAGCGAATGCAATAACTGGTTCGCTGACTCGCGTAAAAAAGCGTTATTGGCCGAAGTCGGTGTTGGTACCCTGGACCAATTATTAATGGCGGCAATGCCATATCGCCATCAGTCGCTACGGCTGCTAGGGATTAACCATAAGGTGCTAATTCTGGATGAAGTGCACGCTTATGACAGTTATATGGTGCGTTTGCTGGAAGGGTTGCTGTATTTCCATGCTGCTCAGGGAGGCAGCGCAATTATCCTGAGCGCGACTTTGCCTTATTCATTGCGTTGCAAATTGCTAGGCGCCTTTGCTCGCGGCGCGGAATGGCCTGTGCCTATGCCGGTTCAGGATGCGGGTTATCCCTGGGTATCGCATCTGCATGAGCAAAATTTGATAGAAAAACAGCTGGCGACCCGTGCAGAAGTGCAACGCAGCGTCAGCGTGGGTTGGCTAACGCAGCTTGAAGATGCGCTCAACATGATTGAGCAAGCGGTCGCAGAACAACGTTGTATCTGTTGGATTCGTAATAGCGTCGATGACGCCATGCTGGTTTACCGCCAATTGCAACTGCGCGGCAAGGTGCCCGAAGAAGATCTATTACTGTTCCACAGCCGTTTTGCCTTTGTCGATCGTTTGCGCGTGGAGCAAAAGACGTTGGATTGGTTTGGTAAAAATACCGATCCGCATATTCGACGTGGGAAGGTACTTATTGCCACCCAGGTTATCGAGCAGAGCCTCGATATCGACCTGGATATGATGATCAGCGATCTGGCGCCCATCGATCTATTAATTCAACGAGCCGGACGTTTGCAACGACATATTCGTGACGAAAACGGCAATACCGGCGGTATGACGAAAGATGCGCGGCCTTCGCCGGTATTATCAATCTTTGCGCCCGAATGGCAGCCGGATGCCCAGACGGATTGGCTGGGGGAGGCGTTGTGCAATACCGGCTATGTTTATCCCGATCACGCCTGCCTGTGGCGTACGCAGGCGATATTGCGCGAATTGAAAGGCATCACTATGCCGGAGCAGGCCAGAACTCTGGTGGAAAGCGTCTATGAAGGCAGCATCGAGGCTCCGCCGGCATTATTGACGGTAGAAAATAAAGTTTATGGTGCCAGGCTTGGTGAACGAATGGCCGCCGGGCAGAACGTCCTATCCCACAACAAGGGCTACGACCGCCGCGCCAGCAGTACGTTATGGAGTCCTGCAGCGGAGCTGACCACCCGGCTCGGCGAGGAAACCCTGGATATTTATCTGGCCTACCGCACAGAGGAAGGTATTGAACCTTATGCCGGGGGAGACGAATTCCCATGGGAAAAAAGCCGGGTGCAGGTACGTGAGAGCTGGTGGCGTAAGCATGGTGCGGAACTGCCTCAGCTTACGGAGATGGAGCTGGACGATTTCAGAAAACAACGGCATCGGCCTTTGGGTGTCGTTCTGCTGCTGGAGCCAGACTGTGACTACTACCATCAAGCGCTGGGGCTTTTGGGAAGGTAATCCTTACAGGTGCGTGGATTCAGGGAGGATTTATCCCCGCTGGCGCGGGGAACGGTGTCTTAGGTTGCTATAAGCGGTTTATCCCCGCAGTTGCGGGGAACACGTTTCGTCCATAAGGATAGCAGGCATTGAGGAGGCGAAGGGAAACTTCCAAATAAATTTATGCATCTTAAGTAGCTATAAGCTTAAATAAATTGCCATCTGTAATTGACATGAGATAGGATGCATCTGTCAGCACCTGGCAACGGGAGCTGTAAGGCAGGGTTCCCGCCGCCAGGGCCGAACGTTGAACACTCGTATCCTATGGTGGGGCCCTGTTGATAGTCAACCTGTAACGGAGGCTCTATGCCGATTATCTTCAGACGCTATAAAAAATCACCAACCGGGAAGCAGCTCGATGCTCATGATTATGGTTACGCCGCCTGGCCAATCAAAGTGAAAGAACCGACCAAGAAACATCCAAGTAAGCGCTCCCCCGCTAGCCTGAGAGGGAAGAAACGGTAAAACAAGAACGGCTCCAAGGATGGAGCTATCCAATCACGGAGATAGAGGATACAACATGTTTTCACTAATTACCGAACCCTGGCTGCCAGTGGTCACCCGCACGGGCCAGAGTAAAAAGATTTCTCCGCAGCAGCTGCCGGACGACGATATTGTCGATCTGGCTTATCCCAGACCCGATTTTCAGGGAGCCGCCTATCAGTTTCTGATTGGCCTGCTGCAAACGGCGTATGCGCCGGAAGATGAGGAGGATTGGTACGATATATGGCACGAAGGGCTCGACAGCGAGGCCTGGCGGCGGGCGCTGGAGGTTATCGCGCCGGCGATGCAGTTTGGCCCGCAAAAGCCCGCCTTTTTGCAGGACCTCTCCACGCTGGAAAGCGAAAACAGCTCGATTTCCGGTTTGTTGGTCGATTCTCCCGGCGGCAACACCCTCAAACTTAATAAAGATCACTTCATCAAGCGCGACAGCTACCGGCGCTTCTGCCCGCATTGCACCGCGATGGCGTTATTTACCGTGCAAACTAATTCACCGGCGGCCGGGGCTGGGTTTCGCACCAGCATGCGCGGCGGCGGGCCGATGACGACGTTGGCGATGCCGCAAAATCACAATCTGCCGCTGTGGAAAAAGCTGTGGCTGAACGTGTTGCCCCAGGAGCAGCGGCCGTCATTGGCTGAGTTGCCGCAGATTTTCCCCTGGCTGGCGCCCACGCGCAGCAGCGAGAAGGCGGGGAATAGCGTGACGCCGGAAAACTCTCATCCTTTACAAGCCTATTGGGGCATGCCGCGCCGCGTTGAAATCGACTTTACTCACACAGAAGCGGGCAGTTGCGATCTCTGCGGTGAACATCATTCCGCCTTGCTGACGCAGATACGCAATAAAAACTATGGCGTGCAATATGAGGGGTGGCTGCATCCGCTGTCACCCTATCGGCAGGCGGTTAAAGCAGGCTCTCCGCTGTTGTCGCTCAAAGGGCAGCCGGGGGGCCTGGCCTATAAAGATTGGCTTGGCCTGGCGCTGGGGGCGGAGGATAAGTTTAACCGCACTGTGCCGGCAGAGGCGGTGCGCGAGCAAAGCTATCGCCGGCTAAGCCCGGCAGAACCGCTCTATATTTGGTGTTTTGGTTTCGATATGGACAACGCCAAGGCGCGTTGTTGGTATGAACACCGTTTACCCAGCTTGGCTATCGATAAAGTGGCGCTGCCACAATTCACCGGAACTATCGAACTTGTGGTCGCCTTGGCCATAGGCAGTCTGTCGTTGTTGAAATCGGCGCTGAAAGAGGCCTGGTTCGAGACGCCGAAGGAGGCGAAAGGCGATTTCAGCGTGTTGGATATCGCCTATTGGCAGGAAACCGAGGCTGATTTTCGCACGCTGCTGGCCTGCCTGATGCAAGAATTGCCCGATGAATCAGCGGACGCTCGCACCACGTTGCGTCAGTGGGAGTCCGCGCTGCATCAATATCTGTTTGTGACCTTCGATCGCCTGGCGTTGAACAATCCGGATGATAACCAGGCATTGCTGCGCATTCTTACCGCGCGGCGACTGCTGGATAAAAACTACACCAAGCAGAAGGTGCTGAAAGACTTAAAAACGCTGATGGCCGAACGCAAGGAGGTTCAGGGTGCTTAACAGTAATACCAGTAGAGACCTGGTTTTTACCCAGGTGGATGCGCAAGAGGCGTTAAAGCGTTGGTTTAATGATTTGCAGCAGCGAGATCATCACCAGTCTTTTAATGGCCGCTTATGGCGGGCAGAGCTGCGGCGAACGAAAGACCCGTATGAGTCACTAACCTGCGAAGGCTTTCGTGCGCTGTGCCAGCGGTTGGAAAAAACCATGCCGTTTCAGCCTGGCGATATGCTGGCATTGGCGTTATTTGCCAGCGTTGCAGCGCATGCCGGCCGAGCAAATGGGCAAGACAGTTTCGCCGCGCAGTTGGGTAAAGAGCTAAAGGGCCGCCCCTGTTTATCGCCTCTGCGTTTTGAACGTTTGCAGCAGGTAAGGCAGCCGGAGGAATTGCATAGCCAACTGATTAAAGCGGTGAAATTGCGCGGTGACGAAGGGGTGAACGTCGTTTCGCTGGCGGACGGGATATTTCTCTGGATGCGCGAGTGGTTGGCGCGCGAGGAACACCGCCCGGTCGATACCAATCCATTCCGCCGCAACAACGTGCGTTGGGCCAGTGAATACCTGATGGCATCCGGGAAATAGAGTAATTTAATAAGGACTTGATCATGACTACATTTATTCAGCTGCATTTATTAACCGCTTATGCACCGTCAAACTTGAACCGTGATGATACCGGGCGCCCGAAGACCGCCATTATGGGCGGCGTTGAGCGTTTGCGCGTCTCTTCACAAAGCTTAAAACGCGCCTGGCGCACTTCAGAAACCTTTGCCGCGTCATTGAACGGCCATATTGGCGCACGTACCCGGCGCCTGGGGCGAGAGATTTATCAGCAGCTGCTGAACGGCGGTGTAGCGGAGGAAACTGCGCTCGCGATTGCCGGCAATATCGCCGGCAAGCTGGGCGCCATTAAGAAGGATAAGAATGCGACGCCGGTTCAGAATCTGGATATCGAACAGTTGGTGCACATCAGTCCGGAAGAGCGGGAGAGAATCAGCCAACTGGTAAATGAGTTGATCGCGGCGCAGCGCGAGCCTAAAGAAGATGAACTGAATATTAAGCAGCTACTGGGTGAGCAGGCGCAAGGCGTGGATATCGCGCTGTTTGGCCGCATGCTGGCATCGAATCCTGAGTTTAACGTTGAGGCCGCGTGCCAGGTGGCTCATGCTTTGGGCGTTAGCGCAGTGGCGGTCGAAGAGGATTTCTTCACGGCGGTCGACGATCTCAATCGTAAAGAAGAAGATGCCGGTTCGGCGCATATGGGGGAACAGGGTTTCGCTTCCGCTCTGTTGTACAGCTATATCTGCATCAGCCGCGATCTGTTGCTGCAAAACTTGAATGGCGATGAGGCTTTGCTTGAACGCACCTTACGAGCCTTAACGGAAACGGCCATCACGGTTTCACCAACGGGAAAACAAAACAGCTTTGCGTCACGCGCTTATGCCTCTTATGTGCTGGCGGAAAAAGGCGAATGTCAGCCGCGTTCACTTTCTGTCGCCTTCTTCAATCCGGTGCGTGGCGAGGACCAACTTCAACAGGCTATTACCGGTCTGCAACAGCAGTATCAGAAGTTTGCGCGCGCTTACGACATGCATTCCGAAAGCTACCAGCTGAATGTGGAAAGCGGAGAGGGAACATTGGCAGGTTTGCTGGATTTTGTCGCCAAATAAGGAGGCTTCATGTCCCGTTATCTGTTATTCCAAATTTATGCGCCTTTGGTTTCCTGGGGCACGGCTGCGGTAGGGGAGGTGCGTCATACAGATGCAATTCCAAGTCGCTCTGCTTTGCTGGGGCTGTTGGCGGCAGCACTGGGTATTCCCCGGGAGAGGGAAGAAGAGCTGAATCAATTTAATCAGCATTATCGTTTTGCCATCTTGCCGTTGTCATCTCGCGAGCAATGGTTACGCGATTACCACACCACTCAAGTGCCGAGAGAGAATAAAAAACGCCGTTACTTCACCCGACGGGAAGAGCTGACGCAGGCGCCACAAGAGGTGGGCACGATGCTGTCCTCGCGGGAATACCGATGTGATGCCTATTATCTGGTTGCCGTTAGCGCTGAACCCGATGCTCCTGTAGATCTGGAAGCTCTGGCTCAGGCGCTGAGAAAGCCGGTATTTCCCCTGTATCTGGGGCGTAAGGCGTGCCCTCTGGCGCTGCCTCTGGCGCCCAGAGTTCTTACCGGGAATTTGGCAGAGGTTTTTCGCGCAGGAGAACAGCAGCTGGAACAGGATTTGGCCTTATTGTATTCACCGGCCAAGCCGGAGGCTCTTTGTTACTGGGAAGGCGTGGCCGAAGGTGTGGAATTAACAGAGTCGCGGCAACGCAACGATCGGCCTATCAGCCGGAAACGTTGGCAGTTTGGTATGCGCTTGCAGCATAGCGGTAAATATCGGAGGGAGGCGTAATGTTTCTTTCTCGTATCACTTTGGATTTGGCCAGGTTGCCACCGGTTATGTTGGACAAATGGCTCAGTGAGCAACAGGCTTACGCCAGCCACCAATGGTTATGGCAGCTGTTCCCCGAAGAGCAGGAAAGGCGCTATTTATTTCGTCAGGAACCTTCCGTTTCTCAAGGTGTGTTTTATCTGCTGTCGGAGAAACGGCCGCAACAGCAGCACAATTTGTTCCAGATCGCGACTAAACCCTATGAACCGCAGTTGGTGAAGGGCATGAGGCTGTTTTTCAGCCTGCGGGCGAACCCGGTGGTTACCCGGCAGGGCAAACGCAGTGACGTGATGATGGACGCGAAATTTCACGCAAAGCGGCAAGGCGTCCCTCCGAGTGAGTGGCGGGCATTGCAAGAGCAGGCGGCCCAGCGTTGGTTGCAGGAACAGGGCGATCGCCATGGATTCCGGTTGATGCCGTTAGCGGAAGACTTCACGCATGTTGTCTCTTTCCAGTCACAGCGGTTGTTGCGCCGGGATGGGGAAAAACCGATTACTTTCAGCACGGTGGATTATGCTGGCTATCTGACTGTCACCGAGCCGAAGCTTTTTTTACCGGCGCTGCATGCAGGTTTGGGCAAAAGCAAAGCATTGGGTTGCGGGCTATTAATGATCAAAAGGGGGTAACGGATGGGTTTTATCCCTCTCAGCCCAATTCCCCTGAAAGATCGAACCTCACTGGTTTTCCTGCAGTATGGCCAGATTGACGTGATTGATGGTGCGTTTGTCCTGGTGGATAAAACGGGAGTTCGTACTCATATTCCGTTGGGTTCGGTTGCTTGCATCATGTTGGAGCCGGGAACCCGGGTGTCACATGCTGCAGTGAGGTTGGCCGCCACTGCGGGCACACTGCTGGTTTGGGTCGGAGAGGCTGGCGTACGGTTATACGCCAGCGGCCAGCCGGGTGGTGCGCGTTCGGACCGTTTGTTGTACCAGGCCAAATTGGCTTTGGACGAAGACCTGCGTCTAAAAGTGGTTCGTAAAATGTTTGAGCTGCGCTTCGGAGAGCCTGCGCCCAGCAGGCGCTCTGTAGAGCAATTGCGTGGTATTGAAGGCGCCAGAGTAAAGCAAACTTATTCGCTGCTGGCTCAGCGCTATGGCGTGAAGTGGCATGGACGTCGCTATGATCCTAAGGATTGGGAAAAAGGCGATGTGGTTAACCAGTGCATCAGCGCTGCAACTTCTTGCTTATATGGCATCACTGAGGCTGCGGTGCTAGCGGCAGGTTATGCCCCCGCGATTGGCTTTGTGCACACCGGCAAGCCCTTATCTTTTGTCTATGATATTGCGGATATTATTAAGTTCGAAGGTGTGGTTCCCAAAGCGTTCGAAATTGCCGCCAGTTCCCCTCTATCTCCTGATAAAGCCGTGCGTATAGCCTGTCGGGATATTTTCCGTGCTCAAAAAACATTGAGCCGCTTGATCCCCTTAATTGAAGAAGTATTGGCTGCTGGCGAGATCGAAGTTCCTAAGCCCTTTGATGATGCTCAACCACCGGCTATTCCTGAACCTGCTTCATTAGGAGATGTGGGCCACAGGAGCCGTAACTGATGGGGATGGTCGTAATAGTGACGGAAAACGTCCCTCCACGGCTGCGTGGCAGATTAGCGGTGTGGCTGTTGGAAGTCAGGGCTGGCGTTTATGTCGGTGATACCTCCCGCAAAGTGCGTGAAATGATCTGGCAACAGATTAGCGTATTGGCCGATGAAGGTAACGTTGTTATGGCTTGGGCAACGAATAACGAGTCCGGGTTTGATTTTCAAACTTGGGGGGAAAACCGGCGTGAACCGGTGGATCTGGATGGGTTAAGGTTGGTTTCTTTTTACCCCCTGAAAGATCAGTAAGTTATAGATCTTTAACAACGTGGAAAAGTTGGTGGAATTTTAAGAGTAAAAAAACTCTTATGATAACAATGTGTTAATTTTAGAGTATTCCCCGCACCAGCGGGGATAAACCGTGGCGCTGACCAAAACGAATATGTACAACGTCGTATTCCCCGCACCAGCGGGGATAAACCGGAGTCTGAAAAATGCTCATCCTAGCCATATTAGTATTCCCCGCACCAGCGGGGATAAACCGCATTACGAAAAACTCCGCAAGAGACAACTGGAGTATTCCCCGCACCAGCGGGGATAAACCTCGCCATCAGTCGCAGATGAGATGATGAACGCCGTATTCCCCGCACCAGCGGGGATAAACCGCATCTCAACGCGGACGGCAGCATCGTCACTTCGTATTCCCCGCACCAGCGGGGATAAACCGGATGCTTATAACATCATGGAACGTCTGGACGCGTATTCCCCGCACCAGCGGGGATAAACCGGCTAAAAATTGATTTGACAAAAAAACAGTAAGGTATTCCCCGCACCAGCGGGGATAAACCGCCGGAATCCGGTTACGTCGGCATTATGGCCAGCGTGTTCCCCGCGCCAGCGGGGATAAACCGGCTTTTTTTACTGCTAACTTAGAGTTCTACGAGTGTTCCCCGCGCCAGCGGGGATAAACCGCGCATATCAGTAACGGTAACATTGTTGGTGATGTGTTCCCCGCGCCAGCGGGGATAAACCGCTCTCAACGGTTGAATGAGTCTGCTAACGCATGTGTTCCCCGCGCCAGCGGGGATAAACCAGATATGCAACAGATTGGCATCGGCGGCACTCTATTATTTTTAATATAATCACTTCTTATTAATTTAATTATTAAAACTTACAATTTAGTCTTGTGATTAATTAAATTCTTTGTTTTTATTTGAGTTTGTTTATTTTTGATGATAATTATTGGTTTGATTGTAGGCAATATTGCAGTAAGTCAATTTTTTAATGATATTGATTAACCATATTACATTATCCATTAAAGGAAGTGTCATTATGCCAACGATAAGGGACTTAACGTTAGATGAGATGAAACTGATTGGCGGCTGTGGGGATGGAAACAACGGCGGCGATCGCGATAGGCCCAGCCGCGGCGCCCAGAGCTCCTGTGCTAATCAGGTTGGGATGGGGGCTATCATTGGTGCATTTACCGGCTTCCCCGGCGGCCCACCAGGAATGCTTGGCATGGCGCTTGCCGGCGGTTTGATGGCTGCAGTATCCTGCGCTGACAACAGCCCAGCCAAAAATAATAATAAAAATAACCATGATAATGGTGCGCTTGGTGGCAATAAAAATGCGAATAGCGTTAACGGGCAGTGCCGCTGGTAATGCTATAAAACCATTTACTCCTGTAGATATAGCTATGGCTAACAAACGCATTATCAACCTGCTTTGTAATATGATGGCTTTGACGTTGAGCATATTGCTTGTTGCTCTATCCTCACTCCAGGTTATTTCATACGGGGAGCATTTGGCGGACGCGGCCATCGCGGTATTGACGTTCTTTGGCATCAGAAGCTGTGGCCTAATGTGCGTAAGTTTTTTCCGTTGGTACCAGGGTGGGAATAGCGGCGCTGCACCTGATAGATAAATGGTGCCGGCAGGGGCGCTGCCGGCACCATTGCCGTTACGACACCAGCTCCAGCCCGGCGACCCGGCGCCAGTAGCCGTTGCAGTCGGCGCCTTCGGTCAGCGCCAGCGGCTGCTCGCCCCGTTCGTTGGCGCGAAAGCGCGCGATCTGCTCCAGCGTCTCGGCACCCTGTGGCGACAGCCGCACGATGTCCACCAGCCCCTGCATGCTCTGCAGCTCGTTGCCCAGGTTGTAGCAGTAACCGCTCATGGTCTGGATGCCGTTGAGCACGAACACCTGCTGCTGCTCCTGGGAACGCATCATGCGGCCCTGCGGATACTTGATGCAGCAGGTCTCGCATTCGTCCTTGCCGCGGTTCTCCGAACGGGCGGTGAAGCAGCGGGCCGAATAGGCCAGCGGCAGGTGGCCGTAGCTCAGGACTTCCACTTCAAAGTCGTGGCGGAAACCCAGCTCCTGGCACTGCGCCAGCAGATTGGCCAGCCAGTCGCGCGACAGCTCGACCGGCATGCACCAGCGCATCATGCCCTGGCGGCGCAGCAGGCGCAGGGTATAGGCGTTGTAGCAGTTCAGCGCGTGGCCGGCAACGAACGGCAGGCCGCGCTCCGCCGCCATATTTACCGCCCCCAGATCGTTGGCTTCGATCAGGAACTCGCCGTTCTCCACGTAGCGCTTCAGCTCGTTAAGCTCTGAAGGCGCCTGCAGCAGCGCCAGGGTGGAGAGCACCACCTGCTTGCCGCTGCGGGCTATCTCCTGCGCCAGCGCCAGCCAGTCGCCGGCCTTCATCTCGCGCCGCTTGGTGCAGACGCTTTCGCCCAGGTAGATAATCTCGGCGCTGCTGTTTACCGCCTGCTGATAAAACGCCGCGATATCGTTTTTTGGCCAGTAGTAGAGCACCGGCCCCAGTGCGTATTTCATGCTTCCTCCGGCTACTGCCATTTGCGGTGGTAGGCGCCCAACGTGGTCTGGGTGCCTTCGGACATCGCCCCCAGCGTCTCCATCCAGGCGGCGTCGGCCTGATAGGCGGCCGGATCGGCCAGGCAGCGGTCGATCGCCCGGCGCCAGACGCGCGCCACCTGGCTGACGTAGGCCGGGCTGCGCTGGCGGCCTTCGATCTTCACCGAGGCGATATTGGCGGCCAGCAGCTCCGGCAGCAGCGCCAGGGTATTCAGGCTGGTGGGCTCTTCCAGCGCGTGATAGCGCAGGTCGTCCACCAGATAGCGGCCCTTGCACAGCGTCGGGTAACCGGCGTTTTCGTGGTCCTGATAGCGGTCGATCAGCACGTCGTTCAGCCGCGACTCCATGCCCTGTGCGGTTTGCTGCCAGCGCACGTAGCGCGCCGGCGAACAGGCACCGACGGTGTTCGGCGATTCACCGGTCAGGTAAGAAGAGAGGTAGCAGCGGCCTTCGGCCATGATGCACAGGCTGCCGAAGGCGAACACCTCCAGCGGCACCGGGCTGGTGCGCGCCAGCTGTTTGACCTGATGCATCGACAGCACGCGCGGCAGCACCACCCGGGCCACGTCGAAGTGGCGCTGATAGAAACGGATCGCCTCTTCGTTGGTGGCGGAAGCCTGCACCGACACGTGGCGCTCCAGCTGCGGATAGCGCTCCGCGGCATATTCCAGCATCGCCAGATCGGCCAGGATCAGCGCGTCGGCGCCCAACTGGGCCGCCATATCCACCGCCCGCTGCCAGCGCGCATAGCCGTCCGGATGCGCGAAGGTGTTGATGGCGATATGCAGCTTGCGGCCGTGGCGGTGTACGTAGTCGGCCGCCTCCTGCAGCTTTTTCTCGGTGAAGTTGAGACCGGCGAAGTGGCGTGCGTTGGTATCGTCTTTCAGGCCGATGTAGACGGCGTCGGCGCCGTTATCCACCGCGGCCTTCAGGGCCGGCAGGTTGCCGGCGGGACAAAGCAGCTCCATAGATTTATCCTGACTCAGCCCGCGCCCGGCCGGGCATGGGCGGTCATAAGGTTGCCGGCGACCCTTTCCCGCCGGCAAACGCGAATCGGGGAGGCAATTTTAGTGAAAGGCGCGTGAACAGGTTTTGATTTGGGGCAGCTTCTGGCGTATTGATAAACATGGCGGCGGAATGCACTATTTGTTGATATAGACCGCTGAAGCGGCGCGCCGTTGTGGCAAAATAGCGTTAGTCTGTGTTGAAAGGAGTGAATGACCGTGTTGGAACAACTACGAGCACGCATTGTGCGCCAGGGGCCGTCGCTGCTGCGCGTACCGCTAAAATTCACGCCGTTTGCTCTGCAGCGCCAGCTTCTGCAACAGGTGCTGGGCTGGCAGTTCCGCCAGGCGCTGGCGGATGGCGATTTGGAATTTCTCGAGTCGCGCTGGTTAAAGATCGAAGTTCGCGATCTGGCGCTACACTGGTTTATGACGGTTGAAAACGACAAACTGGTTGTCAGCCAGCATGCCGAAGCGGACGTCAGCTTCAGCGGCGACGTCAACGATCTGATCCTGATCGCTGCGCGCAAGCAAGATCCTGATACGCTGTTCTTTCAGCGTCGGCTGCAGATTGAAGGGGATACCGAATTGGGCCTGTATGTAAAAAATCTGATGGACGCCATTGAGCTGGAAAGCATGCCTGCGCCGCTGCGCATGGGGCTGCTGCAGCTGGCCGATTTTGTCGAAGCAGGGCAGCAGGAGGGCACGGCGCAGGCTTCCCGTGTACCGGTATCATGCTGATCCGCGTAGAGATCCCGGTAGATGCGGCGGGTATCGATGCTCTGCTGCGCCGCGCCTTCGGCCGCGATGACGAAGCCGATTTGGTGCAGCAGCTGCGCGAAGACGGCCTGCTGACCCTGGGCATCGTCGCCACCGACGACGAAGGCGGGGTGGTGGGCTACGCCGCCTTCAGCCCGGTCGACGTGGCGGGCGAAGACCGCCAATGGGTCGGTCTGGCGCCGCTGGCGGTGGACGAAAGCCTGCGCCGCCAGGGCCTGGGTGAAAAGCTGATCTACGAAGGGCTGGATTCGCTCAACGAGTTCAGCTACGCCGCGGTGGTGGTGCTGGGCGATTCGGCTTATTACGGCCGTTTCGGCTTCAAACCGGCGGCGGCCTATGGCCTGCACTGCCGTTGGCCGGGCGCGGAAGCGGCGTTCCAGGTTTATCCGCTGGCGGAAGACGCCCTGAACGGCGTCAGCGGCGAAGTCGCATACTCGGCGCCTTTTAACCGGTTTTGAGTGTTAATTCACTGATAATTAATCAGAAATCGGTGATTGGTAAAAAATTTTGAAGGCCGGTTTTAATTTTATTAAAAATCAAATGGTTATGATTTTATAAAGTTTTAATATATTCGGTGAAATTTTAGGTTAATAAATTTCATTTATAATTCAATAATGTACTCTTAGAGTGTTCCCCGCGTCAGCGGGGATAAACCGGCAAGGGACATAACATCCCATGGGTTACGAGTGTGTTCCCCGCGTCAGCGGGGATAAACCGGTAGCGTCGGCTGTTTATGCTGTTAATATACAGTGTTCCCCGCGTCAGCGGGGATAAACCGCATCCCTCTGGTCTTCCTGCTCGGCATTACCCGTGTTCCCCGCGTCAGCGGGGATAAACCGAGAATGTCGGTCGGCGGAATAGCACGGTAACTGTGTTCCCCGCGTCAGCGGGGATAAACCGCGCCACCAGATCGCCGTCACCGGATTTCGCGGGTGTTCCCCGCGTCAGCGGGGATAAACCGAATGATTAAGCAAAGAGTAATCGGTGCTTGTTGTGTTCCCCGCGTCAGCGGGGATAAACCGGCTCTCTGTTGCTCTTACGCTTAGCCATGCTGGTGTTCCCCGCGTCAGCGGGGATAAACCGCAGCCTGACATCATGTCTGGCGCGGCTGGTTGGTGTTCCCCGCGTCAGCGGGGATAAACCGTATGCGGAGGCTGAATAATGACTAAGGTTTTCGTGTTCCCCGCGTCAGCGGGGATAAACCGGGGGCGGAATGAACCTACATGGGATTGTGAGCGTGTTCCCCGCGTCAGCGGGGATAAACCGGGCGCACCGGTCTACATCGTCGTTTCACCTGAGTGTTCCCCGCGTCAGCGGGGATAAACCGCCATCCATGACAGCGCGCAGCGGGGCGGTGATGTGTTCCCCGCGTCAGCGGGGATAAACCGAAGTTCACCACCATTTCCCAACCCAATTTAATGTGTTCCCCGCGTCAGCGGGGATAAACCGCAGTAGAGCCGCCAGCGCATCGCGGGACTCCGGGTGTTCCCCGCGTCAGCGGGGATAAACCGTTTCAACGCTGCCACGCGCGCCGCTATATTGTGTGTTCCCCGCGTCAGCGGGGATAAACCGCGTGTAGCTCGGCAAAACAAGGTGCTCGCGGCCGTGTTCCCCGCGTCAGCGGGGATAAACCGATGACGAAGCTCTAAAGTAATCCTCTCCATTTGTGTTCCCCGCGTCAGCGGGGATAAACCGCCTCATCGACTGGGCGAAGTGGGAACCGGCGAGTGTTCCCCGCGTCAGCGGGGATAAACCGCAGCTCATAGCCGCGGCGACCGAACGCGCCGGCGTGTTCCCCGCGTCAGCGGGGATAAACCGGTGACGATCCGGGACACCTACGCGCATTATCTGTGTTCCCCGCGTCAGCGGGGATAAACCGCAATGGCTGGCAACCCTCGATAACAAGACGACGTGTTCCCCGCGTCAGCGGGGATAAACCGAACATATCGGCCCCGGCTTGGCGGTGTTTGGTGTGTTCCCCGCGTCAGCGGGGATAAACCGTATTCGTGACGGAATATCAACGCCGGAAGAAGGTGTTCCCCGCGTCAGCGGGGATAAACCGGTGAGAGTGATCAGGGTTATGCAGGCTTCCCGGTGTTCCCCGCGTCAGCGGGGATAAACCGAGTACGTTTCCGCCCTGCTGGCAGAGATTAAGGTGTTCCCCGCGTCAGCGGGGATAAACCGCGCACATCGTCGGTGGCCTGCTTGCGGCTAAAGTGTTCCCCGCGTCAGCGGGGATAAACCGGCGCGCGTTTGGGACATGACAGTACTTCGACAGTGTTCCCCGCGTCAGCGGGGATAAACCGTCATCGACCACGAAATCGTCCTGCTTGTGATCGTGTTCCCCGCGTCAGCGGGGTTAAACCGCAAGAAAAAACCCGGCAAAAGCCACCCAATGCGTGTTCCCCGCGTCAGCGGGGATAAACCGGGGGCCGCATACCCTGGGGAGGCACTGCCCGGGTGTTCCCCGCGCCAGCGGGGATAAACCGATATCCCGCCAGGCGCTTAGCCAGTTCAGCCAGTGTTCCCCGCGCCAGCGGGGATAAACCGCAGCCTGTATCTGGTATCGACGTTGCCGCGCTGTGTTCCCCGCGCCAGCGGGGATAAACCGTTCAACCAGTTGTGATTTTCGAGACCGACGATGTGTTCCCCGCGCCAGCGGGGATAAACCGGATTTGATGTGCTACAGGTCAAAGTTTATTCAGTGTTCCCCGCGCCAGCGGGGATAAACCGCTGGCCAGAGCCATGAGCGGCTCCCTCAGTGTGTGTTCCCCGCGCCAGCGGGGATAAACCGATTGCCTTGTGAGCTGTCATCCACTGGCACAGGTGTTCCCCGCGCCAGCGGGGATAAACCGTGGGAAGGTTTTTATGGGCTGCAGCCGATAAAGTGTTCCCCGCGCCAGCGGGGATAAACCGCTCGCACGATTCAATCGGTAAATGGGCGTATTGTGTTCCCCGCGCCAGCGGGGATAAACCGAGGTTCAGGTATTTCAATTTGCGTGGTAATGCGTGTTCCCCACGCCAGTGGGGATAAACCGCGGAAACTGCCAACTCCCTGACGGTTAGCGGTGTGTTCCCCACGTCAGCGGGGATAAACCGAATATTGGGTTGCGCGTATCACTTTCCGCTATGTGTTCCCCGCCTCAGCGGGGAGAAATCAACAGTGATACTGGATAAGGTGATGAAGGAATAGGGGACATGCATCAATAAAGTAATGAGTACCTTACTCTGGCAGCAAATAGTCTAATGACAGCGGCGGGTGGTTCACCAGCCGCTCTTTTTGCGCTTTGCTCAACTGCTTTACCCGATATTCCAGCCTCAGCGCCGTCGAGCGATCCCCCACCGGGCAGTGAAACGCCAGCGTCAGTTCCCCTTTGCCGCGCAGCGCCTTGGCGCCTTTGCCAGCCTGATGCTGGGCCAGCCGCCGCGCCACGTCGGTGGTGATGCCGGTATACAGCATGCCGTTGGGCAGGCGCAGCATGTAGAGGTGCCAGTTATTCTCAGCCATTTGCCAATCAAATCGGGTGAAACAGAACCTAATCGTATCATATCAGGCTATTATCAGGCGCAAGAGACGAGGGGAGAACTGCGTTGAATCAGCCAGATGATTTAGAACACATCCGCCATTTTATCGGCAAGCAGCACGTGCTGACGCTGTGCGCCGGCAACGGCATGGATATGTGGTGCGCCAACTGTTTTTACGTGTTTGACGCCGAACGTATGGCGCTGTGGCTGATGACCGAGCCTCACACCCGCCACGGCGAGCTGATGCTGCAGAACGCCGGGGTGGTGGGCACCATCGCGCCCAAGCCGAAGAGCATTGCGTTGATCCGCGGCGTGCAGTACCGCGCCGAGGCGGTAATGCTGAGCGGCGAGGAGGATGCGCAGGCGCGCGCCCGTTACTGCCGGCGTTTCCCGATCGCCAAAGCGATGAAGGCGCCGGTGTGGCAATTGAGTTTGCAGGAGGTGAAGATGACCGACAACACCCTCGGCTTCGGCAAGAAGCTGCATTGGGCGCGGTCTATACTTTAAGCTGAACAATTATTAGCACGGGAGATCTCATGGCGCGAGCACTGATAGTGGGGGCCACCGGGCTGGTGGGGAAGGCGCTGTTGCAGCTGTTGCAGGACGCTCCGCAGGTGACGGCGATCGTGGCGCCGACGCGCGCGCCGCTGCCGCCGCACGCCAAGTTGACCAACCCGGTGGGCGACGATCTGTTCGAATTGCTGAGCAGCCTGCAGCAACCCGTCGATATTATTTTCTGCTGCCTGGGCACGACCCGTAAAGCGGCCGGCAGCGACGCCAATTTCCGCTATGTCGATTATCAGCTGGTGATCGAAAGCGCGCTGACCGGGCGGCGGCTCGGCGCGCAGCATTGTCTGGCAGTCAGTTCCTTGGGGGCTAACCCGCGTTCGTCGTTCCTGTATAACCGCACCAAAGGCGAAATGGAGCAGGCGCTGCGTGAGCAGAACTGGCCGCGCCTGACGCTGGTGCGTCCATCGATGCTGCTGGGCGAACGCCCGTCGCCGCGTTTGCTGGAGCGGCTCACCACACCGCTGTTCAAACTGCTACCGGGCAAGTGGCGAGCCGTCGCCGCCGAAGACGTGGCGCAGACGCTGTTGCAGCAGGCATTCAGCCCCGGCAGCGGAGTTACGGTGCTGGAGTCCGACCAACTGCATCGCTATGGCAACGTACACTGAGATTATCGAAAGCCAGCTCCATGCCCGGCGGCAGCTCGTTGTCCATCAGCCACAGATCGAGATGATGGCTGATATGCGTCAACAGCGTGCGCCGCGGCTGCAACCGCTGCTGCGTTTCCAGTGCGCGGGTCAGATCGTTGTGGTTGCGCGGCGCCTGCGGCTGTGGCGGCAGGCTGCAGTCGAGCACCAGCAGATCCAGCGGCGTCCCCTGTAAAAAATCTGCGGTAGCCGGCGGCAGGCCGAGGGTATCGGTCAGGTAGGCCAGGGACTGCCCCTCCGCCTGAATCAAATAGCCGTGGGTCAGTTTGGAATGCTGCAGCGGTAGCGGCGTGATGCGCATGCCGCCCAGCTCGACGGTTTCGAAGGCCTGCAGCGGCGGCTGAAACGCCAAAATGCCGGGGTGTTTGAACAGGTCATCGCAGCCCAGCTCATCCGGCGGGCCGTAGACCGGAATGGAATTTCCGCACCCCCAGCGCAAAGGAAATAACCCCTGAACGTGATCCATGTGGTAATGTGTCAGTAAAAAACGTTGAATTTGCCCCGCCGAAAACCGCCGCTCCAGAGACGGCAATCCCGCATCCAGCAAGGTGGTTTCCCCCTGATAGTTGAGCATTGCGCTGCACGGCCGCCGCCGGAATGCCGGTTCGCGCCGCGCCCGTTGGCAGACCAGGCAGTCGCAGCCGAACACCGGCACCTGCTGTGCGCCGCCAGTACCGAGAAAGGTCAATTGCATACATCCTCCCCGCTTAAAGATACTTCTCCGCAAAGCCGTCAATATCGCGGAAATCCGCCAGTCTTTCCTGCAGCGTCTGATGATCCCAGTGCCACCACTGGCTGCGCTCGATGCGTTCAATCAGCGCGTCGTCGAAGCGCATGCCGATCTTTTTGGCCGCTACCCCGGCGACGATGCTGTACGGCGCGACGTCCTTGGTCACCACCGCCGCGCTGCCGATCACCGCGCCGTTGCCAACGCTGACCCCCGGCATCAGGATGGCGTTATGGCCGATCCACACGTCGTGGCCAACGGTAACCTGGTGCTGGCGCCGCCAGTCGAAAAACGCCGCGTCGTCTTCCCCCAGGCCGTAGTCGGAGGCGCGGTAGGTGAAGTGGTGCTGGGCGATGCGCTGGTAGGTCGGGTGGTTGCCCGGGTTGATGCGCGCGTAGGAGGCGATGGAGACGAACTTGCCGATGGTGGCGTAAAAAATCTGGTTGTGGCCGGCGGTGTAGGAATAGTCCCCCATCTCCACCTCTTCCAGAATGGCGTCGTCGGCCAGGTGCACATACTGGCCAAGGCGGGTGCGGTTAAGGATGACGTTATCGCCGATTTTCGGCTGGGCAAAGTCGGTCATGGCATGGCGTCCTGAGGTTGTGTGGCGGCGGCGGGCAACAGCGCCAGCAGCGCCGCCAGGGTATCTTCCAGGTTGCCATCGTTATCCAGCAACCGGCAGCCGGCGGGCAGGCTGTGCTGGTACTCCGTCGCCCGCATCAGCCGCCTCTCGATCTGCTCGGCGTTTTCCCGCCCGCGGCGCTGCAGGCGTTGGCGCAGTACCTCAGGGCTGACCTGCAGGCACACCGGCAGCAGCTGCCCGCCGTAGCGCTGCTGCGCCTGCGGCAGGTGGGCGCGCGAGCCGTTGACCACCACGTCGATCCCCTGCAGCAGCCAAAGATCCACCTCGATCCCGAAGGCGTAATGGTGTTGATGCGCCTGCCAGTCCAGTGCGAACAGCCCCTTGGCGCGGCGGCGCAAAAACTCCGGCTCGCTGAGCGCAATATGGTTCTCGCAGCCGGCGTCCGCCGGCCGGGTGATATAACGGTGCGCCACCAGCGGCGCGCTGTCGGCGCAGCCGCGCAGCCGCGCGAGCAGGCTGTCCTTGCCCGAACCGGACGGCCCCATCAGATAGATAAGCTGCGCCATCAGAACACCTGCCTGCCCTGGCGCCAGACGTTCTGCACGTAGATATGCTCGCCGTGCGGCCGTGCCAGTACCAGATCCGCCCGCAGCCCTTCGGCGATGGCACCGCGATCCTGCAGATCCAGCGCCCGCGCCGGGTTGCGGGTGATCATGCGCACCGCCTGCGGCAGGTCATAACCGTTGCGATCGTCCGCCGCGATGCGGAACGCCGCGTCCAGCAGGCTGGCCGGGTAATAGTCGGAAGAGAGAATATCCAGCACCCCCAGCGCCGCCAGGTGATGCGCCGCCACGTTGCCGGAATGGGAACCGCCGCGCACGATGTTCGGCGCGCCCATCAGCACCTGCAGCCCCTGCCGGTGCGAAGCGCGGGCGGCGTCCTCGGTGGTGGGGAACTCGGCGATGGCGCTGCCCAGCGCACAGGACTCCGCCACGTGTTCGGCGGTGGCGTCGTCGTGGCTGGCCAGCGAGATATGGCGCGCGCGGCAGTGGGCGGCGATCGCCTCGCGGTTCGGTGCGGCCCAGCGGGCGGAAAGCCCGACCTGCTGCTCTTCGAACTCGCTCATCTGCTGGTCGTTAAGGTGGTATTTGCCCTGATAATACTCACGGTACTTTTCGCGCGAGGCGAACTGGCGCTGGCCCGGCGAATGGTCCATCAGCGACACCAGCGACACCCCGGGTTTGTCCATCAGCTGTTCGAACAGCGGCAGGGTGCTTTCATGCGGCAGCTCGCAGCGCAGGTGCAGCCGATGCTCGGCGCGGTTCACCCCGGCGCGCTGGCTGTGGATCACTGCGTCGATCATTTTTTGCAGGTTCTCCAGCCGGTGGCCGCCGTCGCGCACGTCGCCGATCGCCACCGCGTCCAGCACCGTGGTGATGCCGTTGGCCACCATCAGCGCGTCGTGGCTGCTCATCGCCGAATGCGCCGGCCAGTCGACGTTGGGGCGCGGGGTGAAAAACTTGTCCAGATTGTCGGTGTGCAGCTCGATAAGCCCGGGCAGCAGCCAGCCGCCGTCGCCGTCCAGCGCCTGCGGCAGCTGGCTTGGGGTATCGGCAAAGCTGCGGATCGCGCCCTCGTGCATCTCCAGTGAACCGGCCACTACCTGGTCATCCAGCACCAGCTTAACGTTATTGATGATCATCAGAGGGTCTCCAGCGCCCGTGGCGCCTGCATGTCATATAACCGGTCGGCGACCTGCCGGCGGACGCCTTCGTCATGGAAAATGCCGACGATGGCCGCACCGCGCGCCTTGGCCTGTTCTATCAGCGCCACCACCGCCGCGCTGTTGCGGCTGTCGAGCGAGGCGGTGGGCTCGTCCAGCAGCAGGATCGGGTAGTCGACGATAAAACCACGGGCGATGTTGACCCGCTGCTGCTCGCCGCCGGAGAAGGTGGACGGCGCCAGCTGCCACAGGCGCTGCGGCACGTTGAGCTGGTCGAGCAGCGTTTCGGCGCGCTGGCGGCATTCGGCGCGGTCGACGCCCAGTTCCAGCAGCGGCTGCATCACGACGTCGAGGGCGCTGATGCGCGGGATCACCCGCAGAAACTGGCTGACCCAGCCGAGGGTATGGCGGCGCACCGCCAGGATCTGGCGCGCCTCGGCCTGCACCATGTCCAGCCACTCCCCCTGGTGGTTGACCCAGATATGGCCGCTGTCGGGCAGGTAGTTGGCGTACAGCGAGCGCAGCAGGGTGGATTTGCCGCTGCCGGAGTGGCCGTGCAGCACCACGCATTCGCCGCTGCCGACCGTCATGTTGGCGTCGTGCAGCACCGGCAGCCGGGTGCCGTGCTGCTGGTGCAGCACGAAGGTTTTGCTCAGGTGTTCAACTCGAATTTGAATGGTCATCTGTTATCGCCTTGGGTTACGACAGCACCGAAGAAACCAGCAGCTGGGTATAAGGATGGTGCGGATCGTCCAGCACCCGATCGGTGAGGCCGCTTTCCACCACTTCGCCCTGCTTCATCACCAGCAGCCGGTGCGCCAGCAGCCGCGCCACGCCGAGATCGTGGGTGACGATCACCGCCGCCAGCTGCATCTCCACCACCAGGTTGCGCAGCAGATCGAGCAGGCGCGCCTGCACCGAAACGTCCAGCCCGCCGGTCGGTTCATCCATAAACACCAGCCGGGGGTGGGTGACCAGGTTGCGGGCGATCTGCAGCCGTTGCTGCATGCCGCCGGAGAAGGTGGTCGGCAGGTCATCGAGGCGCGACAGCGGGATCTCGACGTCCTCCAGCCACTGGCCGGCCTGGCGGCGGATGTCGCCGTAGTGGCGCTGGCCGATGGCCATCAGCCGTTCGCCGATGTTGCCGCCGGCGGAAACCTGCGGCCGCAGCCCGTCGAGCGGGTGCTGGTGCACCACGCCCCAGTCGGTGCGCAGCAGGCGGCGGCGGTCGCTCTCAGCCATGGCGTACAGGTCATGCCGGCTGTCGGCCTGCGGGCGATAGAGGATCTGCCCGCGCTGCGGCGCCAGCCGCGCCGAAATCGACTTCAGCAGCGTGGTCTTGCCGGAGCCGGATTCGCCGACGATGCCCAGCACTTCGCCGGGGTAGATATCGAACGACACATCGCTGAAGCCTTTGCCGGGCGCATACAGATGGGTGAGGTGGCTCACCGACAGCAGCGGCGTGGTGCTCAGTGGGGTGGAAGTCATCAGTGCTGCGCCTCTTGCGAAGGTTGCGCCAGCTGTTGCCGGCAGTAGTCGGTGTCCGAACAGACGAACATGCGGTTGCCCTGGTCATCGAGCACCACCTCGTCCAGATAGCTGTGGCGCGAACCGCACAGGGCGCAGGGTTCGTCCCACTGCTGCACGCTGAACGGATGGTCGTCGAAGTCCAGGCTCTCCACCTTGCAGAACGGCGGCAGGGCGTAGATGCGCTTCTCGCGCCCGGCGCCGAACAGCTGCAGCGCCGGCAGCATGTGCATTTTCGGGTTATCGAACTTCGGGATCGGCGACGGGTCCATCACATAGCGGTCGTTCACCTTCACCGGGTAGGCGTAGGTGGTGGCGATGTGGCCGTAGCGCGCGATGTCCTCATACAGCTTCACCTGCATCACGCCGTACTCTTCCAGCGCGTGCATCTTGCGGGTCTCGGTTTCGCGCGGCTCGATAAAGCGCAGCGGCTCCGGGATCGGCACCTGATAAATCAGGATCTGGTCCTCGCGCAGCGCGGTTTCCGGGATGCGGTGGCGGGTCTGGATCAGCGTCGCCTCCGGCGTGCGTTCGGTGGTCGCCACCCCGGCGACGCGCTGGAAGAAGCGGCGGATCGACACCGCGTTGGTGGTGTCGTCGGCACCCTGGTCGATCACCTTCAGCACGTCGGCGCGGCCGATGATGCTGGCGGTGAGCTGAATGCCGCCGGTGCCCCAGCCGTAAGGCATCGGCATCTCGCGGCCGCCGAACGGCACCTGATAGCCGGGAATGGCCACCGCCTTCAGAATGGCGCGGCGGAGAGTGCGCTTGGTCTGCTCGTCCAGATAGCCGAGGTTATAGCCGGTCAATACTTCACTCATCGCGGGCCTCCTGACGCTCGCTGAATTCCTGCCGCAGCCGTTTCAGCAACTCCAGTTCGGCCTGGAAGTCGACGTAGTGCGGCAGCTTGAGATGGGAGACAAAGCCGGCGGCTTCCACGTTGTCGGCGTGGGCCAGCACGAACTCTTCGTCCTGCGCCGGGCCGGCGACCCCTTCGCCGTACTCCGGGCTTTGCAGCGCGCGATCCACCAGCGCCATCGCCATCGCTTTGCGCTCGGCGCGGCCGAACACCAGGCCATAGCCGCGGGTGAAGTGCGGCGGGCGGTCTTGCGGATCGACGAAGCCGTTGACCATTTCGCACTCGGTCAGCAAGATTTCGCCGATATCCAGCGCGAAACCGAGCTCTTCAGGCACCATCTCCAGCGAAACGTAGCCGGTGCGGATCTCGCCGGCGAACGGGTGGTTGCGGCCATAGCCGCGCTGGGTGGCGTAGCCCAGCGCCAGCAGAAAGCCTTCGTCGCCGCGCACCAGCTGCTGCAGGCGCGCCGAGCGCGAGCAGGGGTAAACCGGCGGGGTGCGGGTAATGTCGTCCGGCGCGCTGCCGTCGTCCTGTTCCGCCAGCGCCAGCTGCTGTTTGCCGAGCAGCTCGAACACGTGAGCGCAGCTTTCCGGCAGCGGCTCGTCGGCCTGCGGCGCTGCTGGCGTTTCGCCTTCCGCCAGCAGCGCGAAGTCCAACAGCCGGTGGGTGTAATCGTAGGTCGGCCCCAGCACCTGCCCGCCGGGCAAGTCCTTGTAAACCGCCGAGATGCGCCGCTCCAGCCGCATATTTTCGGTCGCCAGCGGTTCGCTGACCGCCAGGCGCGGCAGGGTGGTGCGATAGGCGCGCAGCAGGAAAATCGCCTCGACCAGGTCGCCGCCGGCCTGTTTGATGGCCAGCGCCGCCAGCTCGCGATCGTAGATGCCGCCCTCGGTCATCACCCGGTCCACCGCCAGCCCCAGCTGCTGTTCTATTTGCTCCACGCCGATCGCCGGCAGGCTGTCGTCGCCGCGCCGCAGCTGTTCCTGCAGCCGATGGGCGGCCTCGATGGCTTTTTCGCCCCCTTTTACCGCTACGTACATCAGCACACCTCCACGCGGGTGGTCCGCGGGATAGCCAGCAGGCGCTCACCGCAGGTCAGTAGAAAATCCAGCCCGAGCGGGAAGCGCTGCGGGCGGTTGATCAGGTAATCCAGCAGCGCCGGCGGCAGCTGCGGCGAGATAATCCGTTGACGTTCGATGCCGGGGCCGGTCAGGCGCAGCGCAGCGCCCTGTTCCAGCCCCGCCAGCTGCACCACCACCGTGGCGCCGAGTTCCGGCGAAATTTCGCTGCCGTGCGGCAGCGCCTGCAGATCGGCGGTCTGCAGCTGCGCATCGAACAGCGCAAAGCCGATTTCTTGCGCATTGGCGGCCAGCGGCGCGCCGCTGTGGAAACGAATGTTTGTTAGCACTTGCTCACTCTTCAGCGCGTCGCACAGCTGAAGCGGGGTTTCCTGATCGGCCAGCGTCAGCAGCGCGGCGGTGCTGGCGGCGTTCAGCGCGCCCCAGGCGGGGCCGCCCTGCAGCGTGACGCAATAGCCTGGCTCGCTTAACGCCTTGAGGATCAAACGGAAGCTGTGTTGCGATTGCTCTATGGGTTGGTCAAAACCGGTCAATAAACTCATGCTTAATCCCCCCGCACCAGGGTAAAGAAATCCACCCGGCTGGAGGCCACCGCACGGGCGCGCAGCTGGCGCTGCTCGTGCTGCAGCGCGGCCAGCGGTTCTATCAATTGCTGTTGCAGCTGCTCGCCGTGTTCCGGCTGCTGCAGCAGCGCATCGGCCAGCGCGCACAGCTCGGCGTGCGCCTTGTCGCGCCCGGCGATATAGCTGTAGCCGTAGCCGCCGTTTTCCAGCTGCACCACTGCGCGGGTAATTGTCACGTCGCCCAGCACAAAGCGGCGGCCGGTGGCGCCCATGCGCCCCTGCAGCTGCGCCAGGCCAATCTCCGGCGCGCGGATGTTTCGGTAGCGCGGGCTGATATTCAGCGCCTGCCAGTGGCTGCGCAGCTGGGCCGGCTGGCTGTGCGCCAGCACCGACATCCAGCGCTGTCTTGGCTGTAAGGATTGCATTCAGTGCTCCATCGTCAGTTCGATCATGTCGGCGCGGGCCAGGCTGACGGAGTATTCCGCCACGCGGTCGCTGCCGTTGCAGACGTTCAGGGTGCGCACGCACAGCAGCGGCGCGTGGGTGGCGATCGCCAGCAGCCGGCTCTCTTTGGCCTGTGCACGGCGCGCGCTGATGCGCGTCTGGCTGCGGGTCAGCGGCTGGCGAATGTGCTGTTCGATAAACTCATGCAGCGAGCCGCTGTGGAACTGCTGCAGCGCCGGCCACCAGTCCAGATCGGGTAGGTAGTGGTCGATCACGCTCATCGGCACGCCATTGACCCGGCGCAGGGTGCGCAGGTGGATCACCATTTCGCCTTCTTCACGCGACAGCGCGCTGGCGATATGCCCGTTGCACGGGCGCAATACTGCGAGTAAGCGCTCACTGGTGGGGTGGCTGCCCTGCTCGAGCAGGTTCTGGCTGAAGCGGGTATTGGCATGCAGCGGGTAGTCGTAGGGGCGCATCAGCACCAGAATGCCGACGCCGTGGCGGCGCTGCAGCCAGCCGCGTTCCACCAGCTGATCCACTGCGCGGCGCAGGGTGTGGCGATTGACCTGATAGCGCTCCGCCAGCTGTTGCTCGGAAGGCAGATAGTCGCCGCAGCGGTATTGGGTGCGCAGTTCCTGCTCCAGCTGGGCGGCGATCTGCTGGTAACGGGTGGGATAAGTGGTCGGATGTCTAGATAAGTCCATCATAATAAAAACCTCGTCGTGCCGAATGGCGGTGCGATGAATGCGGACGTTGGGCGTTTCATCGTGGCGGTAGCCTGTGGCGTTCAAGTTGGCATCATGGTGCAGCGGGCAGATGACAATCGCGTTACGCGCCGGTGGCGAACAGATGAACTATTTTGGACAGCCCGGGGATGCACGGCCGGGCGCGGCGCGCTATGCTGGGCCACCCTGGACTGACTCTGGCCGACACCATGCCGCAACCTATAACCGCCCCTGACAACGCTCCCCGCGCCTGGCCGCTGTGGAAACCGATCCTGTTCCTGCTGGTGGTGGCCGTCGGCCTCTACTACGTCAAATGGCAGCCTTACTACGGCAAGGCCTTTTTGGCGGCGGACACCCACTCGATCGGCAAATCGATCCTGGCCGACGCCGACAGCAGTCCCTGGCTGGCGGCCTGGCACTATGCGCTGATCTATTTCAGCGCGGTGTGGAAGGCGGCGGTGCTCGGCGTCTTGCTGGGATCGCTGGTGCAGGTGCTGATCCCGCGCGACTGGCTGCTGCGCACGCTGGGCCACCCGCGCTTTTCCGGCACCCTGCTGGGCACGCTGATCGCGCTGCCGGGCATGATGTGCACCTGCTGCGCGGCACCGGTGGCCGCCGGGCTGCGTCGCCAGTCGGTATCCAGCGGGGCGGCGCTGGCCTTTTGGCTGAGCAACCCGGTGCTGAACCCGGCGACGCTGATTTTTATGGGCTTCGTGCTCGGCTGGCCGTTCGCCGCCATTCGGCTGGTGGCCGGGGTGGTGATGGTGCTGGGCATCGCCTGGCTGGTGCAGCGCGTCACCGCCAATGACTCGCAGCCGGCCGCGCTGCAGCAAGCGGCGATACCGCCGGTGAAAACCGAAGATCGGCCGTTCCTCGGCCGCTGGCTGAAGGCGCTGTGGGCGCTGTTCTGGTCGACCATTCCGATCTACGTGCTGGCGGTGCTGGCGCTGGGCGCGGCGCGGGTTTGGCTGTTCCCGCACGCCGACGGCGCGGTCGACAACAGCCTGCTGTGGATCATCGGTTTGGCCATCGTCGGCTGCCTGTTCGTGATCCCCACCGCGGCGGAAATCCCGATCGTGCAGGCCATGATGCTGGCGGGCATGGGCGCCGGCCCGGCGCTGGCGCTGCTGATGACCCTGCCGGCGGTCAGCCTGCCTTCGCTGCTGATGCTCAACAAAGTCTTTTCCGCCCGGGCGCTGTGCCTGACCGCGGCGCTGGTGGCGCTGTGCGGCGTAGCGACCGGCGTGCTGGGGATGTATCTGGTGTAGCCTATTGCTGGTTATTGGTGGCCCGACGCTGTCGCAAAGGAGGAGACGCCATCTTTGAACGTTTAAGCACCGGTAAAGCGGTTTATATAAGCCATTCCGATGTAGAAAAAAGAATGGCTATATTTCAAAGCAAAAATTCGGGGGCGTTATCGATGAGGATGTTGAGGGGATTAGTTCAGAGTCGAACTGGTGTTTCTAGGGATAGAACAGAATATTAGCTGGTGGGCGGCTTTGGGTGAGGGGTGAACCTAGTATTATTAGGCACTGTGTCATGTGACGCAGGTGATAAACATAAAGTAAAAATGCAGCGATTTATCTTGAACTCAGGCATGTGTTCATAAAAAAGAGTTCTTCTTGTTATAATGCCGCCCTATGTGTTTTTTAAGAGATAGAATAATACTTTCAGTGTTTCCTATAATATGCACCATGGCTTGGGTTGCCATTTTAGTATTTAGTTCATTAACGGTAGCTTCATCAACATGAATTTTTCCAGGAGTGAACCGTTTAGAATCACAAATAATATAGGCTATATTTGGTGAAATTGGATAGTAAAGATCAGCGTACTCAGGTGCGATGAGATCCGTCTCTGAGACGCATGAGTGCACGTTGACGATAGGATGATCGGATGTGATGAAAGGCCGGCCCGTATCGTTTAACAATAAAGAATGCCCGTTATCGTGGCGGCTTGAATATAAGCTCCATCCTATACTCATCCCAAACATATAGCTTATAAACCACCATGCATGCTCCATCGCGTCGGCCACCTCAATTTCAAGAGTATTGCGGCGAGGTTGGGCTCGAAGTACACAATCCCTGAAAGGCTTCGTACGAGTGATTTGATGACCAAAGAACATCATGAATTCTATCATGTGCTGTTTATTCTGCAGTATATCGAGCTGCCCATCAGCGAGTGCGTCTAATATTGGTAGTGCCTTATATTCGTGAGACGAGTGGAGATTCTCCATCAGGTTGCATTTCGAGGCGTGTATAAATGCTTCAGCCTCCTTATCTTGAGCTCCGGAGATACTATATAATTTTTCTAGGCTTTGCATCTTGAGAATGTCTTTGAGGTACGCCATGTGTTGTTCATGTAGATGATCGGGACTTTTTCTGGAAAGGGCTTTAATTATTTCAACATGCCGTCTAGTAAGTGTCGTAGTTTTGTAGAAATAGTCGTCCGCAACTATTGCTCGTACGCTGTCATTGGCAATCTTTCCGGTCTTAGTTGTATAGGAAACATTTTTTGTACCGTTGCCCCAGCGGGTGAGGTAGTTCGCCCATACATAATGTTGTCTCTTCTTGGCTTCGAGGTCTTTTCGTGTCATTGGCATCTATTCCATAGGAGTTTTATCTGAATAAATTCTCAGTATACAGGCATATAGTCAAGCCAGTGATTTATCACTGGTGCATATTATATCAACGAAGTTAACAATGTCCGCCCCGGGCACAAACCTGCCGCCCGTCAGATTAACTCCATGCCATAGTTGTGCTAGGTCGAATTTGGGCCAACACATGTCGAGACACGTACCGCTAGCTCAACGCAACCTATGCACCACCTGATTGCTACTGCCGCGCCAAATCAGCGCCGGGTCTTTTAAGTCCTGCACAAACTTGCCGTCAATCAATACGTTAATCCTGTCCACCACCTGCATCTGCTGCGCGTCCAGCTCCGCCAGCCGGTAGCCGGTCCACAGCCAGATATCCTTGCCGGGGCATTCGGCGCGCACCCGTTTCACCAGCTGCAGAATGGCCGGGACGTTGGCCGGGTGCAGCGGATCGCCACCGGACAGCGACAGCCCCTGGCGCGGCACGCGCGCATCGTTCAGATCGGCGATGATGCGGTCTTCCAGCGCCGGGGTAAACGGCTGGCCGGAGTTGAGCCGCCAGGTGCTTTTGTTGTAGCAGCCGGGGCATTGGTGCACGCAGCCGGCGACAAACAGCGTGCAGCGGGTGCCGGGGCCGTTGACTACGTCGATGGGGTAGTACTGGTGATAATTCATCTGAGGCTTGCCCATCAGGCTATTTTACTGGCCATTTTGCCTCCGGGCAGTGCTCCCAATCCTCACGTACTGCGTGTACGCTCCGGTTTGTGCGCGCTGGCCGAAGACAAACTGGCTGCGACAATCACGCCTGATGAACAGGCTTCTGCATAGGTTGCACGGCGTTTTTCAGCCGAGCTGCCCGTTGTCGAGGTGCTTCACCCGCCGCTTCACCTCTTCCTGCTTGCCGGCGTTGAACGGCCTGGCGTCCGGGCTGCCGAGGTAGCCGCACACCCGCCGGGTGACCGACACCTTGGACGGCTCGTGGTTGCCGCATTTCGGGCAGGTGAAGCCCTTGCTGGTGCAGGAGAATTCACCGGTGAAGCCGCATTGGTAGCACTCGTCGATCGGCGTGTTGGTGCCGTAATAGGGCACCCGGCTGTAGCTGTAGTCCCACACGTCTTCCAGCGCCTTTAAATTGTGCTGCAGGTTGGGGTATTCGCCGTAGCAGATGAAGCCGCCGTTGGCCAACGGCGGATAGGGCGCCTCGAAGTCCAGCTTGTCGTACGGATTGACCTTTTTCTCCACGTCGAGGTGGAAGCTGTTGGTGTAGTAGCCCTTATCGGTCACGCCCGGCACCACGCCGAAATCGGCGGTGTCCAACCGGCAGAAGCGGTCGCACAGATTTTCGCTCGGCGTGCTGTACAGGCTGAAGCCGTAGCCGGTTTCCGCTTTCCAGCCGTCGGTGGCGGCGCGCAGCCGTTCGACGATCGCCACCGCCTTGGCGCGCAGCGTTTCGTCGTCGTAAACGTGGGTGCCGTTGCCGAACAGCGCGTTGATGGTTTCGTGCAGGCCGATATAGCCCAGCGAGATGGACGCGCGGCCGTGCTTGAAGATGTCGGCGATGTTGTCGTCGGCCTTCAGCCGCACGCCGCAGGCGCCTTCCATGTACAGGATCGGCGCCACCCGCGCCTTGATGCCTTCCAGCCGGGCGATGCGCGTCATCAGCGCCTTTTTCGCCAATTGCAGGCGCTGATCCAGCAGCGCCCAGAAGCGCGCTTCGTCGCCCATCGCCTCCAGCGCGATGCGCGGCAGATTCAGGCTGATCACGCCGATGTTGTTGCGGCCGTCGTGCACCGGTTCGCCGTTCTCCTCGTAGGTGCCGAGGAAGCTGCGGCAGCCCATCGGCGTCTTGAACGAGCCGGTGACCTTCACCACCTGATCGTAATTGAGGATGTCCGGATACATGCGCTTGCTGGCGCACTCCAGCGCCAGCTGCTTGATGTCGTAGTTCGGATCGCCGTACTGGTGGTTGAGGCCGTCGCAGATGGCGAACACCAGCTTGGGGAACACGGCGGTCTTGCGGTTTTTGCCCAGCCCGGCGATGCGGTTTTTCAGGATCGAACGCTGGATCAGGCGCGATTCCCAGCAGGTGCCGAGGCCGAAGCCGAAGGTGACGAACGGCGTCTGGCCGTTGGCGGTGTGCAGGGTGTTGACCTCGTATTCCAATGACTGGAAGGCGTCGTAACACTCTTTCTCGGTGCGCGCCATGGCGTAGCCCTGCGCGTCCGGGATCTGCCATTGCTCAGCCACTTCGCGGTGCTTGCGGAAGCTTTCGCTGACGAAGGGCGCCAGGATCTCGTCGATGCGGTTAATGGTGGTGCCGCCGTAAATGTGGCTGGCGACCTGGGCGATGATCTGCGCGGTCACGGCGGTAGCGGTGGAGATCGACTTCGGCGGTTCGATCTCGGCGTTGCCCATCTTGAAGCCGTTGGTCAGCATGCCTTTCAGGTCGATCAGCATGCAGTTGAACATCGGGAAGAACGGCGCGTAGTCGAGATCGTGGTAGTGAATTTCACCGCGCTCATGGGCCAGCACCACGTCGCGCGGCAGGATGTGCTGCTTGGCGTAGTGTTTGGCGACGATGCCGGCCAGCAGATCGCGCTGGGTCGGGATCACCTTGCTGTCCTTGTTGGCGTTTTCGTTCAGCAGCGCGCGGTTGCTTTGTTCCACCAGGCCGCGGATCTCCTGGTTCAGCTGCCCGCGCAGCTCGCGCGCCACGTCGCGATCGTGGCGGTATTCGATGTAGGCGCGCGCCAGCTGCTTGTATTCGCCGGCCATCAGCTGGTTTTCCACCGCCTGCTGAATTTCATGGATATCAACGTGCTGCTGCCGTTCCATGCGCTGAGCGACCACGCGGGCGACGGTGGCGCAGTAGTCGGCGTCGACCACCCCGGCCGCCAGGGCGGCGCGTTCAATCGCCTGCGCGATGCGCGCTTCGTCAAAAGGTACCTGGCAACCGTCCCGTTTAATCACTACTGGTTTCACGTTGTGACTCCTTGTTTCCCGAGGGATAGGTTATCCACAGGGCGAAGCCGCAGCGCGCAAGGGCTGCGGCGGCATGTGGATGCTTTTGTGGATAACTACTATATATAGGTATTTGAGATTCTTAATGCACTATATATAGATGTTGGTGGGGTTCTTTTGATGTAGGACAAGGAAAATTCAACGGCGGGCGCAAGCTGTACAGACGTCAATCGCCCGCCGGCTGCGGGCGGAAATGTTCCAGCAAAAAATCGACCCAGACGCGGACGCGCGGCGGCAGATCCGCCGAGGCGTAATACAGCCACAGCTGAACCGGGCGCGGCCAGCAGGCGGGCAGCACCGGCTGCAGGGTGCCCTGCGCGAAGTGTTTTTCGGCGTACCAGTGCGCCAGGTTGGCGATGCCCAGGCCGGCAAGCGCCGCGTCCAGCAGCATCTCCGGGCGGCTGGCCATCAGCCGGCCATGCAGATCCAGCGTCAGCGGTTGGCCGCGGCGCTGCAGCTGCCACTTTACGCTGCGCCCGTTGGCCGGGTTGCGGTGCAGCAGGCAGTCGTGCTGCGGCAGATCCTGAGGATCCTGCGGTGCGCCGCGCTGCGCCAGGTAGCCCGGCGAAGCCGCCAGCACCATCTGCATCGGGTAGAGCGGCCGGGCCACCAGCCGGCTGTCGGGATCGATCCGGCTGCCGATGCCGACGTCGAAGCCTTCGCCCACCAGATTAACCACCCGCGCATCCAGCGAAAGATCGAGATCGATCTGCGGGTAGCGCTGCAGAAACAGCGGGATCAGGGGCATCAGCATCTGGCGGCCGAAGCCGGGGATCATGCTGACGCGCACGGTGCCGGCAGGCGCCTGCCGCACGCCGCCGGCGTTTTCCAGCGTGGCGGACAGCGCCTGCCACAGCGGCGCTACCTGCGCCAGCAATGCTTTGCCTTCGTCGGTCAGCACCACGTTGTGGGTGTTGCGCTGGAACAGGCGCAGCGTCAGCTTTTCTTCCAGCACGCGAATGTTTTTGCTGACCGCCGCCGGGGTGACGCCCAGCTGGCGCGCAGCGGCGGAAAAGTTTTGCGTCTGGGCGGCGGCGAGAAACGCCGGCAGCAGACGATGTACGTCAAAGGGCAGCGACATGGCGGTTGATACTTTTAGTTGAAATTAATATAACCCATCACAGCCTACACCCGCGGCGGCGGAAATGGAAAAATGCGTTATCAAATCTCAACCAAGGATAGTGTATGTCACGCATTTTAGTGTTAACCGCCCACCGCACGCCCGACGAGTCGCGCATCAACCAGGCGCTGATCGAGGCGCTGCGCCCGCTGCCGAACGTTACCCTGCATGAGCTGATCCGCGCTTACCCGGATTACCGCATCGACGTGGCGCGCGAGCAGGAACTGCTGGAGGCCCATGACGCGGTAGTGATGATGTTCCCGTTCTACTGGTACAGCTCACCGGCGATCCTCAGCGAATGGCAGGACGCGGTATTAACCTACGGTTTCGCCTACGGCAGCGAAGGCACCCGGCTGCACGGCAAACCGCTGCAGCTGGTGGTCAGCACCGGCGGCAACGCGCAGGCCTATACGCCGGAAGGTTACAACCGCTATCCGGTGGCGGATTTGCTGCGCCCGTTCAACGCCATGGCCAACCTGACCGGCATGGATTACCTGCCGCCGCATTTGGTGCAAGGGGTGTTTGACATGAGCGATGAACGGCTGGCGCAAGAGGCCGCCGGCGTAGTGCAACTGCTGCAAAAATTGTAGGGCGCAGCGGGGGGCTGCGCCCGTGGGGGAAGGCTTTAGTCTTCCAGCAGCCACCATACCGCTTCGAACGGCCGCAGAGTAAGCGCCTGCGGCTGGTCCGCCGCATCGGCGTAGTTGCTCATCAGCGGGCGCCACTGGGCGGAAGGCTTCACGCCTTCCGCGCTCCAGTCCTGCGGTTCGCGGCTGAGGTTGGCCACCACCAGCAGGCGCTGGCCGTTCCAGCTGCGCTGGTAGCACCACAGCGCCGGGTGCGACGGCGCCAGATCCTGATAGTCGCCGTGGGTCAGCAGCGGGTACTGCTTGCGCAGGGTGATCAGCTGGCGGTAGGCGTAAAATACCGAGTCCAGATCGGCCAACGCCGCTTCGGCGTTGATCTGCGGATAGTTTTCCGCGCAGCCTAGCCAGGGCGTGCCCTGAGTGAAACCGGCGTTGGCCGCCGTGCTCCACTGCATCGGCGTGCGGCCGTTGTCGCGCGATTTGCCGGCCAAGATCGCCAGCAGCTCGGCGTCGCTTTTGCCCTGGGCGCTCAGCTCGGCGTACATGTTCAGGCTTTCCACATCGCGATACTGGCCGATGTCGCGGAAGCCCGGGTTGGTCATGCCGATCTCTTCCCCCTGATAGATATACGGCGTGCCCTGCATGCCGTGCAGCACCATCGCCAGCATTTTGGCGGCCGGCACCCGCAGCTCGCCCTCGTCGCCGAAGCGGGAAACGATGCGCGGCTGATCGTGGTTACACCAGAACAGCGCGTTCCAGGCGCGGCCGTGCATGCCTTGCTGCCAGTGGCGGAAAATCTGCTTCAGCTCCACGTAGTCCGGCGCCGCCAGCGTCCATTTTTCTCCGCCGGCGTAGTCCACCTTCAGGTGGTGGAAGTTGAAGGTCATCGACAGCTCTTCACCGCTCTGCGCCGCATATTGTTGGCAATGCGCCAGCGTGGTGGAGGACATCTCGCCCACGGTCATCAGGCCGCGCGGTTGGAACACCTCGCGGCTCATCTCCTGCAGGAATTCGTGAATGCGCGGGCCGTCGGTATAGAAGCGGCGGCCGTCGCCCTGGCTGTCGGACGGGAAATCCTGCCGTTTGGAGACCAGGTTGATCACGTCGAGGCGCAGCCCGTCAACGCCCTTGTCGGCCCAGAACTGGCAGACCTTCTTCAGCTCCTCGCGTACCGGCGGATGCTCCCAGTTCAGGTCCGCCTGCTCGGTGGCGAACAGGTGCAGGTAGTACTGGCCGCTGGCTGCGTGCCACTGCCAGGCGTTGCCGCCGAACTTGGAGCGCCAGTTGTTCGGCGGGGTATCGCCTTCGCCGTCGCGCCAGACATAGAACTGGCGATAAGGGCTGTTGCGGTCCTGCGCGGCCTGGAACCAAGGGTGTTCGGTGGAGGTGTGGTTGAACACCATGTCCATCACGATGCGGATACCGCGCTGGTGGGCGGCGGCGATCAGATTGTCGAAATCCGCCATGGTGCCGTAGGCCGGATCGATGGCGCAGTAGTCCGCCACGTCATAGCCGTTGTCCACCTGCGGCGAGACATACACCGGCGTCAGCCAGATGGCATCGACGCCCAGCTCATGCAGATAGTCCAGCCGCCGGGTGACGCCGGCCAGATCGCCGTAGCCGTTGCCGGTGCTGTCCTGAAAGCTCTTCGGATAGATTTGGTAGATGACGCCGTTCTGCCACCAGGGGATTGGGTTACTCATAACTGGATACCTTTGAATCGTGACAACGGGCCGTATCCCTTCATCTTTCAAACCGCGGCGCGTTTGCCGCGGCCTGAAAGCTATTGGGTATTTCCAGCCCCTACATTCATATCGCGTAAATTAAACCGGCAGCTCGCCGCGGGCGGCTTTGCGCTTGTAGACCATGATGGTCAACAGCAATGGGATCACCACCGCCACCAGGATAGCCAGCGAGTAAATCAGCCAGAACTGCGGCTTGATCGACAGGATGCCCGGCAGGCCGCCGACGCCGATGCCGTTGGCCATCACGCCGTCCAGGCCGCAGATCAGGCCGGCGAAGGCCGAGCCGATCATCGCGCACAGCATCGGGAAGCGGTATTTCAGGTTGATGCCGTACATCGCCGGTTCGGTGACGCCCAGGTAGGCGGAGATCGCCGCCGGCACCGAAATCTCGCGCTCGTTGGCTTTGCGGCTGATGATGATGATGCCCAGCACCGCCGAGGCCTGCGCGATGTTGGAGAGCGCAATCAGCGGCCACACCGGGGTGCCGCCCATGCTCTGGATCATCTGCATGTCGATGGCCAGGGTGGTCTGATGCACGCCGGTGATCACCAGCGGCGCATACAGGAAGCCGAACAGCGCGGCGCCGATCGGCGCGAAGCTGCCGGTCATCACCGCTTTCACCGCCCAGGCCACGCCGTCGCCGATCATGCGGCCGAACGGCCCGATCAGCGCGTGCGCCAGGAACACCGCCAGCAGCAGGGAAACCACCGGCACCACTACCAGATACAGGTAGTCGGGCACGATCTTTTTCAGCCGGGTCTCAATCCAACCCAGCGCCATGCCGGCCAGCATGGACGGGATCACCTGCGCCTGATAGCCGACTTTCTGAATGGTGAACCAGCCGAAGTTCCACACTTCCGGGATCTGCTGGCCAAGCTGATAGGAGTTCATCAGCTGCGGCGACACTAGGGTCACGCCCAGCACGATGCCGAGCACCGGCGTGCCGCCCATTTTCTTCACCGTCGACCAGCAGATGGCCACCGGCAGGAACATGAAGATCGCTTCGCCGAGCAGCCACAGGAAGTCGTAGATGGTTTTCCACGCCGGGTGCATCTGCGCCAGCGTTTGGCCGCCGGACATCGGAATGTCGCCGATCACGTTGCGGAAGCCGAGGATCAGACCGCCGCTGATCAGCGCCGGCAGCAGCGGGAAGAAGATTTCGGCGAAGTGGGCGATGGCGCGCTCGCTCCAGGTCATATTCTGACGCGCGGCGACCTTGGCCTGTTCCTTGTCGGCCTCGTTGAGGCCGGTGGTGGCGATCAGCGCCTGGTAGTAATCGCCGACCTCGGGGCCGATCACCACCTGGAACTGCCCGGCGTTGGTGAAGCAGCCTTTGACCATCGGCAGCTCTTCGATTTCTTTCGGTTTCGCCTTATTGGGATCGTTAAGGACGAAACGTAATCGGGTAATACAATGGCTGACGGTGGCGATATTCTCGCGGCCGCCGACCAAAACAATCAGGCGATCAATGTCCTGCTGTTTTACTTTGCTCATTATTGGATACCTTTATTGGCTAACGCGCAGAGGTGTTGACTGAGTAATGATCAAAGCTTAGTCATTCGGCTTTTTTTATGGAATGGGAACGTTCCCGGTTTGGGGCGAGGATCACAAAATGACAAAATATGTGCATTTTTCACTCAGGAAAGTTTGCTGGGCACCAGGATGCGCCGAATGCCTTGCTCGCCGCTGAGCTGAGCCAGCAGCTGCTGCGCCGCCTGCAGGCCGGCGCTGCCGTAGCCGAATTCGACCGACAGGGTTTCGGGGAACAGGAAGCTGAGCAGCGGGGTGTTGCCGATGGCGCATACCTGAATGCGCTGCGCAGGCTGCTGTTGCAGGTATTTGATAGCGCCCAGGGCGATGCTGTCGGAGGCGCAGATCAGCGCGCTGGTTTGCGGGTCAATCACCTCGGCGGCGCGCTGGAAGCCGCTCTGGTAATTCAGCTCGCCCAGGGCCGCGCGCGGTGTCAGCTGCAGGCGCTCGCAGGCGGCGAGATAGGCCTGATAGCGGCGCTGGCCGGTGGTGGCGTCGCTCAGCTGCACGCCAAGGTAGCTGATATGCCGATGCCCCTGCCGATGCAGGCGGTCCATCAGCAGGTTGACCGCGCCGGCGTCGTCGTAGCAAACGGAAGAAAAGCCGTCGTACTCGCGCACCATCACCACCATTTTTTCCTGCCATGGCTTGAGCATCGCCGCGCTCAGCCCGGTGAAGCCGAACAGGATCACCCCGTCGACGTTGCGCAGCTGCAGCACGTGCAGATGTTCCTGCACCAGGCGGGTTTCGAACTGGCTTTCCATCACGATCGGGTCGAAGCCCTGCTGATACAGCAGCGGCAGCATGGTGCGCACCGCCTGATTTTCAGACGGCGAATCGAGGCGCGAAACGATAATGCCCACCACTTTGTCGCTTTGGCCGCGCATGGCGCGCGCCGACTTGGAGGGCGTAAACCCCTGCTGACGGATCACCGCCTCCACCCGTTCGCGGGTCTGCGGGCTCACGCTGCCTTCGTTGTTCAACACGCGCGATACGGTGGATTTTCCTACGCCGCTCAGGCGTGCGATGTCCTTGATGGTCAGCCGGTTTTGCATGGTTTACATTTCGTTGAGGTTAACAGGCGTAAACTTGCCGCCTGTGATTAATGCTCGTCAGCATAGCCTATTTTCCCCCGGGGATCTTGATGCAATGCGGCGATTGTTACACTGCGATGAACGGCCGCTCTTGTCGTTCGATCTTTTCATTTACCGGAGGTTAGCCGCCCTATGGACCCCGATCCGACCGCTTTGGACACCCACTCGGTTTACCGGTAAAACCTCTCCGCCTGGCGCTGCTGTTTTACCGGTGATGTAAACGGTAACCGGTAGCGCGCGCTCTGTCGTTCGCTCCTGCTGTTATGAAAAAAGATAAGGATCTGCTCCGGCAGCGGTTTTTGGCGCGTCCAAAACCCGGCCCGGGCGATCCCGCGTTCACCCGCCGCCGTGAGGCGCCGGGTGAAGAGGTGCGAACCATGAAACTTAAAAAACTTCCCCGTCAGCTGCTGGGCCTGCTCAGCCGCAACCTGCCGCGCCGCCTGGTGCGGCGCGACAGCCTGCTCGATGGCGTCAGCGGTGCGGCCCACGCCATGCCGGCCGGTTTGGCGCAGCAGCGCCTGGAATGCGCCGCCGCCGATGCCATGGCGCTGTATGAACGTTTTCACAGCCATCCGGAAGGCATCACCGCCCATGAGGCGGAGCTGGCACGCCGGCGCTGTGGCGAAAACGTCATCGACGACCAGCAGCAAGAGGCCTGGTGGCAACACCTGTGGCACTGCTATCGCAACCCGTTCAACCTGCTGCTGACCGCGCTCGGCATGATCTCTTACGCCACCGAGGATCTGACCGGCGCGCTGGTGATCGCGCTGATGGTGGCGATCTCCACGCTGCTGAACTTCATTCAGGAGGCGCGCTCCAACCGGGCGGCGGATGCGCTGAAGGCGATGGTCAGCAATACCGCCACGGTTTACCGCAGCGACGCGCTCACCGGCAAGAGCGAGCATGTCGAGCTGCCGATCGCGCAGCTGGTGCCGGGCGACATCGTCAAGCTGGCGGCCGGCGACATGATCCCGGCGGATCTGCGCGTGCTGTCGGCCAAGGATCTGTTTATCAGCCAGGCCGCGCTGACCGGCGAATCCCTGCCGGTGGAGAAGATCGCCGCGCCGGGTGAGCGGGCGGAGGATCCGCTCGACTGCCGCAACCTGTGCTTTATGGGCACCAACGTGGTGAGCGGCACCGCGCTGGCGATGGTGATCGGCACCGGCGGCGGCACCTACTTCGGCCAGCTGGCGCAGCGCGTCACCAGCCAGGACGAGCAGCCGAACGCCTTCCAGACCGGCATCAGCAAGGTCAGCTGGCTGCTGATCCGTTTTATGCTGGTGATGACCCCGATCGTGCTGCTGATCAACGGCTACACCAAGGGCGACTGGTGGGAGGCGGCGCTGTTTGCGCTGTCGGTGGCGGTCGGGCTGACGCCGGAAATGCTGCCGATGATCGTCACCTCGACGCTGGCCAAAGGGGCGGTGAAGCTGTCGCGCCAGAAGGTGATCGTCAAACGGTTGGACGCCATCCAGAATTTCGGCGCCATGGACATTCTGTGCACCGACAAAACCGGCACCCTGACCCAGGACAAAATCGTGCTGGAGCGCCATACCGACGCGTTCGGCGCCGGCAGCGAGCGGGTGCTGCGCTATGCCTGGCTTAACAGCTTCTACCAGACCGGGCTGAAAAACCTGCTCGACGTGGCGGTGCTGAGCTGCGCGGAGCAAAACAGCCAGCCGGAGGCGCTGCAGCAATACCGTAAAGTGGATGAGATCCCGTTTGATTTCGAGCGCCGCCGCATGTCGGTGGTGGTGGCCAGGGACAACGACTATCACGAGCTGGTGTGCAAGGGGGCGCTGGAGGAAATGCTGGCGATCTGCAGCCACGTACGGCAGGGCGATGAGGTTCACCCGCTCAGCGAGGCGCTGCTGGCGCGCATTCGCCGCATTACCGACGATCTCAATCAGCAGGGGCTGCGGGTGGTGGCGGTGGCCAACAAGATCCTGCCGGCGCAGGCGCATGAATACGGCGTGGCGGATGAATCGGATCTGATCCTCGAAGGTTACGTCGCCTTCCTCGATCCGCCCAAAGAGAGCACCGCGCCGGCGCTGGCGGCGCTGAAGCAAAACGGCATCCGGGTGAAGATCCTCACCGGCGACAACGAGCTGGTGGCCGCCAAGGTGTGCCGCGACGTCGGGCTGGAGGCGGATCATCTGCTGCGCGGGCCGGAAATCGACCGGATGAGCGATGAGCAACTGGCGCAGGCGGCGGCGCACACCACGGTGTTCGCCAAGCTGACGCCGCTGCACAAGGAACGCATCGTTAAACTGCTGCGCAGCCAGGGGCACGTGGTGGGCTTTATGGGCGACGGCATCAACGACGCGCCGGCGCTGCGCGCGGCCGATATCGGTATCTCCGTCGACTCGGCGGTGGACATCGCCAAGGAAGCGGCGGACATCATCCTGCTGGAAAAAAGCCTGATGGTGCTGGAACAGGGGGTGATCGAAGGGCGCCGCACCTTCGCCAACATGCTGAAGTACATCAAGATGACCGCCAGCTCCAACTTCGGCAACGTGTTCAGCGTGCTGATCGCCAGCGCCTTCCTGCCGTTCCTGCCGATGTTGCCGCTGCACCTGCTGATCCAGAACCTGATGTACGATATTTCGCAGATCGCCATCCCGTTCGACAACGTCGACGACGATCAGATAACCCGGCCGCAGCGCTGGAACTCCGGCGATATCGGGCGCTTTATGGTGTTCTTCGGGCCGATCAGTTCGATCTTCGACGTGCTGACCTTCAGCCTGATGTGGTGGGTGTTCAAGGCCAATACGCCGGAAATGCAGACGCTGTTCCAGTCCGGCTGGTTCGTGGAAGGGCTGCTGTCGCAGACGCTGATCGTGCACATGATCCGCACGCGCAAAATTCCGTTTATCCAGAGCCGCCCGTCCTGGCCGCTGTGCATCATGACCCTGGCGGTGATCGTGACCGGCATCGGTCTGGTGTTCTCGCCGCTGGCCGGCTTCCTGCAACTGCAGGCGCTGCCGCTCGGCTACTTCCCGTGGCTGGCGCTGATCCTGACCGGCTACATGGTGCTGACCCAGTGCGTGAAGGGCTGGTTCGTGCGCCGCTACGGCTGGCAATAATCTCCGCGCCCCTCTTCCGCTCGCAAGAGGGGCGATTGTGATCCAGCCCGCTTTTTCACCGCCGCAGTTGGACATCGGTTTTATCCTCAGTCTTTATCTACAGCGTTCACCTTCGCTGTTGATATTGATATTTTTTCCTCTGAGGAATTTCCGATGCATAAAGCCCCACGTTATACGCTATTGGCTTCATCCCTGTTGTTTTCCCTCGGCGCGCTGGCGCAGCCGGCCGGCGAACTGCCGCTGATGCCGTGGCCGCAGCAGGTTGAGCTGGCTCAACCTGCGGGCAGGCTGGTGCTGGATCACCGGCTGTCGCTAAGCCTGCAGGGCGACGATCTGGGCGATGCGCTGCCGCGCTGGCGCCAGCGCATCGAACTGCAAACCGGCTGGACGTTGGCGCCGCAGGCGGAAAGCGCCGGGGGCGCGGCCATCGACATCGTTATCAAAGATAAGGTGGCGGCGCAGCCGCTGCCGGGCAGCGACGAGAGCTACCGGCTGGCGGTCACCCCACAAGGGGTTGCCCTCACCGCCAATACCCGCTTCGGCGCGCTGCGCGGCATGGAAACCCTGCTGCAGCTGCTGCAGACCGACGGAGAAAACACCTTCCTGCCGCTGGTGAACATCACCGACGTGCCGCGTTTCCCGTGGCGCGGCGTGCTGCTGGATTCGGCGCGCCATTTCCTGCCGGTGGCGGATATTTTGCGTCAGCTCGACGGCATGGCGGCGGCCAAGCTCAACGTTTTCCACTGGCACCTGACCGACGATCAGGGCTGGCGCTTTGCCTCGCAGCGTTACCCCAAACTGCAGCAGCTGGCCAGCGACGGCCAGTTCTATAGCCGCGAGCAGATGCGGCAGGTGGTGGCCTACGCCACGGCGCGCGGCATCCGCGTGGTGCCGGAGATCGACCTGCCGGGGCACGCCTCGAGCATCGCGGTGGCTTACCCCGAACTGATGAGCGCGCCGGGGCCGTACCGCATGGAGCGCCGGTGGGGCGTGCACCCGCCGACGCTCGATCCGACCCGCGACGAGGTTTATCGGTTTGTCGATACGATCGTCGGTGAACTGGCGGCGATCTTCCCGGATCCTTATCTGCATATCGGTGGCGATGAGGTCGACGCCAGCCAGTGGAAGGCGTCGTCATCCATTCAGGCGTTCATGCGGCAACATCAGCTGGCGGACACCCATGCGCTGCAGGCCTACTTCAACCAGCGGCTGGAGAAAATCCTCGAGAAGCACCAGCGGCAGATGGTCGGCTGGGACGAGATTTATCACCCGTCGCTGCCGCGTTCGATCGTGATCCAGTCCTGGCAGGGGCAGGATTCGCTCGGCGCCGGCGCGCAGGAGGGTTATCAGGGCATTCTGTCGACCGGTTTCTACCTCGACCAGCCGCAGAGCACCGCCTATCACTACCGCAATGAAATCCTGCCGCAGCCGCTGGGGGTGGAAACCGCGCTGCAGCCCGGCGAGCAGGCGCAGAGCTGGCAGTTCAGCATGCCGCGCCTGAAGGGCAGCGCGGTGGCGGGCAGCTTTACCCTGATCCAGGGCCGGCAGGGCTGGCGCGGTTTTATCGACTTCGACGGCAAGTCGCGCCGCGCGCTGCACGACATCGTCTGGCGTACGCCGCAGCAGGTGACGTTCCGCGTCGATACCTGGATGGGCGACACGCGGCCGGTGTTTACCCTGCAGCAGGACAAGCTCAGCGGCTATACGTTGGTCGGCAACGTGCGTTACCCCACCAGCGGCAACAAACTGGCGGCTACTCCGCCGGGCAAACCGCCGGTGGTGCCGGACGAGAAACGGCTGGCCAATATTCTCGGCGGCGAAGCGGCGCTGTGGGCGGAAAACGTCCGCGCGCCGCTGCTCGATCTCAAGCTGTGGCCGCGCAGCTTTGCGGTGGCGGAGCGGCTGTGGTCGGCCAAAGACGTCACCGACCAAAGCAACATGTACCGGCGGCTGGCGGCGATCGACGCCTGGTCGGTGGTGTCGGTCGGCCTGCAGCAGCACGCCGAAACCGCGCGCGAGTTCACCCGGCTGGCCAACGGCGTGGAGATCGCGCCGCTGCAGATCCTGGCCGAGGCGGTGGAGCCGGCGCAGTACTACACCCGCCAGCATCTGAAGTTCAGGGCGGGCAATTATCATCAGTTCGAGCCGCTCAACCGCTTTGCCGACGCCCTGCCGCCGGAAAGCAACGCAGTGCGCGAGATGGGGCAGCAGGTGGCGGCGCTGTTGCAGGACAACAACAACCGGGCGGCGGCGCAGGCGCTGCGCGAACGCCTGCTGCGCTGGCAGCTGAACGGCGCGGCGGTGAAAACGTTGATTGCAGGCAACCGGGTGATGCAGGCGCTGGCGCCGGTGGCGCAGGACGTCGGCGCGCTGTCGACGCTGGGGCTGATGCTGCTGGAGCGCCGGCAGCAGGGTAAACCGTTGAGCAGCGCCGAGGCCGAACAGGCGCAGCAGCAGCTGGACGCGGCGGCGCAGGCGCGCGACGAGGTGGTGATCGCGGCGGTGTATCCGCTGGAGGCGCTGCTGCGCGGCCTTCGGGTGGAATAACCGCAGGGGGCTCGGCAGGCCGAGCCCCAAAAGTCCTTACAGCGCCAGCGGCGGCAGCTGTTTGAAAATGCTGACCAGCCCTTCGCCCCAGCCTTTGCGGATGGCGCTGAAGTGCGGGTGATCTTCGGTGATGCGGTATTGCTGGGCGCTGCTGAAGCTGCCGCGCGGGTAGATCATCACGTCGAGCGGCAGCCCGACCGACAGATTGCTGCGCAGGGTCGAATCCAGCGAGATCAGCGCGCACTGCATCGCCTGCTCCAGCGGGGTATCGTAGTTCAGCACCCGATCGATGATCGGCTTGCCGTATTTGCTTTCGCCGATCTGGAAGTAGGGGGTGTCGCGGGTAGCCTCGATAAAGTTGCCCTGCGGGTAGATATGGAACAGCCGGGTCTCTTCGCCGCGGATCTGGCCGCCGAGCAGCAGATTGCAGCTGAAGTCGGTGGTGCTGCCGCTCTGCTGCGCCTCGCTGTCGCGCTGGATCACTTCGCGCACCGTTTCGCCCACCAGGCTGGCGGCTTCGTACAGGCTGGGCGCGTTCAGCAGGTTGGGGCGCTCGGCGTCCTGGCTGCGGCGCAGCAGCAGGCTGATGATGCTCTGGGTGGTCGCCAGATTGCCGGCGCTCTGCAGCACCAGCGTGCGTTCGCCGTCCTGCTGGAACACGTGCAGTTTGCGGAAGGTGGAGATATGGTCCACCCCGGCGTTGGTGCGTGAATCGGAAGCAAAGACCAGCCCGGACGACAAGCGCATGGCCACACAATAGGTCATACCACAATTCCTCAATACAAGACTGGCACGCCGCCAAACGCCAGCGTGCCCGAAACTTTCGCCGGCGGCAAGCGGCTACTGGCCGGCCGGCATCATCTGCACTGCGGCGATGGTGTGCATGTCCTCGCAGCCGCCGCCCAACCGCATGCCGCGCACCGGGCAGGCGTCCAGATAGTCGATGCCCACCGCCAGCTTAAGGTGCTGATTCGGCAAACGAGTGTTGTTGGTAATGTCGAAGCTGTGCCAGCGGTCTTCCACCCAGGCCTCCGCCCAGGCGTGGGTGGCGACGTGGGTGGAGTCTTCGCTGTACAGGTAGCCGCTGACGTAGCGCGCCGGAATGTTCAGGCTGCGGCAGCAGGCCAGAAATACGTGGGTGTGATCCTGGCAGACCCCGCTGCCGGTGGCGAAGGCCTCGACGGCGCTGTCGGTCACCTGGGTGGCGCCCGGGTTATAGGGCATTTTCAGCAGCAGTTCGCCCATCAGCCGTTCCAGCCCGGCCAGCACCGCCTGCGGCTGGTGGTAACGCAGGGCGAAAGCCTGGATCGCGGCGTCGGGCTGGGTCAGCGGGCTGTGGCGCAGGAACACCAGCGGCGACAGATGGCCCAGCGCCAGATCTTCGACGCCGTCTTCGATTTCCACCACCCCCTGCGCCCGAATGGTGATCGCCTGATGCGGTTCGTCCAGCGTCAGCACGTGCAGCACGTTGCCGAAGGCGTCGGTGGTGCACACTGCGTTCTCCGGCAGCGTCAGTTGCCAGGAGAGAATGCGCTGATGCTGCGAGTTTTGCGGCGTCAACCGCAGGTATTGGGTGCTGCGCTGCACCTGTTGCGCGTAGTGGTAATGGGTGCTGTGCTCAATGTTCAGTTTCATTGCGCCTCCAGATAAGTGTGGTGAATGCTTTCGGCGATGCCGCTGACCTGCCCGAGGAAGGCGTCCAGCCAGTCGTTCAGACCGATCCGGCTCAGGTCTTTCATGCTGCTGAAGCGCAGCTCGGCGTGCAGGGTGTGCGCCAGGCGGCGCGGTTGATTGGCGCTGTTGCCGCCGATCTGCTCCAACTGCTGCACCATGTCGCCGACGCAGGCCAGCAGCGAACGCGGGATCTCGTTGCGCAGGATCATCAGCTCGGCGATGGTTTCCCGGCTCAGTTGCTGCTTGTAGATGCTGTGATAGGCTTCGCGCGCGCTCACCGCCCGCAGCAGCGTGTCCATACGGTAGTATTCGCGTACCGGGTCGCCGTCGCTGTCCATCAGCGCGTTTTTCACCCCCAGCAGGCGGGCGGTGCCGTCGGCCCGCTCCAGCAGGGTGCCGAGGCGAATAAAGCACATGGCGTCGCTGCGCAGCAGGGTGCCGAACATCGCGCCGCGGAACAGGTGCGAGCGTTCCTTCACCCAGTCGAAGAAGGCGTCGGCGCCGACCGAGCCGATGCCCTGGCGGCGGATCAGCTTCATCTCGATCCAGGTGGCGTTGATGCTCTCCCAGACTTCGGAAGACAGGCTGCCGCGCACCGCGTGGGCGTTGCCCCAGCCCATCTGCAGGCAACTGTAGATGCTGCTGTGGTTGCGGCTGTCGAGGGCGAAGAAGCTCACCAGGTTGGCCATCGTCAGCTCGGGGTAGGCGGCGGCGTACAGCTGGCCGGTGCCGGTCAGATCGAGCGGCACCTGCAGATCCCGATCGCCGCCGTCGCGGATCGGCATCATCGACAGTTTGTTGGTGACGTCGAGCACCCGGGCGATGCTTTCCGCCCGCTCCAGATAGCGGGCCATCCAATAGAGTTCACTGGCGGTGCGGCTCAGCATGCGTCGTCCTCCAATACCCAGGTGTCCTTGGTGCCGCCGCCCTGCGACGAGTTCACCACCAGCGAACCCTCCGCCAGCGCCACCCGGGTCAGGCCGCCGGGCACCAGGCGGATCTCCGCGCCGCTCAGGACGAACGGCCGCAGGTCGATATGGCGCGGCGCCAGGCCGTCGTTGACGAAGGTCGGGCAGGTGGAGAGCGCCAGGGTGTTCTGCGCAATGTAGTTCTGCGGCCGGGCCTGCAGCAGCGCGCGGAAGTTGGCGATCTCGTCCTTGCTGGCCGCCGGGCCGATCAGCATGCCGTAGCCGCCGGCGCCGTGCACCTCTTTCACCACCATCTGCTCCAGGTTGGCCAGCACGTAAGACAGCTCGTTTTTGTGGCGGCACTGCCAGGTAGGCACGTTGTTGAGGATCGGTTCTTCCTGCAGATAGAAACGCACCATCTCCGGCACATAGGGGTAGATCGACTTGTCGTCGGCCACCCCGGTGCCGATGGCGTTGGCCAGCACCACGTTGCCGGCGCGGTACACCGACAGCAGCCCCGGCACGCCGAGCATCGAATCCGGACGGAACGCCAGCGGATCGAGGAAGGCGTCGTCCACCCGGCGGTAGATCACGTCGACCTTGCACGGCCCGGCGGTGGTGCGCATAAACACCGCGCCGTCCTTGACGAACAGGTCGGCGCTTTCCACCAGCTCAACCCCCATTTGCTGCGCCAGGAAGCTGTGTTCGAAGTAGGCGCTGTTGAAGCGGCCGGGCGTCAGCACCACCACGGTGGGATCGTTGATCGGCGAGCTTTCGCGCAGGGTCTGCAGCAGGTGCGAGGGGTAGCGCTCCACCGGCGCGATGCGCTGCCGGGCGAACAGCTCGGGGTACAGCCGCATCATCATTTTGCGGTTTTCCAGCATGTAGGAAACGCCGGACGGGGTGCGCAGGTTGTCCTCCAGCACGTAGTACTGGCCGTCGCTGTTGCGCACCATGTCCACGCCGACGATATGCGCATAGATATTGCGGTGCAGATCGACGCCCTGCATGCAGGGCTGATATTGGTCGTTGGCCAGCACCTGCTCCGCCGGAATGATGCCGGCTTTCAGAATGTGCTGCTGGTGGTAGATATCGTGCAGGAAGGCGTTCAGCGCCTGAACGCGCTGGCGGATGCCGCGATCGAGCATCGCCCATTCGGCGGCCGGAATGATGCGCGGCACGCTGTCGAACGGGATCAGCCGCTCGGCGCCGTCGTCGTCGCCATAGACGTTAAAGGTAATGCCCACCCGGTGAAACAGCAGCGCGGCCTCTTCCCGCTTGCGTTGCACGGCCTTGTGGTCGGCCTGTTGCAGCCAATGCCAGTAAGCTGCGTAATGGCCCCGGTGTTTCCCCTCAGCCAGAAGCATCTCATCAAAAAACGGTGAAGCGGACAGATTGATATTCAGCATCGTCACCTCGTCGACATTGCAGGCTGTCAATCAATCGAGCATAAAATGTGCCAAGGTGAGAAAGGGGCGGAAATGGCGCGTAACGGCGCGTTTCAGGCGGCAAAAGGCACGCTTTTAGTGCAAGGCCGGGTGGGGGCGCCTTAAAAGGGGGCGAATGGGGGCGTGGATGGTCGTTGATGGTTCAGCGTCGGCAAATAAAAACGGCCAGCCGGGGCTGACCGTTATGCGCGCTATCGTGGATTAACGACGAACGGCGATGGCTTCGATCTCGATCTTCACGTCTTTCGGCAGACGGGCCACTTCGACGCAGGAACGGGCCGGGAACGGCGCGCTGTGCTCGCTGAAGAAGGCTTCGTATGCGGCGTTGACGGTGGCGAAGTCGTTCAGGTCTTTGACGAACACCGTGGTTTTCACGATGTCGGCCACTTTCAGGCCGGCGGCTTCGACGATCGCCTTCACGTTTTCCAGCGACTGGCGCGCCTGAGCGGTGACGTCGTCGGCGACTGCGCCGGTTTTCGGATCGACCGGGATCTGGCCGGAAGTGATGATCATGCTGCCCAGATCAACGCCCTGCACGTAAGGACCAATGGCTGCCGGGGCGAGTTCAGTGCTGATGTTACGTGACATTTTTTCTCCTAATATATACCCGTCATACTTGAAGCTGCCTCTGTGTTGGCTGCGCTCACTTACCCGAATCACTTACTCCTGTAAGCTCATCGGGATGCGCTCCCTTGCCGCCTTGATGCAACTCCAATTATTTTGGGTATGCCATTTGTCTTTCAAACCGCAGCGTTGTTGGCTGCGTGCGATCACCGTAGGGGACGAATACATGCGTTCTCTACGGCATTCCATTATAGGGAGTGGCGAGCGGATTAACAGCGCCGTCCGGTAAATGAGCCGATTCAATCCGCCTGCAGCACCACCTGATGCTCGAACTCTTTTTCGCAGTAGCGGCACTTCAGGTGCACCTCGCCGTCGCGCGATTTAACGCTGAAGCTCGAGGCCACCGGCTCGCTGCGGCTGATGCAGTTGCCGTTCGGGCAGGTCAGCACGCCGTCGATATGGTCCGGCAGGCTGAGGGTCAGCTTGCGCACCACCTCGTAGTTGTCGATGCGGTTTACCGTGGCCTTCGGCGCGTACATCGCCAGCTGGTTGGCCTGCTGTTCGGTCAGGAAGGTGTTCTCGATCTTGATCAGGTCTTTGCGGCCCAGCTCGTTGGAGGGCAGGTTCAGGCCGATGGTGATGCGCTGATCGGTGGCGGTCAGCTTGAACAGCGTCAGCAGCTTGAAGCCGACCTGCGCCGGAATATGGTCAATCACCGTACCGCATTTGATCGCTTCGACCTGCAGTTTGTTATCGTGAGTCATGACGGTTCCCCCCTTAAAGAGCCAAATCTGCGGTTAATACCAGCGCCAGCAGCGCCTGGCGGGCGAAGATGCCGTTGCCCGCCTGTTGGAAGTAGTAGGCGTACGGCGTGGTGTCCACGTCTGTGGTGATTTCGTCGATGCGCGGCAGCGGATGCAGCACCTTCAGGTTGTCGCGCGCACCGGCCAGATCCGCGGCGCGCAGGACGAACTGCGCCTTCACGTTGGCGTATTCGGAAGGGTCGAGACGCTCTTTCTGCACCCGGGTCATGTAGAGAATATCCAGCTCCGGCACCACCTCTTCGATGCTGCCGTGCAGGCTGTATTCGATGCCTTTTTCTTCCAGCATCTTCAGGATATAGGCCGGCATCGCCAGCGCTTCCGGGGCGATAAAGTAGAAGCGGTTGCCTTCGAACTTGGCCAGCGCCTGAGTCAGCGAGTGTACGGTGCGGCCGTATTTCAGGTCGCCCACCATGGCGATGTTGATGTTGTTCAGGCGGCCCTGGGTTTCCTGAATGGTGAACAGGTCCAGCAGGGTTTGGGTCGGGTGCTGGTTGGCGCCGTCGCCGGCGTTGAGCACCGGAATGCCGCCGGAAAATTCGGACGCCATGCGCGCCGCGCCCTCCTGCGGGTGACGCATCACGATGGCGTCGACGTAGGTACCGATCACCGAGATGGTGTCGGCCAGGGTCTCGCCTTTCTTGCCCAGCGAGGTGTTGCTGCCGTCGGCGAAGCCCACCACCGAGGCGCCCAGGCGGTGCATCGAGGTTTCGAACGACAGGCGGGTACGGGTCGAGGCTTCGAAGAAGCAGCTGGCGATCACCTTGTGTTTCAACAGCTCCGGCTGCGGGTGCGCCTTCAGGCTGGCGGCGGTGCGCAGCACCAGCTCCAGATCCTCGCGGCTGAGATCGTTAATAGAGATGATATGTTTGTGATACAGCGGGTTGGCCATTTTTCACTCCTCCTCGACGCGTGCCCGTGGCGCGGGACTTTTCGATATTCTTAAGGCAAAAAAAAGCCCCTCAACGAGGGGCTTGAAACGATCGGTTTAGCAACAGGAGAAACAACGGCAGCTGGCCGCCGATTGGCAGTCGGTTTTGTCGGTTGCGGCTAACAAAACAAACGTCGTTTTTCATGCTTTCTCCTGGCAAATTGTCGCGCATTATACTCGCGCTTTTCGCCACTGCAAGCGCTAAAACGTCGATTTTTGCGCTTTCGCAATCGATTGGCTGGCACCGGCCGCCCGCCGCTTATTTGCTGACGCGATCGTAGTAGACCATGTCGGCGTTCAGCCCCTGCCGGTAGCCTTTGACGTTGTCGCGCAGCACCACTTCGGTTTTGGCCTGGTCGATAAACACGTACGGCGAGCTGCGCTGCAGCTCCTGCTGCATGGCGGTATACAGCGCGCTGCGCTTGGCCGGATCGGCTTCGGCCACCGCCGCCAGCGTCTGCCGGTTCAACTGCGGGATCTGCCAGCCGTTCAGCCCGGCTACCGTGCTGCTCTTGCCGTCGTTGTAGGCGAAAGCGCTGGCGTTGGAGTGGGCGTCGAAGTAATCCGGGATCCACAGGCGGATCGCCGCCTGGTGCTGTTTGGCGCGCACTCGGGAATACACCTGGCTGCCGGCGGCCGGCAGCAGCTCCACCTTCACGCCGGCGGCGGCGAAGCTGGCCTGCAGCGCCTGGGCGATGGTGATGAACGGCGGCTTGTTCTCCACGTCCAGCGTAAAGGCGGCGTTGCTGATACCGGCCTTGGCCAGGATCGCCTTGGCCCTGGCCGGATCGAAGCTGAACGGGTTGGTTTCCAGCGCGCCCGGTAGCCCGACCGGCAGGAAACTCTGGTGCACGAAGTACTGGCCCTTCAGCAGATCCTGGGTAATGCCCTGATAATCGATCAGGTAACGCGCCGCCTCCCAGAAGGCCGGGTTGTTCAGCAGCGGGTTGGCGCCGTTGCCGGTATTGAACACCAGGTAGTTCTGCTCGGCGGAGGGGATCTCCAGCACCTTAACGCCCGGCTGGTTTTTCAGCGTGTCGGTCTGGTCGGCGCCCAGCTCGCGCGCGATGTCGGCATCGCCCTGCTGGATCAGCAGGCGGCGGGTGGCCGGGTCCGGCACGTTTTTAATGATGATGCTTTTCAGCTGCGGCTTGTCGCCCGGCGAGCCCGGGTTGGCGTCCAGCACGATCGCCTGATGCGGCTGGTAAACGCGCATCTTGAACGGGCCGCTGCCGGCGGAGTGCATTTTCAGCCAGGCGTTGCCGTAGTCGCCGTCTTTGACGTTGGCCAGCGCCGCTTTGCTGTCGACGATCGAGGCGATCGGCGTAGAGAGAATATTCAGCGCCACCGCCGGGCTGACGTCCGCCGTCCAGCTCAGCTGCAGGGTATGCGCATCGATCTTCTTCAGCTGCGCATCGATATTGTCCGGCTGCCAGCCGAGCACGTTGAGGATAAACGCCGGCGATTTGTTCATTTTCACCGCGCGGCCGTAGGAGAAGATCACGTCGTCGGCGGTCAGCGGGTTGCCGGAGGCGAACGCCGCCTGCGGGCGCAGCTTCACCGTCAGGGTTTTCGCTGCGGCGTCGCTCCGCCAGCTTTCCGCCAGCACCGGCGCCACCTTGGCCGGGTTATCGCGATCCGCCTGCACCAGCCGCTGATACAGGCTCGGCACCGTCTGGATGCTGGAGAGTTCGTTGGCTTCCGCCGGATCGAGGCTGACGATGTCGTCCAGCGATTGCACCACCACCAGGGTGTTCGGCGGGGTCGCGGCCAGCGCGGCGGCGGGCAGGGCGGCAAGTATTAACAGCGGCAAGATTTTGGCTTTCATCGATGTGTATCCCCCGAAGGCGCCACGCATGGCGCTGAGAAGTGTTTGTTATCGTTGGTTTTCGCACCAAGGTAGAAGCTTTGCACGAGGTTGGCAAAGGTCAATCGGTTATTTGATATGCCGGGAATAGCCTGGACGCCTGGAGAAGGTTGCCGGAATGGCTGAAGGGGGTGGGGAGCGCGATGTCGCCTGCGCTCCCCATTGCCTGTGCGTGACGCGCCCCGGCAATATGCTTTAAATCGTGTCGCTGAGGGTGGCGACCAGCACCGCCTTGATGGTGTGCAGCCGGTTTTCCGCCTGATCGAACACCACGCTGTGCGGCGATTCGAACACTTCGTCGGTGACCTCCATGCCGCCGTGCAGGCCGTACTGCTCCGCCATTTGCTTGCCGAGGGTGGTCTGGTCGTCGTGGAAGGCCGGCAGGCAGTGCAGGAACTTGACGTTCGGGTTGCCGGTCAGCTTCACCATCGCCATGTTGACCTGATACGGCCTCAGCAGCGCGATGCGCTCGCGCCAGGTTTCTTTCGGCTCGCCCATCGACACCCACACGTCGGTATACAGGAAGTCGGCGTCTTTCACCCCTTCGGCGATATCTTCCGTCAGGGTGATCCTGGCGCCGGTCTGCTGCGCCAGCGCCCGGCATTCGGCCACCAGCTCCGCCTGCGGCCAGCAGGCCTTCGGTGCCACCAGCCGCAGATCCATGCCCGCCAGCGCGGCGGCCTCCAGCAGGGTATTTCCCATGTTGTTGCGCGCGTCGCCGACGTAGGCGAACTTCACCTGGTTCAGCGCCTTGCCCGGCAATTGCTCCTGCACCGTCAGCAGGTCCGCCAGCAGCTGGGTCGGGTGGAACTCGTTGGTCAGCCCGTTCCACACCGGCACGCCGGCGTGGTTGGCCAGGGTTTCCACCAGCTGCTGGCCGTAGCCGCGATACTGAATGCCGTCGTACATGCGGCCCAGCACCCGGGCGGTGTCCTTCATCGATTCCTTATGGCCGATCTGGCTGCCGCTCGGGCCGAGATAGGTCACCTGGGCGCCCTGATCGAATGCGGCAACTTCGAAAGAGCATCGGGTGCGGGTCGAGTCTTTTTCGAAGATGAGCGCGATATTTTTGCCCTGCAGACGGCGTTTTTCCTGGCCCTGCTTCTTGGCCAGCTTCAATTCGGCCGACAGCCGCAGCAGCGCCTGCAGCTCCGCGGGGGTGAAATCCATTAACCTCAGAAAGTGACGTCTGTAGAACGGGTTGCTGGTGCTCATTGGCGTATGTCCCGATTGCTTAATTGAATTAAAATTCACTTTATATGTATGAATATTCAATTTCAACCCCGCGACAGAAATCTTTCACGTTTATCGTGGAAGCAATGTCGGCGCTGTGTGAAAATAGAAGGAATGAAGGCCATTTGACTTGAGGATATAGGCATGGCAAACCGCGAATTGCTGGAAGAACAACGTGAAGAGACCCGCCTGATCATCGAAGAACTGCTGGAAGACGGCAGCGATCCGGACGCGCTCTACACTATCGAGCACCATCTCTCCGCCGAGAAGTTTGAGGTTCTGGAGCAGGCCGCCGTTGAAGCCTTCAAGCTGGGCTACGAAGTGACCGACGCCGAAGAGCTGGAAGTGGAAGACGGTTCACTGGTGATGTGCTGCGACGTGATCAGCGAAGTCGGCCTGAACGCCGAGCTGATTGACACCCAGGTGGAGCAGCTGGTGGCGCTGGCGGAACGCTGCGGCGTCAACTACGACGGCTGGGGCACCTACTTCGAAGATCCGAACGGCGAAGACGAGGGTGAGGATGACGAAGACGGTGACTTCATCGACGAAGACGACGACGGCAAACGCCACTGATTAACCCTGCGGGCCGGCTCTCGTCGGCCCCTGATAAACGACATGAAATACCAATCCCTGTTAGCCCCAATTTTAAACTTCCTGCACTGCGAAACCCCCGACGCCTGGATCGACGCCGCGCGCCGCCCGGAAAACCTGCAGCTGCTGCTGACCGACCATATGGTGTGCGAGCTGAAGGCGGCGCAGACCGGCATGTGGCTGATCCGCCGCTACGTGGCGGACAAAGAGAGCGGCGACGCGCTGCTGGCGCTGCTGCGGCCCTACGAGGCGTTTCTGCACGAGGCGCAGGGCGTGCCGGACGCGTTGTTCCAGCAAGGCCAGTTCACCCGCAAGATCCTGCCGAAAAACGGCTCGGCCTACGGCCAGGAGCTGGCGGACAAAATGGTGCTGTTGATCAAAGAAGAGCTGCATCACTTCTCGCAGGTGCTGGAGATCATGCAGGCGCGCGGCATTCCGTACCGCAAGATCACCGCCAGCCGCTACGCCAAGGGGATGATCCGCGAGATCCGCACCCACGATCCGGCCACGCTGATCGATAAACTGATCTGCGGCGCCTATATCGAGGCGCGATCCTGCGAACGCTTCGCCAGGCTGGCGCCGCACCTGGACGACGAGCTTAACCGCTTTTACGTCTCGCTGCTGCGATCCGAGGCGCGCCACTACCAGGATTACCTGCAGCTGGCGGAACAGATCGCCGGCGGCGACATCAGCGAGCGTGTGGCCCACTTCGGCCGCATCGAGGCTGAGCTTATCCTGTCGCCGGACAGCGAGCTGCGCTTCCACAGCGGCGTGCCCGCCGCCGCCTGATTGCCCGGGCGCTCCGTTACTGCGGGGCGCCCAGCAGCAGGTCCACCGCCTTTTCCGCCAGCATGATGGTCGGCGCATTGGTGTTGCCGCTGGTCACCTGCGGCATCACCGAGCAGTCGATCACCCGCAGCCGTTCAAAACCGTGCACCCGCAGCTGCAGATCGGTTACCGAGTCCTGCGGCGACTGGCCCATGCGGCAGCTGCCCACCGGGTGATACACCGTCTTGCAGAAGTTGCGCACGAACTCCTCCAGCTGCGCCTCGTCGCGGGTCCATTCCGGCTGTGGCATCAACAGGTCTTTGATCAGCGGTTTCAGCGCTGCGGTCTGCAGGAAACGCAGGCCGAACTTCACCGCGCGCACGCTGCCGGCCAGATCCTCCGGGTGGCCGAGGTAGTTGGCCTGCAGTTTGACCGGATCGGCCGGGTTGCGGCTGCGCAGCTGCACCTGGCCGCGCGCCTTCGGCTGCAGATAGCCGACCTTCAGCGTGAAGCCGTGGATATTCGGCAGCGGCTCGCCGGGCACGTCGTCCCAGCTGTCGAGCAGCGGCAGGAAGTGGATCTGCACGTCCGGCCGGCCGTCGCCCAGGCTGTCGCTGAAGGCGGCGCCTTCCAGCACGTTGGAGCTGAGCACGCCGCTGCGGAACGCCAGCCACTGCGCACCGTGCCCCAGCGCCTGCAGGCCGCGATCGGCGCCGAACAGGCTGATAGGCTCGCGGGTGCTGACGTTGATCGACATATGCAGATGATCGTGGAAGTTCTTGCCGACCGGCAGGTCCGCCCGCACCTCGATGCCCAGTTGCTGCAGGTGCTCGCGCGGGCCGATGCCGGACAGCAGCAGCAGCTTCGGCGAGCCGACCGCCCCGGCGCTGACGATCACTTCCCGCGTGGCCTGCGCGCTCACCTCGGCGCCGCCGTTCTGGCTGTAGACCACGCCGGTGGCGACGTTGCCGTCGAAGGTCAGCCGGTGCACCAGCGCGTTCAGCTTCACCACCAGCCGCCGCTCGTCGCGCACCGCCTTCAGGTAGGTGCGCGCGGTGCTGGCGCGTTCGCCGTTGCGGGTGGTGGTCTGGTAGAAGCCGACGCCGTGCTGGCTGTCGCCGTTGAAGTCGTTGCGGTACGGCAGATTCAGCTCCTGGCCGGCGCGGATAAACGCCATGCTGAGCGGATGGCGGTAGCGGTTCTCGCTGACCGGCAGCAGCCCTTCGCCGCCGTGATAGCCGTCGGACAGGCTTTCGTTGGCCTCGGCGCGCTTGAAGTAGGGCAGCAGGTCCTGATAACCCCAGCCGGTGCAGCCGTAGCGCTCGGCCCATTCGTCGTAATCCTGCCGCTGGCCGCGGATGTAGATCATGCCGTTGACCGAGCTGCTGCCGCCCAGCACCTTGCCCTGGGCGATTTGCATGCGGCGGTTGTTGGCGTGCGGCTCCGGCTCGGTCTCGTACGGCCAGCTTTTCTTGGCGATGATCTTCGCCACGCCGGCCGGCATTTTGATAAACAGGTTATTGTCGTCGCCGCCCGCTTCCAGCAGCAGCACCCGCGCCTGGGTGCGGCGGATCAGCTGCGCCGCCAGCACGCAGCCGGCGGAACCGGCGCCAACGATAATGTAATCAAATGAGTTTTCCGACATGACAGCTCTCCGTGCGCGATAGGGATGCTGGCAGAGTAACGCAGGGAGGAGGGCGGTCAATTTGCGATCGTTAATTTATTAACGAACTTCACATTAAATTTACATCGTTGATTTTACGCTCAGTTTATCTGCTTGAAAAACGGGGTTATCGCGAGTTTTTCTGATTGATGTTCATGTTAATAAAAAAGGGCGCAGCAGGCTGCACCCCGTTAAACTCGCCCTGTCGGTTACAGGGTTTTCAGCATGGTGACTTCGCAGTCGACGTGGCCGGTGGCGCCCATGGCGTGGCCAATGTGCTCGAAGCCCAAATGCTCATACAGCCCGACGGCCTGCGTCAGGCTGGCGGTGGTTTCTAAATAACAACGGCGGAAGCCGTGCTGGCGGGCGAAGTCCAGCGCCTGCAGCGCCAGACGTTTGGCCAAACCCTGGCCGCGCAACATCGGCAGGAAATACATTTTCTGCAGTTCGCAAATGTCCTCTTCGCCGCCCTGCAGCGGCGCGACGCCGCCGCCGCCGGCGATCCGGCCGTCGACCTCGATCACCCAGTAGGCGCTGCGCGGCAGGCTGTAGAGCTGGTACAGGCTGTCCAGATTGGGATCGGAGACGGTATAGCCTTTATCCGCCGTCAGGCCATGCTCGGCGGAGACTTCGCGAATGACGTTAGCAATAGCGGCATTATCTTCAGCCGTTATTGGGCGCACCAGAAGACGCACTGGGGTTGCTGTTGTCATGTTTACACTCGCCATAAATTAACAGAGACCTGGTTTATTTTTATCGCAGCGCAAAACGCGCCGGGTTTATTTCCCGGCGGCGTCCATGCGGCATTCATGAGTACTTTGTAATAACACTGAAGCTGGGCCAGATGCAACGGCGATAAAAAAACAGCGGGGAAATCCCCGCTGTTTTCAACCGTTGGCGCAAGCCGGCAAATTACAGCGCGGCGATGGTCGCCTGCTGTTCCTGCAGCTTCACCTTGCCTTCTTTGCAGGCCGCCAGACGTTCGCGCTCTTTGGCGACTACCGCTTCCGGCGCGCGCGCCACGAAGCCTTCGTTGGCCAGTTTGCCTTCGATGGCGGCGATTTCCGCATCCAGCTTGCCCATCTCTTTCGCCAGACGCGCGATCTCGGCGTCTTTGTCGATAAAGCCGGCCATCGGGATCAGCAGCTCGGCGCCGTCTACCAGCTTGGTGACGGACACCGGGCCTTTCTCACCGGCCGGCAGCGGCGCGATGGAAGACAGGCGCGCCAGGCGGGCGATAAAGCTCTGGTTTTCCTGCAGGCGGCGCTGGGCGTCGGCGCTGCAGTTGCGCAGCAGCACGTCCAACTGCTTGCTCGGCGCGATGTTCATCTCGGCGCGGATGTTGCGCACCGCGGTGATCGCCTGCTTGATCCACTCCAGATCGTTCAGCGCCTGCTCGTCTTCCAGCGCGGCGTCGTAGACCGGGAACGGCTGCAGCATGATGGTGTCTGCGGCGCTGCCGGTCAGCGGCTTCACGCGTTGCCAGATGGTCTCGGTGATGAACGGAATGATCGGGTGCGCCAGACGCAGCAGCGCCTCCAGTACGGTGATCAGCGTGTGGCGGGTGCCGCGCTGTTCCGCTTCGCTGCCGTTGCTCACCACCGGCTTGGTCAGCTCCAGGTACCAGTCGCAGAACTGGTTCCAGGTGAATTCGTACAGGATGTTGGCCGCCAGGTCGAAGCGGTAGGTGTCCAGCGCTTCGCGGTAGGCTTTCACCGTGCGGTTGAATTCGGCCAGGATCCAGCGGTCCGCCAGCGACAGCACTTTCTCGCCGCCGTTGAAGCCGCAGTCATGCTCTTCGGTGTTCATCAGCACGAAGCGGCTGGCGTTCCACAGCTTGTTGCAGAAGTTGCGGTAGCCTTCCAGGCGCTTCATGTCCCAGTTGATGTCGCGGCCGGTCGAGGCCAGCGCCGCCAGGGTGAAGCGCAGGGCGTCGGTGCCGTGCGGCTCGATGCCGTTCGGGAACTGCTTCTCGGTGCGCTTGCGGATTTTCTCCGCCAGCTGCGGCTGCATCATGTTGCCGGTGCGTTTTTCCAGCAGATCTTCCAGCGAGATGCCGTCGACCATGTCCAGCGGATCGATGACGTTGCCCTTGGACTTGGACATCTTCTGGCCTTCGTCGTCGCGGATCAGGCCGGTCATGTAGACGGTCTTGAACGGCACCTGCGGCTTGCCGTTTTCATCCTTGATGAAGTGCATGGTCAGCATGATCATGCGCGCGATCCAGAAGAAGATGATGTCGAAGCCGCTGACCATCACGCTGGTCGGGTGGAAGGTTTTCAGCGCTTCGGTCTGCTCCGGCCAGCCCAGGGTGGAGAAGGTCCACAGGCCGGAGGAGAACCAGGTGTCCAGCACGTCTTCGTCCTGGGTCAGCGCTACGTCGGCACCCAGGTTGTTCTCGCTGCGCACTTCTTCTTCACTGCGGCCAACGTAAACTTTGCCGTTCACGTCGTACCAGGCCGGAATGCGGTGGCCCCACCACAGCTGGCGCGAGATGCACCAGTCCTGAATGTCGCGCATCCAGCTGAAGTACATGTTTTCGTACTGCTTCGGCACGAACTGAATGTCGCCTTGCTCGACCGCTTCCACCGCCACTTTGGCCAGCGGCGCGGTGCGCACGTACCATTGGTCGGTCAGCATCGGCTCGATCACCACGCCGCCGCGGTCGCCGTAGGGCACCGTCAGGTCGTGCGGTTTGATCTCTTCCAGCAGGCCCTGCTGCTCGAAGGCCGCGACCACCGCTTTACGCGCGGCGAAGCGCTCCAGGCCGCGGAACTCGGCCGGGATCTCGCTGCAGTAGTCGGCGCAGACTTCGCCCAGGGTGTTGAACACCTCGGCTTGCTGGCGGATGTCGCCGTCGAAGGTCAGGATGTTGATCATCGGCAGGCCGTGACGTTTACCGACTTCGTAGTCGTTAAAGTCGTGCGCCGGGGTGATCTTCACGCAGCCGGTGCCCTTTTCCATGTCGGCGTGCTCGTCGCCGACGATGCGGATGCGGCGGCCGACCAGCGGCAGAATGATCTCTTTGCCAATCAGGTCTTTGTAACGCGGATCTTCCGGGTTGACCGCCACGCCGGTATCGCCCAGTACGGTTTCCGGACGGGTGGTGGCCACCACCAGATAGTCTTTGCCCTCGGCGGTTTTGGCGCCGTCGGCCAGCGGGTAGCGCAGGTGCCACATGGAGCCTTTGGACTCGCGGTTTTCCACTTCCAGATCGGAGATGGCGGTGCGCAGTTTAGGATCCCAGTTCACCAGGCGTTTGCCGCGGTAGATCAGGTCTTCTTTGTGCAGACGGACAAACACTTCGCGCACCGCGTTCGACAGGCCTTCGTCCATGGTGAAGCGCTCGCGCTCCCAGTCCACGGAGTTGCCCAGGCGGCGCATCTGGCGGGTGATGGTGCCGCCGGATTCCGCTTTCCACTGCCAGATTTTTTCGATGAACGCATCGCGGCCGTAGTCGTGGCGGGTTTTGCCTTCTTCTGCGGCGATCTTGCGCTCCACCACCATCTGGGTGGCGATACCGGCGTGGTCGGTACCGGCCTGCCACAGGGTGTTTTTACCCTGCATGCGCTGGTAGCGGATCATGGTGTCCATGATGGTCTGCTGGAACGCGTGGCCCATGTGCAGGCTGCCGGTGACGTTCGGCGGCGGGATCATGATGCAGAAGCTTTCCTGGCTGGTGTCGCCGTTCGGCTTGAAGTAACCCTGGCCTTCCCAGTGATCGTACAGCTTCTGTTCGATCTGTTTTGGGTCGTATGCGGTGTCGAGCTGACTGTTTGTCTTTTCCATTTTATATCGTTGTTCAGTGAGTTGGCGGCGTAGCCGTGGTCAAATGGAAGCCGACGCTGCGATAGGCTTTGTAACGGTCGCGCGCCAACTGTTTCAGGGTGTCTTCGTAAGGGACGAAGTCTACCACTTCATGGAAAGCGGTAGCAAAATCTGCGAACTCTGGCAGCAGGGCGATCAGCAGATCGCGCGGGGCGTTGCCGCGTTTGCCGGGCCAGCACAGCTCCACCGGGGCGCCGTAGTGCGGCCCCTCGCCGGCCAGGTTGTGCGGCACGAACTGGTGGGGTTCGCGCTGCCACAGCGCTTCGTCCAGCCGCTGGGCCTGTTCCTGGCTCTCGCAGGCGATCAGCACCCGCTTGCCGGCACGCCAACGTTCGGCGGCGACGGCGCAGGCCACCGCTTCATGCGCGCTGAGCGCACCTGACGGTTCTGCGTTGTCGAGCAAATAAAACGTCGCCTGTTTCATTAAGGATCCACCGCTGCCGATAAAAAAAACAGGGCACAACATGTAGGTTGCGCCCTTTTAGGGAACGGAGCAGATAACTCTACCCCTTCGCTGCTGAGAGGATTATATACCCAATAGATTTCAAGTTGCAGCTAGGCGGCAAGTTCGTTCATCCCCAAGAGCTGACATCAAGTCAGTGACTGGGGTGAACGAATGCGGCCAACAACGCTGCGGCTTGAAAGATGAAGGGTATTTAATCGTCGCCGTTCAGTCCTGCACGGTTGAGCAAGAACTGCGACAGCAGCGCGACCGGGCGGCCGGTGGCGCCTTTGGCCTTGCCGGAGCGCCAGGCGGTGCCGGCGATGTCCAGGTGCGCCCAGCTGTACTTGCGGGTGAAGCGCGACAGGAAGCAGGCTGCGGTGATAGCCCCGCCCGGGCGGCCGCCGATGTTTGCCATATCGGCGAAGTTGGAGTCCAGCTGCTCGTAGTATTCGTCGGCCATCGGCAGGCGCCACGCGCGGTCGCCGGCCTGCTCGGAGGCACCGATCAGCTCGTGCGCCAGCGGGTTGTGGTTAGACATCAGGCCGGTGATGTGGTGGCCCAGGGCGATCACGCAGGCGCCGGTCAGGGTGGCGATGTCGATCACCAGCTCCGGATCGAAGCGCTCGACGTAGGTCAGGGTGTCGCACAGCACCAGGCGGCCTTCGGCGTCGGTGTTCAGCACCTCGACGGTCTGGCCGGACATGGTGGTCAGCACGTCGCCCGGGCGATAGGCGCGGCCGCCCGGCATGTTTTCACAGCCGGCCAGCACGCCGATCACGTTCAGCGGCAGGTTCAGCTCCGCCACCACGCGCATCACGCCGTACACCGTCGCGGCGCCGCACATGTCGTACTTCATCTCGTCCATGCCTTCGGCAGGTTTGATCGAGATGCCGCCGGAATCGAAGGTCAGGCCTTTACCCACCAGCACGATCGGCTTAGCGTCCGGGTTTGGGTTGCCCTTATATTCCATCACCGACATCAATGATTCGTTCTGCGAACCTGCGCCAACCGCCAGGTAGGCGTTCATCCCCAGCTCTTTCATCTGCTGTTCGCCGATGACGCGGGTGGTGATGTTGGCGCTGAAGGCGTCCGCCAGCTGGCGCGCCTGCGAGGCCAGGTAACCGGCGTTGCAGATGTTCGGCGGCATGTTGCCGAGATCTTTGGCCGCCTTGATGCCGGAAGCCACCGCCAGGCCGTGCTGGATGGCGCGTTCGCCGCTGGTGAGCTCGCGGCGGGTCGGCACGTTGAACACCATTTTGCGCAGCGGGCGGCGCGGCTCGACCTTGTTGCTTTTCAGCTGATCAAAGGTGTAGAGCGTCTCTTTGGCGGTTTCCACCGCCTGACGCACCTTCCAGTAGGTGTTGCGGCCTTTCACGTGCAGCTCGGTGAGGAAGCAGACCGCTTCCATGGAGCCGGTATCGTTGAGGGTATTGATGGTTTTCTGAATCACCTGCTTGTACTGGCGTTCATCGAGCTCGCGCTCTTTGCCGCAGCCGATCAGCAGGATGCGTTCAGAGAGAATGTTAGGCACATGGTGCAGCAATAACGTCTGCCCGACTTTGCCTTCCAGTTCGCCGCGGCGCAGCAATGCGCTGATATAACCATCACTGATTTTGTCGAGTTGTTCTGCGATAGGTGACAGGCGGCGCGGTTCGAAAACACCGACTACAATACAGGCGCTGCGCTGTTTTTCCGGGCTACCGCTTTTTACACTGAACTCCATGCACTCTCCTGAATCTTAAAGACAAAGGCGGAAGCTACGGCTAGAATGACCAACTCCGTAACGATCTCCCGCCATTTGAGTTAACTAACTATGTTAACCTGAACGGCGTAAATTGCTCTGTTTTGGCGACTATAAGCAAGTTCCTATAGGACACCCAAATGCTAGATGTTGTAATACTATTTTAGCTGTGAAGGTTGCCATATGATGAGAATAAATGGCGGATTAGCGATGAAACTATCGATTTTCCTGCAAAAAGACAAGTTTTCACAGGCGTAATAAGCGTGATCATCATAAGATATCTGGTACGGGAAACGCTGAAGAGCCAAATCGCCATCCTGTTCATCCTGCTTCTGATCTTCTTTTGTCAGAACCTGGTCAGGGTGTTGGGCGATGCGGTGGACGGCGATGTCCCGACAAACTTAGTACTTTCTCTGCTCGCATTAGGTGTGCCGAAGATGGCGCAGCTAATCCTGCCTTTAAGCCTGTTCCTCGGCTTGTTGATGACGCTTGGGCGGTTGTATACCGAAAGCGAAATCACCGTTATGCACGCCTGCGGGCTGGGCAAACGCACCCTGATTATCGCCGCCATGATACTGGCGCTGCTCACCTCCGCGGTTGCCGCGGTGAACGTGTTTTGGGCCGGGCCGGTGGCTTCGCGCTATCAGGACGTGGTGCTGAGCGAAGCGAAGGCCAACCCGAGCATCGCCGGGCTGGCGGAAGGGCAGTTCAAGCCTTCGCAGGACGGCAACGCGGTGCTGTTCATCGGCAACGTGAAGGGCAGCACCTTCAATGACGTGTTCCTGGCGCAGCTGCGGCCGAACGGCAACCAGCGCCCTTCGGTGGTGGTGGCCGAGCACGGCAACATCAATCAGCTGAAGGACGGCTCGCAGGTGGTGACGCTCGACAAGGGCACCCGCTTCGAGGGCACCGCGCTGCTGCGCGACTTCCGCATTACCGACTTCAACGACTACAAGGCGGTGATTGGCCACCGCACGGTGGCGGTGGATAACAGCCAGGCCGAACAGATGTCGATGAAGACGCTGTGGGGATCCGACGATCCGGACGCGCGCGCCGAGTTCCACTGGCGCCTGACGCTGGTGGTCTCCGTGGTGCTGATGGCGCTGCTGGTGGTGCCGCTCAGCGTGGTGAACCCGCGCCAGGGGCGCGTGCTGAGCATGCTGCCGGCCATCCTGCTGTATTTGATTTTCTTCCTGCTGCAGACCTCGCTGCGTTCCAACGCCGGCAAGGGCAAGCTGGACCCGATGATCTGGCTGTGGGCGGTTAACGCCGCTTACTTCGTCATCGCGCTGGCGCTGAACCTGTGGGATACCGTGCCGATGCGCAAGCTGCGCGCACGCCTGAGAGGAGCCGCCTGATGTTTGGCGTACTGGACCGTTATATCGGTAAAACGATTTTCAACACCATCATCATGACGTTGTTCATGCTGGTGTCGTTGTCCGGCATCATCAAGTTCGTCGATCAGCTGCGCAGAGTGGGCCAGGGCGATTACAGCGCGCTGGGCGCCGGCATGTTTACCCTGCTGAGCGTGCCGAAAGACATCGAGACCTTCTTCCCGATGGCGGCGCTGCTGGGCGCGCTGCTCGGCCTGGGCCAGCTGGCGACGCGCAGCGAGCTGGTGGTGATGCAGGCCTCCGGCTTTACCCGCATGCAGATCGCCGGCTCGGTGATGAAAACCGCCATTCCGCTGGTGTTGCTGACCATGGCGATCGGCGAGTGGGTGGCGCCGCAGGGCGACCAGATGGCGCGCAACTACCGCGCGCAGCAGATGTACGGCGGTTCGCTGCTTTCCACCAAGAGCGGGCTGTGGGCGAAGGACGGCAACGACTTCATCTACATCGAGCGCGTCTCCGGCGAGAAAGAGCTTTCCGGCGTGAACATTTACCACTTCAACGACCAGCGCAGGCTGGAGACGGTGCGCTACGCCGCCACCGCCAGCTTTGAAGGCGGGGTGTGGAAGCTTTCGCAGGTGGATACCTCCGACCTGACTAACGAAAAACAGGTGACCGGCACCCAGACGCTGACCGGCGAATGGAAAACCAACCTGACCCCGGACAAGCTGGGCGTGGTGGCGCTGGATCCCACCTCGCTTTCCATCAGCGGGCTGCACAACTACGTGAAGTACCTGAAGCAGAGCGGCCAGGAAGCCAACCGCTACCAGCTGAACATGTGGAGCAAAATCTTCTCGCCGCTTTCCGTGGCGGTGATGATGCTGATGGCGCTGTCGTTCATCTTCGGCCCGTTGCGCAGCGTGCCGATGGGCATCCGCGTGGTGACCGGCATCAGCTTCGGCTTCCTGTTCTACGTGCTGGACCAGATCTTCGGCCCGCTGAGCCTGGTGTATAACATGCCGCCGGTGCTGGGCGCGCTGCTGCCGAGCATGCTGTTCCTGCTGATTAGCGTGTATATGCTGCTGAAACGCCGGTAGCGGGGCAGCAGGGCATTGTTGAAAGGCGCGGCCGTTGGGCTGCGCCTTTTTTGTTTGGGGGCTTGGAGAGGGCTGTAGGGCGAATTTGGGGCGAGTGGTGCTATTGGGGGACTGGCAGCGTGGGGGAAAGCGCCCGATGCGGCCCGGTCGGCGCTTTTTTCAACACTTAACTCATTGAACAACGGATAAGTGTTGCGCGCGGATCGCTGAAAGGTATAATGCACCCGTTTTCCGCATACTACTTCAGTGCCGAAGTGGCGAAATCGGTAGACGCAGTTGATTCAAAATCAACCGTAGAGATACGTGCCGGTTCGAGTCCGGCCTTCGGCACCATTAGTACAGCGCGAACAAGAAGCCACCGAAAGGTGGTTTTTTTGTGCCTGAAATCTGCTCGCCGCCACTATCTGCCTATTTTTACTCTGTATTGACGCATTTCTCATCCCCGTAAAAACCAGATCTTCCTGATGCTTTCCTAAGGCCTATCTGATTGACCTTAAAGGCTAAAATGGCGTTTCATTGAGCTCTTTCGGTTCAAGGAGTTCCAGGATGGAGCCACAACAGGAAGGGATCACACGGGCGTTAACGCCGGGCGAAGTCAATTTGGCGCGTTCAGTGTTTGGCAGCACCATTTTCTATCAGAGCGTGTTGGTTCATTGCGACAGCTACCTGCCGTTTGGGCTGCAGAATCAGTACACGGCGATGAGCCCGAATGGGGAGTTGTACTTTCGCAGGTCACTTTATGAAAGAGATTATGCGAGCCAGGATCCTGAAGCTCAGCATCTTTTTATTCATGAGATGGCACACGTTTGGCAGCACCAGAAGGGCATGTGGGTACGCACCCGTGGGTTTCTCAGTTGGGCGGTAAGTTATCAATATCGGCTTGATAAACCTTTGCTGCGCCACTACAGCATGGAACAGCAAGCATCGATAATTGCGGACTATTTCATTCTCAAGAGATATGGGGTGAATACCTTCTTCCGCTTGCCAAACAGGAAACTCATCGGGATAGTGGACAGAAGGACATTGTCACAGTTTCAACCCATAATCAGAAGCGCAGGGCTGCCACTATGAGAAAATATTTATTCCTTCTTCTTCCTTTTTTTATCTCGGGTTGCCCCATGGGGGATAGGTTCAGCTTATACCCAGCGCAGAGTAAGGTTGTAGATGGCAAAGTCTGCGTCTTTTTTAATGAGAGCGATATCGTAAAAAACGAATCCATACTGAATATCGCCATCTGGAAGCAGGGTGGTGATGACTATGTTTACGAAAAGTCATATGCCTACAATCCGGTAACGTTGGAGGCCAACAAGTGTGTTCCAGGTATCGGTGAGTTTAATTTTATCGCTGGTGAAGGATACACCGTATTGGTAAGAACGCCGCTGAATTCATATCGAACCAGTTTTGTTGTGATGAAGAAAGGTGAAAGCATTATGTTGAAGCCCGATTAGGTTTCAACGATATGTTTTGACTAATTATTGTCATGAGATTGATTTATTAATTCTATAGGAATTCAACCTGTAACCGGAAGCGCTGGGCTGCCACAATGAAAAAATTCCTCTTACTCTTTATTCCTCTTTTTATCTCTGGTTGCCCTATGGGGGATAAAGTCAATTTACGCCCGGCAAAAGCAACGGTCGTCGGCAGCAAGATCTGCGTTTTTGTCGATAAGAACGACATGGAAAGAGAAGAGTCCATTCTAAAAGTAGGCATATGGAGGTATGGCAATGATCATTATGTCTATGAAAAATCATATGCCAACACCCCTGTAGCGTTGGAGCCCGGGAAGTGTGTTCCTGGAGTCGATGAGTATGATTTCATCCCTGGTGAAGGGTACAGCGTTCTTGTTAGTACACCTTTGCATCCCTATGAGGCCAGGTTTATCGTATGGAAAAAAGGGCAGGAAGTCATGTTGAAACTGAATTAGGTTTTAATGTGATGATGCGAATTAGCCGCTCAGGAATTTTGGTTGTATTGGGGAACGGGCCGACGGTTTTCATAAAGTGGCTTACTTTTTCAACAACTGCCGTATTGACCTGCGCTGATGAGCACCAGAGAAGATCGTCAATGCCCCGGAATAAATTCTGCCAGACGTTACTGCATGTGGTGTAAATATCAGCATTTCGTCTCACAGCTAGCCTGCACCTCGATTTAACAGCCTATAAGCTGTATTGATAATAAAACAATCTATAAGCTGTATTTTGCATTTACAGCCTGCAGGGTGTAATGTAAATAATACAGTCTATAATCTGTATACAGCGATGAGGCAGCGAGCCGCTATCCATGAATACAGTCTATCCGTTAAAAACACTGAGCCAGCTACGCCCTTTGCTGGTGGGTTTTCGTAAAGCAAAAGGTCTGACGCAAAAAGACGTATCTGAGAGGCTGGGCGTCACCCAGCAGACCTATGCGCGCCTGGAGTCAAACCCGGCATCAGCCAGTCTGGAGCGCCTTTTTAGGGTGTTTAATGTGCTGGGTATTGAAATGGTGTTTTCCGCAGAACGTACCTCTCCGGGATGTGAAACAGAGGAAACCTCTACAACTCATATAGACTCGCCTGCAAGACGGGAACAGTGGTGACGAGATGCGTCGTTCGCAACAACGGTTAGCTATCTGGATGAATGGTATTCCGGTGGGGTACTGGGAAAAGCGCAAAGGTGAATCTCGGTTGGGGTACCGTTTCTCGGAAATCCGCGAATAGCATCTCAAGCTTCAGGAAGATGCCGAAGAATACAAAATTGAGCCGGGTAATGAAAGCCGAGGGATAAGAAAGAAGAGCTTCTAGCGAATATTCTAGCGCGTCTGAATGGCTTGTTTATCACCGATAATCTCAGCGATAAAGACATGAGCAACTACGTATTTACCGTGTGTGACAAGCTATCGGAAAACCAAGCGGTGATGACGCAGATAACCAACAACACTCGCGAACAAGCCATACTGGGAGATTTCCCAAAAGCCATCGATGATGCGGTCATGGACAGCAATGAGGCTCAGCATGAAATGATGGTGCAGTATCTGTCCAGCCGAGAGCTCGTCAAGGGGTTTGCCCATGTGGTGCTTGATATGCTGAAAGGCGCTTGAGATTGCTTAGGCAGTAGCTAGCAGCCTTGTGGCGTGGTTTTGTAGTGACAGTATTGGTTTTTTGGGGGCGATTACTCCCTTATTGAGTGTAATGCTCCAATGTGATAGGGAAGCCAGCTAGATCATTGAACTAACTGGCTGGTGATAATTTTCATGGATAATTTTTTAATTTAAATTTTCGATAATGTATATATAAAATAAATTAAGCTAATGATATAAAACGTATAGCAAACTAAAAATAATGGTGAGCTCTTTAGTATGTTTCTAACGGACCTCCTATAATTGGAATTTTCGTTTAAATCATACAGCCTGGCTTTTTTTTCATCACCATTTAATTGAGAGTTTATTAATTCTTCTATTTCTGACTCAATTATCTGGAAAGGGCGCTTTTCTTCTTTTTTAGAGTCTATCAAATAAAAGAAAATAAATAATAGTACAAACGTAGCAATCAGACGAATAATGGGTTGAGTTACCCCCCAACATCCCAAGGTAGCAATGAATAGCCATATACCGTGTGTGTTTGCTTCAGATCTGAAGGTGTCAATATATTTCCTATAATTAACTATACGGTTCTCAATTGAGTCATCGCTACTAGCTTTCATAAGATCCTCTTCATTAATTGATTTTTTAAATAGTGGCTATTTAAAATCTGACTCTTTTAGTTCTAACTTTATCTTTAGCTTATCATTCACTGCTTTCCCATCAACCCCACTGTGTATCCGCCGATGGCAGGTAGGGCAGATGGCACCCACCCACTGCGGATGATCGGGGCCTTCATCGGCTAAGCGTTTGGTGTGGTGGGGCTCGAGGTAAGGTTCACCATTTCTTTTCTTGAACGGCGCTGGTTGGTCGCATGCCTCACAGATGCCATTGGCGCGTTGCAGCACGTACTTCTTTACGTCTTCGCTGCGCTGGAACCAAGATTTCTTCGTGTCGGTCTGTTGGCGCTTGCCCGACATCGCTGATGACTTTATAGCCTTTGCACGCAGCTGTTCTAGCGTTTCCTTCTTCCGGTCTACTTCTGGCGAGGTAATGTTATGCTCAATTTCTTGAGCAGATGATACCTGGAATAAATTAAAAACTATCCCTTTCCGCATGTTATTTTCAGTATCCACGCATTGGGTGTAATTCCATGAATCACATTCAAATAACCCAATGAATTTAACACCAGTACGTTTTTTATTATATTCGAATAGGAGTATGTCTTTGCCATCTACTTTATGGTCGCGGATGGATTTATTGCCTTTAGTAAACTCCATGTCTCCTTTCTGACCTTCTCCAGTGTAGGAGAAGTGGTTGTCGGTAGACCATCCATCTTTGTACCCATGAGTTTCGCCGCTCTCACCAGTGAAAATGAAGATCACGGGGAATTCTTTTGGTGTAGATATTCCGCCTTGTTCTTGCCCTCCGTAGATATTGTGGAGATCTTTGCGTTTGTAAAGCTCACCTTTAGCTAATCTCTCCAGAGGGTGTGGTGTTTCGACGATCTCGAAACCGAGGTCTTTCAAAGATTGGATGGCTTTTTCTGTGCCGCTATCGGAATTTATTCCATTTAACGGATAACCAAACTGCACCCTATATGCCGTCGTGACAATGGCTCTGATATCGTATTTTTCGTTATTATAGAGGAGCTCATATTTTTTAAACCGTTTGACGGGATGTTCTTTCAAGAAGGCGTCACGGCCAAGTTTTTTATATTCTTCGATGGATTTTAAAACCGCTTCTTTCGAAGATAATGCTGCTTTCTCAGTAGCCAAAACATCTCCCTCTCATTGCAGAACAGACTCTGATCAATGTGCGCTTTACTGCCAGCTGATGGCGGCCATGCGTCAATACCTAGCAGTTAACTCATCGACTTATCGAATGCGTTAACTATGCCAGGCTGGGGAGGAAATGCCTACCTTGGTGAATGCTTTTGTCGTGATCTCTAGACCAGATCTATTGAAAACGACAGGGAGGGGGTTGGAGGGCTGCCCAAACAGGCATCGCCCTGGCAGGTTGTTCTATGTTAGCTGCAGGCTTCCATTTCCCGTAGAGCCCGCCCATACAGATTGCACAGTGATGGAACCAGATGAGCCGTTGCATTGAGGTAGTGATTCAGCTGTTCCCAACCGTCGGCATCGAGTTGCGGGTTCTTTTGCAGCAGGCCGCTGAACAGCATCAGACCATGGCACAACCCTTCAGCCTGCTCGGCAGATAAGGCGGCTAGATCTAAGAGCTGCGTAGTATCTAATTCACTGAGATCGAGTTGATTGAACAATTCTCGATAGAGGGTGATGGTGATTGTGGTGGGTTCTGAAGCGAAAAAATGGTTTTCCATGTGGTTATTCTCCCTAGTGTGATGTGCCACTACCACATGAGACGCTAAACCCATGGTGGTAGCCCAAACGAAGTTAGCGTTACCGGACACTAAGGAAACCGGCGCTTCTTGCGAAGCCTCCGCTTGGGCCACCATAATTCTGGATGTTTAAAGCCCCAGCATTATATACATAATGCTGCTTAGTGTAAGTGTTCGGAACGCTAACTCCGGCTGCGGATTTTGCCGCAGCAAGAAAACTATAACGTTATCGATAGAATGAAAAAATAAGCTGTATGGAATTACAGTTAATTTACTTTTAGGATTGGAATACAGATCGCAGTTATTCATAGTAGCCTTAGGTTATCGAAATATTTCCTATATATACAATTAGGATATATTTAATGGTCCATCTCATAGCTAAAGGAATATTATGAAGGGCAATCTATTGTTCGCGATCGCGGGTGTGACTTTGTTGAGTGCCTGTGTAGGTGATCGTCTGGACCAGCGTTATGCATTGGATATCCCTATAACTGCTTATGCTCGAGATAATGGAGATGTATGCATTTATCCTCCGGCCAAGGAAAACGAAAGGCAAGATACGCTCTATATCAGCAGTGAAACGGATGAGAAACTGATTGATGTAGCAAATCAGGATATGAAGAAGGGTATTTGCGTCACTCAAAGGGACTACCCACTCCAGGCAAATCATTTCTATAGCATGAGGGTAAATTTTGTCCCGGTAGAGAAGCGTAGAGATCTGCAAGATGTCTCTGGCAGAGCCTTTATCACCCACTTCAAAGTAAAAAAGCTTAATAACCGCTATGTCATCGAAAACGCCCCACAGCAGGGCACTTCATTGAAATAGTGGGGCTGTTCACGGGGCGGTTCAACAGCATCAGTTCTCCGTCAGTAAGATGTAGGGCGCTGTAGGTTAATTTGGCGTTAACCGTTCCAGTATTTATCCTTTCTAGAGCTTATGTTAATCATACGGCTTTGCTAATTCACGGATGAACGAACATGGCGAATGAAGATGAATTGCGCATTGCCCTGTCGCCGGTGCAGCTTGCGGCGGTGCTGTCTGATGAAAGCGTCACTGAAGGTGAAACGCTCAGTAACCGTCTGCTTGGCGGTTTGGGGCTTGCCGGTGGTGTCGTTGAGCTGATGGGAGCTGGAGTGTTGTGCTATGCGCCGGATCCGACGTTTATCACCAAAGTTGGGTGTGTGGTGGTGGGAACGCATAGCCTGGACAGCATCAAGGCCGCTTCCAATCAGATTATTACCGGGCATGCAACGAACACTGACACTTACCAGTCTGCCGTTGTGTTGGCGCAAGCATTAGGTGCCGATAGGGAAACGGCTTATAACGTCGGTTTAACGGTCGATATTGCCGTGCCTTTAGTCTTTGCCGGCGCGCTCGGCGCAGCCCGAGTGGCATCCGTGCGCATGGGGCGGGTTAAGCTGATTGAGCATGAGTCCGTTAGCGGTAAATATCCGGGTGGGCACACATTGGTTCGGCATATCAACATAGCTCCGGAAGCGCTTATTGCCAGGCTAGCCAGGCGGCCGAAACTGATTGCGGCAAGTACCTTCAGATCGGTAAAGGAGGCCGAAAAGTATGTATCTATCACGGTAAAGGCGAACCGCGCAGATATTATGAATTGGGTAAAGTACGCGTCTCCCGGCAGCCGTTTGAGCGTGTATCATAATTTTTCAGAGTCAGTGGGTTACGGCGTGTTACGCGGCACTACCGACGTCTATCAATGTCATCGGGTTGGCGTTGTGATTGAATTTACCCGCTATAATGGCAAACCTTACTTTATCCTTAGCGCTTTCCCTGCGAGATAAGCCGATGAAAACCAGCGAACTTGATAATCTGATCGTCGTTTATTTTGGCCAAGATTATGACCTGATAAATGCAGAGGGCGATATTACTGCGCTGATCGCAGAGTACATTCGTCTGGCGACTCATCAGCAGCGCGAGGCGTTGATCGAGGAGATAGATGAGTTACTGGCGCAGGATAATGTGGAGTCATTATTCAACCAACGTTTCGGCTTTACCTTCAGCCCTGAACTATGGGGAACCACGGTTCCCGCATTCCTGCAACAGGCCAGAAGCGCTGCAGTGAAAGCGCTTTGAGCACCATCGTGATTCGCAATCACTTCAGCGAGCTCAGTAGCTTATTCAGTATTTACTTCGGTCAGGATTATGATCTGTTTACTGATGCCGAAACGGCCGAGGGTGTGATTGACGGCTTCCTGGAGCAAAACGGCAGCCAAATCATCCGCGATATCCTTGGGGAAGCCAAAGAATTTCAGGCTACTTATGCAGGGCGTATAAACGAAGGAATAACCGAGCATTTTTCAGATGAGTTTGTGCCTGAAAGTTGGGACATTACAGCGGTAGCATTCTTTGTCATGTTGCAACGAAAAGCAGAGCAAAAGCTGGGACAGCTTAAACGAATTTAAGCCCCCCCAACCCCACCGCCCAAACCTTATCAGCCCCCGACCCAAACCTACCCCAAATCCCCCCCATTACTCGCAATCACCTTCTTGTACCACCAGAAGGATTTCTTGCGTGTGCGGGCGAGAGTGCCGTTGCCGTGGTCGTCGCGGTCGACGTAGACAAAGCCGTAGCGCTTGCTCATTTCGCCGGTTGAGGCCGCTACCAGGTCGATGCAGCCCCAGGTGGTGTAACCGATCACCGGCACGCCGTCGGCGATGGCGTCGGCCATGGCGCGGATGTGCTCGCGCAGGTAGCTGATGCGGTAGTCGTCCTCAATCTCGCCGTTGGCGTTGATCTGGTCGTGTGCGCCCAGGCCGTTTTCCACCAGGAACAGCGGCTTTTGGTAGCGGTCATACATCATGTTCATGGTGATGCGCAGCCCCAGCGGATCGATGCCCCAGCCCCAGTCGCTGCGCGGCAGGTGCGGGTTCGCCAGCGATTTCACCACGTTGGCGGCGCTGCTGTTGTTGTCGTTCATGTCGGCGGAGGCGCAGCGCGAGGCGTAATAGCTGAAGGAGACGAAGTCGACCGTATTTTTCAGGATGTCGGCGTCTTCCGGCTCCATGGCGATGCTCACGCCTTTTTCGCGGAATACCCTGGCGGAGTAAGAAGGGTAAGCGCCGCGCGCCTGCACGTCGATAAAGAACAGGTTCTCGCGGTCTTTCTCCAGCGCGGCCCACACGTCTTCCGGCTTGCTGGACCAGGGGTAGAAATTGCCGCCCGCCAGCATGCAGCCCACCTGGTTGGCGGGGTTCACCTCATGGGCGATGCGCGTCGCCAGCGCGCTGGCCACCAGCTCGTGGTGCGCGGCCTGGTATTTCACCTGTTCGGGGTTTTCGTCCGCTTCGAACACCAGCCCGGCGCCGGAGAACGGGCTGTGCAGCAGAATGTTGATTTCGTTGAAGGTGAGCCAGTATTTCACCAACCCGTCGAAGGCTTCGAAGCAGGTGCGGGCATAACGGGTGAAGAACTCCACCATCTTGCGGCTGCGCCAGGAGCCGTATTCGGTCACCAGGTGCATCGGCACGTCGAAGTGGCACAGGGTCACCAGCGGCTCGATGCCGTATTTGCGGCACTCTTCGAACAGGCTGCGGTAGAAGGCGATGCCCTCGGGGTTGGGCGCCAGTTCGTCGCCGTTCGGGTAAATCCGGCTCCAGGCGATGGAGGTGCGGAACACGCTAAAGCCCATCTCCGCCATCAGCGCGATGTCGTCGCGGTAGCGATGATAGAAATCGATGGCGTCGTGGCTGGGGTAAAACTCGTCTTCGCGCAGGCTAAAGCGCTTCTCCAGGCCGAGTTTGACCGCCATGCGGTTGGCGCCATGCGGGATCATGTCGACCGTGGTCAGCCCTTTTCCGCCCTCGCGATAGCCGCCTTCAGACTGGTTGGCGGCCAAGGCACCACCCCATAAGAACCCTTTCGGGAATGTTGAATCAGACATGCAATCCTCTGGTGTCTCAATGCGTTGCGTTGGCGGCACTCGCCGCCGGTGCGGTTGTCGTTGGGGCCGTTTCGTTTTCCGGAATGTCTTCGAAGCCCAAAATCAGCGTGAGCACGAAAGACAGCACCACGGAAAGCGCCATCACCGCCACCACCCAGACTATGCTCATCGGGTTTGCCGGGTCGAAGAACTGCACGCTGGTGAACAGTCCGGGCGAGGCCATCGAATGGCTGGCTAGCCCGCCGATGCCGGCGACCGCGCCGCAAACAAAGCCGCTGATCAGGCTGGCGACCAGCGGCCGTTTCAGGCGCACCGCCACGCCATACAGCGCCGGTTCGGAAATCCCCGCCACTATGGCAGAGGCGGCGGCGGCCAATGCGGTCTGGCGCAGCTCGCGGTTTTTGGTTTTGAACGCCACCGCCAGCGAAGAGCCGCCGAGCGACAGGTTGGCGCCAATCTCCGAAGGCATCACCATGCCCTCTTTGCCGGTCTCGGCGATGGTCTGGATGATGGTCGGGGTAAACACCCGGTGCATGCCGGTGATCACCAGCAGCGGCCAGATGGCCCCCATAATGGCGACGGAGAGCCAGCCCAGGTAGCCGTGCACGGTATACACCAGCGCAGAGATGCCGCTGCCGATCCAGATGCCGAGCGGGCCGATAATCAGGATGGCGATCGGCGCGGCAATCAGCACGATCAGCATCGGCTTGAGGAAGTTCTTGGTCACCGCCGGGGTGATGCGATCCACCCCGCGCTCGATGTGCGACAGGATCCAGGTCATCACCAGCGCCGGGATCACCGTGTAGGTGTATTTCACCGCCGTCACCGGGATGAAGGCGAACTCCACCGCCTGGCCCTGCGCCGCCTTGGCCATCAGATCGATAAAGTTAGGGTGCACCAGCACCCCGGCGATGGCGATCGCCAACGACATGTTGGTTTTGAACTTCAGCGCCGCAGAGGCGGCGACCATCACCGGCAGGAAGAAGAACGCGCCGTCGCCGATCACGTTCAGGATAATCAGGGTCGAGGAGCCTTTTTCGAAGACCCCGGCCATGTCCAGGATCATCGCCAGCAGCTTCACCATAGAGCCGCCGATGATGGCCGGGATGAGCGGCGACATGGTGCCCACCAGCGCGTCGAGAATGCCGGCGCCGATGCCTTTCAGGGTGAGTTTGCGTTTCGCCGGTGCAGCGGGCGCGGCACCCGGCGTGCCGAGCGCCTGCACCGCCTGGTAAGCCTTGGAAACCTCGTTGCCGATGATCACCTGGCACTGCTCGCCGCTGTGCACCACGCCCAGCACGCCGTCGATGGCTTTCAGCGCGGGCATGTCTACCAGCGCCTGGTCTTTAACAACGAATCTCAGGCGGGTCATGCAGTGCGTCACGGCGTCGATATTGCCGAGGCCGCCCAGCGCATGCACGATGCGGCGCGAGATCTCTGCGTAGTTTTTCGGCATAAAGTTGTCGTCTCTTTTCAGGAATTCGGATTGCCTAAAGGCGAATTTTTACTGCCTGGGCGATCCGCCGTTCCATCTGAATGAAACGCCCATAAGAAACCGGTTTCACAAAATCATGAATCGGTATTATTTGTCTGGCAAGAATTATGAATTTTTGGTTTTCATTTTCGTGATCTGGATCGTTAGCGGGAAGGCGGGAGTGAAAACGTTTCAAACCCGGGGCGTCTTGGGTAGACTGCGCTGAACCATGGATTTTAGCGGCGCACAGATGGCAACAATACTTGAGGTGGCGAAAAAGGCCGGCGTTTCAAAGGCGACGGTGTCGCGCGTTTTGTCCGGCAGCGGCTATGTCAGCCAGGAAAAGCGTGCGCTGGTGGATCGGGCCATCGCAGAGACCGGCTACCGGCCCAACCTGCTGGCGCGCAATTTGGCGACCAAAACCACCCAGACCATCGGCCTGGTGGTCACCAACACCCTTTACAGCGGCAACTACTTCAGCGAGCTGATGGCGCAGTCGGCGCGCATTATGGAAGAAAACGGCCGCCAGCTGATCCTGGCGGACGGCAAGCACACCGCCGAAGAGGAGCGCGCCGCCATTCAATTCCTGCTGGATCTGCGCTGCGACGGCGTGATCATCTACCCGCGCTTTTTGTCGATCGCGGAAATGGACGAGATAGTTTCCCGGCACCGGCAGCCGATACTGGTCATCAACCGCCGCCTGCGGCTCAACGACAGCTACTGCATCTTCAGCGATCAGCACGCCGCCAGCGCGGCGGCGGTGGCGCACCTGCTTGCGCGCGGCCACCGCGATATCGCCTTCATCACCGGCTCGCTGGATTCGCCCACCGGGCTGGAGCGCCTTTCCGGCTATAAATCCGCGCTGGCGCAGCAGGGCATTGCGCTCAACAACGCGTTGATTGTCGAAGGCAAGTGGAACGCGCAAAGCGGCATGGCGGCGGTCGATGCGCTGTTGGCCGGCGGCCAGGCGTTCAGCGCCATCGTCGCCGGCAACGACGAAATGGCCATCGGCGCGATCAAGCGCCTGAGCGAATGCCGGATCCCGGTGCCGTCCGCGGTGTCGGTCATCGGCTTCGACGACATCCCGCTGGCGCCTTATACCGTGCCCTCGCTGTCCAGCATGAAAATGCCGGTCACCGAGATGATCAAGGAAACCATCAACCGCCTGCTGTCGATGCTGGACGGCGGCGAGCTGAGCAAGCGGCCCAGCTTCCCGGCCAGCCTGATCGAGCGCGAGTCGGTGGCGGCGGGGCCGCACTGGCTGGCGGATAAGGCGCGCGGTTAACGGCGGTTCGGCATGTAGGCGCGCGGCGAGCTGCCGGTCATATTTTTAAAGAAGGTCGAGAAGGCGCTGTCGCTGGAGAATTCAAGCTTACCGGCGATATCGGACAGGCCGTATCCCTCCGCCAGCAGCTCGATGGCTGTGATCAAACGCCATTGCTGGCGCCACTGCTGGTAGCTCAATCCGGTCTCCTTGCGAAAGATGCGGCTGATGGTCTTCTCCGAAGCGCCGCTGTAGCGCGCCAGCTCATTGAGCGGCGGCACCTCCTTCATGCCGGCCAGCTGCCGCAGGCGGCGGTCCTTGGGCAGCGGCAGCAAGGTCAGCTCGCGCTGTGCATGCCGTATTTCGTCCAGGCATACGGCAAGAATATTGGCGCTGGGGCCGCTTTCCCACCGGGTGGCGAAGTCGGCGAGGGCGATCCGCTCCAGCACTTCCCGCAGCAAAGAAGAGGCCGAAAGCACTTCCAGCTGGGGCGAAAGGCCGGGGTGGCGCCGGGTGTCGAGATAAACCGAGCGATAACCGGCCACGCCGGTAACCTGAACGCGGTGCACCACCTTGGGTGGGATCCAGGCAATGCGCGCCGGCGGCAGCAGGCAAATGCTTTCATTGAGCGTGATGCGCATACAGCCCCGCTGGCTGAACAGCAGCTGCCCCATGTGGTGCCAGTGCGGCCCGGAATCATGCTGCGCCAGCTCGGCCGCAATGCCTAACACGCTATTGTCGATAGCATCGGGGTCAAATTCGTCCTGTGCGCTGAGCCATGCCATAAGTTTGTCCGATTTTATAAGTTTTTTGTCTTTTATATTGTAATGGCCGGGGCGGGGAAGGTGCTACTTTGTGGCCTGCTTTCTTTGTGGATACGGGATGTACCATGCAACGCAGACTGACCCTTACCCTGGCGACATTGATGATGATGTTTCCCCAGATTGTGGAAACAATCTATAGCCCGGCGCTCACGCACATTGCCGAAGGTTTTCACGTCAGCGCGGAGGCCGCGGCGCAAACCTTGTCCTGTTACTTTTTCGCTTTTGCTTTCGGGGTGGTCATCTGGGGCCGGTTGTGTGACGTGATCGGCCGGCGCCCCACCATTTTGGCCGGTCTGGCGCTGTATCTTTTGGCGTCGATCATCGCCCTCTTCAGCAGCGGCTTTACCCTGCTGTTGGCGGCCAGAGTGCTGGCGGCGTTTGGCGCGGCGGTGGGCTCGGTAGGCACCCAGACCGCCATTCGCGATCGGTTCGACGGCTATGCGCTGGCGCGGGTGTTTTCCGTGATGGGGATTGCGATGGCGGTCAGCCCCGCGGTGGGGGTGCTGAGCGGCGCCCTGTTGACCCATTACTGGGGCTATCAGGGGGTGTTCGCCGGGCTGGCGGCGTTGGCCGCCTTGCTGCTGGCCTATGCCGCATGGCAACTGCCGGAAACGCGCCCGGCGCAGGGGAGGAAAAGCGCTTTCTTCGGCACGTTTGGCAGAATGGCGAAAGACGGCGATATCTGGCGCAGCGCATGGCTGGTGGCCCTGTTCAACGTCTGCATGTTCAGCTATTACCAGCTGGCGCCGTTTCGGTTTGAAGCGCTGGGCGTTCCGCCGCAGTGGTTTGGCTATAGCGGGTTGGTGCTGGCCGCCGGCGTCGGGATCGGCGCGGCAATCAACAAGTTTCTCATCGCCAGGCAGTGGCTGTTTACGCCGCTGCTGATGCTGGCCTGCGTATTGGCGCTGATCGGCGGGGGCCTGGTGTTCCTGTTGGAGGATGAGCTGTGGTTCGTGCTGCCGATGATGCTGGTGGTGATGGCCTACGGCATCGCGATCCCCAATATTCTGGCGCGGGCGCTGCGAAATTATAAGGATTGCATGGGCACCGCGGGCGCAATCCTTGGCCTGATGTATTACCTGATGCTGGCGGCGGGGCTGGTGCTGGCCGGGGTGGCGCAGCGGCCGGGCATCGTGCAGATGGCGAGCAGCGCCTGCGCGCTGCTGCTGGCGTGGACCCTGGTACGCGGCGAAAACCGTGCCGCATGCGCACTCAACCCAAGCCGCCAATCCGCTCCCGGATCTCTTCCTCCGGCAGATCCACACCAATAAATACCAGCGTACTGCGGCGTTCCTCATCCGGCAGCCATTCGCGATCCCAGTCGGCGTTATACAGACGCTGCACGCCCTGGAACAGCAGGCGACGCGGCTCGTCTTCGATAGACAGAATGCCCTTATAGCGCAGCAGGCTGTCGGCGTATTCCAGCAGCAGGCCTTCCATCACTTCGGAAATCTGCATCAGCTCCAGCGGGCGGTCGTGGTACACCACGATCGAGCGGATGTCGCTCTGCGGCTGCGGAATGCGGCGGAACAGCGGGACGGGCGGCGTCAGGTTCAGCCGGTCGTTGAGCGTAAAGCCTTCGATGTCGAACAGCAGGCTCAGATCGATGTCGCCGTGCGTCACCTTGTATACCGGCGCGCGGGCGTTCATCAGCTGCAGGCGCTGGATCAGCGCTTCGCAGTCCGGCGCCACGTCGGTTTTGCTCAGCAGAATGCGGTCGGCGTAGCCCACCTGCGCCTGGGCGATGCTGAACTGGCTCAACTGCTGCTCGGCGTGCGCCGCGTCCACCAGGGTGATGATGCCGTCCAGCAGGAAGCGTTCGCAGAGGATCTCGTGCGAGAAAAAGGTCTGGGTAATCGGGCCGGGATCGGCCATGCCGGTGCATTCGATGATCAACCGGTCGAAGGCCAACTGGCCGCTGTCTGCGCCGTCCAGCAGGTCCAGCAGCGCGTCCGCCAGCTCGTTGGATTTGCTGCAGCAGATGCAGCCGTTGCTCAGGGTGGTGATGCGGCTGGCGCGGTCGCCGATCAGCGCGTTGTCGATCGGCACTTCGCCGAACTCGTTCTCGATGACCGCAATCCGGTAGCCGTGGTCGGCGTTCAGGATATGGCGCAGCAGGGTGGTTTTGCCGGCGCCCAAAAAGCCGGTCAGGATGGTGACTGCGATGGGTTTCATTACGGGTCCTTATTCACTGCAAATCAACAGCAGCGCATGCCGCCTTTGCCGTCGCCGCCGTAGCGCGCCTGCTGGCGTTCGCGGAAAAATTCTTTATAGGTCATCACCGGCTTGTCCGGGTGGTTGTCTTTCATGTGCTGGACGTAGGTATCGTAGTCGGGCACGCCCACCAGCATGCGCGCCGCCTGCCCGAGATACTTACCCGCCTGGCCAAGATTTCCGAACATAGCCTGTCCTTATTGATTGAAGAGAATACCCTGCGTAATAGATCTCATTATACCCAATAGATTTCAAGTTGCAGGTAGGCGGCAACTGAACGAGTCCCCAGGAGCTTGGGCCACCAAGTGACTGGGGTGAGCGAAGGCAGCCAACACCCCTGCGACTTGAAAGATGAAGGGTATATGCAGGGTATCCGTTAAATCGCCATCAGTGCTGCGGCGAAACTTTGACGTCCCCCTCGGTTACGCCGTGGGAGGGCGTTTCTTTGGGCACCGGCACGTAAGGCGTTTCCTGGTCGGTGCGTTTCGGGTTCTTGTACGCCGCCATGGCGGTTTTCACCCCGAAGAAGATGATGCTGTACACCACCAGCAGGAACAGAATGCTCAGCCCGGCATTGGTGTAGTTGTTCACCACGATGTGGTTCATGTTGGCTATCTGCTGCGCGCTCAGCTCGGCGCCGCCCTCGGCGATTTTGCGCTTATACTCGCCGGCCAGGAAGAAGAAGCCTTCCAGCTGCGGGTTGTCGCTGAACAGCTTCAGGCCCAGTGCGTAGGTGGTGCAGATCAACAGCCACACCGCCGGCACCAGGGTCACCCAAACGTATTGGGCGCGCTTCATCTTAATCAGCACCACGGTGCCCAGCACCAGCGCCACGGCGGCCAGCATCTGGTTGGAGATGCCGAACAGCGGCCACAGGCTCTTCACGCCGCCGAGCGGATCCACCACCCCTTGATACAGCAGGTAGCCCCACAGCCCCACGCAGCCGGCGGTGCCGACGATGCCGGCCACCAGCGAGTCGGTTTTCTTCAGGAAGGGCACGAAGTTGCCCAGCAGATCCTGCAGCATAAAGCGGCCGGAGCGGGTGCCGGCGTCCAGGGCGGTCAGGATGAACAGCGCCTCGAACAGAATGCCGAAGTGGTACCAGAAGCCCATGTTGGCGCCGGGGATTATCTGATGGAACACGTGGGCGATGCCCACCGCCAGCGTTGGCGCGCCCCCGGCGCGGTTCAGCACCGAAGGTTCGCCGATGTCGGTGGCGGTTTGCAGGATCTGTTCCGGGCTGATGACGAAGCCCCAGGAACTGACGGTCGCCGCCGCGTGCGCGGTCACGTCCTTCAGCGAGGCCATGATCATCGGCGCGTCTTCGGTGCCCAGCCGGTGCAGGTCCGGCATGGTGATGCCCAGCGCCGCCGGTGGGGTGTTCATGGCGAAGTACAGGCCCGGCTCGATGATCGAGGCCGCCACCAGCGCCATGATGGCGACGAAGGATTCCATCAGCATCGCGCCGTAGCCGATAAAGCGCGCGTCGGTTTCATTGGCCAGCAGCTTCGGCGTGGTGCCGGAAGCGATTAATGCATGGAAGCCGGAGACCGCGCCGCAGGCGATGGTGATAAACAGGAACGGGAACACCGTGCCTTTCCACACCGGGCCGGTGCCGTCGACGAACTGCGTCACCGCCGGCATTTTCAGCTCTGGGTTGAGGATCACGATGCCGATCGCCAGCCCGACGATCACGCCGATTTTCAGGAAGGTCGCCAGATAGTCGCGCGGCGCCAGGATCAGCCATACCGGCAGCAGGGCGGAGACGAACGCGTAGCCGATCAGCGTGTAGGTAATGGTGGTGTCTTTAAAGGTCAGCGCCGGGCCCCAGAACGGGTCGTGGGCGATCACGCCGCCGAACCAGATGGAGGCCACCAGCAGCACGATGCCGATAACCGACACTTCGCCCACCCGGCCAGGGCGCAGGTAGCGCATGTAGATGCCCATAAACAGCGCGATCGGCACGGTGGAGCAAACGGTGAACACCCCCCACGGGCTTTCCGCCAGCGCTTTCACCACGATAAGGGCCAGCACCGCCAGAATGATGATCATGATCAGGAAGCAGCCGAACAGCGCGATGGTGCCCGGTATCGGCCCCATTTCCTTTTTGATGATCTCGCCGAGCGAGGCGCCGTTGCGGCGCGAGGAGATGAACAGCACCATAAAGTCCTGCACCGCCCCCGCCAGCACCACGCCGCCCAGCAGCCACAGCGTGCCGGGCAGGTAGCCGACCTGTGCGGCCAGCACCGGGCCCACCAGCGGCCCGGCGCCGGCGATGGCGGCGAAGTGGTGGCCGAACAGCACGTTCTTGTTGGTCGGCACGTAGTTCAGGCCGTCGTTGTTGACCACCGCCGGGGTGGCGCGGCCGGCGTCCAGCCTCATCACCTTGCTGGCGATGTACAGGCTGTAGTAACGGTAGGCCACCAGATACACCGCCACCGAAGCGACGACGATCCACAGCGCGCTGATGCTTTCACCGCGGCGCAGCGCCACCACGCCCAGGCAGGCGGCGCCGAGTATCCCCAGCAGCATCCAGGGCAGGTGCTTTAAAATCCCCTCTCGTTTCATTGAGGTATCCTTAATTCCAGTCTGCAAAAAATGAATGAGTTCATCCGCTTATAAGATGTTTCAGGATTTGGTGCGGATGTCGGTCGCGGGTTTGGTTCAGCGACAGCTCATCATCGCCGGCGGCGTGCAGGGAAGACATGCGAATTTCAGTCAGCGGTTCAATCCGCCGGGTGAACGGTTGCAAATGCGCGGTGAGCGGTTTGCTGCATAGGCAACACCCGCCCGACAGCCGCTGCTGCCAATGCAGCAGCCGGTATATGCCGTTCTTGCTCAACCTGCGGTTTTTCAACCACATCGCTCCGGTGGGCGGTTGGCACGCATCCTGCTAAAGGATTTATAACCAAAACACTGATTGCATTATCTGTAAATCAATAATGGTTATATGCACGCCGCATAACGGCGCCGACATTCAGAGGGAGAGGAAGCATGTCAGCAGCAAACAACTCGCAGCAGCCCATACGGTTCGCCTACTGGGTGCCGAACGTGTCCGGCGGGCTGGTGATCAGCAACATTCCGCAGCGCACCGGCTGGGATATCGGCTACAACCGCAAGCTGGCGCAGATCGCCGAGCGCGCCGGTTTCGATTACGCGCTCACCCAGATCCGCTTCACCGCCGGTTACGGCGCCGACAACCAGCACGAGTCGGTGTCGTTTTCGCAGGCGCTGCTGGATTCCACCGAGAAGCTGAAGGTGATCGCCGCGCTGCTGCCGGGGCCGTGGAACCCCACGCTGGCGGCCAAGCAGATCGCCACCATCAGCCACCTTTCGGGCGCGCGCATCGCGGTCAACATCGTCAGCGGCTGGTTCCGCGGCGAGTTCAAGGCCATCGGCGAGCCCTGGCTGGACCACGAAGAGCGCTATCTGCGTTCGGAGGAGTTCATCCGCTGCCTGCGCGGCATCTGGACCGAGCCCAGCTTCACCTTCGCCGGTGACTTTTACCGCTATCGCGATTACTCGCTGAAGCCCAAGCCGCTGGAGCCGCTGCCGGAGATCTTCCAGGGCGGCAGCTCGCGGGCGGCGCGCGACATGGCGGCGCGGGTGTCGGACTGGTACTTCACCAACGGCAACAGCGTGGAGGGCATTCGCCAGCAGGTGGACGATCTGCAGACCAAGGCCAGGGCCAACCATCATCGGGTCAAGGTGGGGGTGAACGGCTTCGTCATCGCGCGCGATAGCGAGCAGGAGGCGCAGGCGGTGCTGCAGGAGATTATCGACCACGCCAACCCGGAGGCGGTGCAAGGATTCGGCCACGAAGTGAAGAACGCCGGGGCGGCTTCGCCGGAGGGCGAGGGCAACTGGGCCAAATCCTCGTTCGAGGACCTGGTGCAGTACAACGACGGCTTTAAAACCAACCTGATCGGCACGCCGCAGCAAATCGCCGAGCGCATCATCGCGCTGAAAGACGCCGGGGTGGACCTGATGCTGCTGGCGTTCCTGCACTTCCAGGAGGAGGTGGAGTTCTTCGGCCGCGAGGTGATCCCGCTGGTGCGCGAACTGGAGCGCCGGCGGGCCGCGGCCTGAGATCAGTAAATCTTCCTGGCGTTGATGCCGGCGGGGAAAATGCCGGTGGCGAAGATGTGCCCGTCCACCTGGATATGGTCGTCGGGCAGCATCTCCAGCGGGTATTCCCCGGCCAGATAGTTGAGGAAGTTGTTGCGATCGTCGATCGAAGGGAAGCCGAGCAGATCGTAATAGAACAGCGACGCGATCAGCCCGTGATGTTCGGGGATCCGCTTCAGCAGCGCCGCCGACGGGAACGGCAGGTGGAAGAAGAACGCGCAGGCGTTCAGCAGCCCCTGCTCCTTCAGCGCCTGGCCGCAGGGCAACAGCTGATAGTCGTCGATGCAGATGATGTCATCCGGGCACAGGTATTCGCTGGCGATATCGGCGAAGCGCCGGTTGAGCTGGCGGTAGGCGCGGTAGTTCTCCGGCGTGAAGTGCGCTTTCTCCGGCTGGTTATGGAACACCGGCCACAGGCCGTCGTGGTAGTAGCCCTGATAGTGGCGGCAAAATTCCTCTATCGACAGCGGGAAGGTCACCTGCTCATAGCCGGCGCTGTGCCGGTAGCTGATCGGGCGCCGGCTGAAGTTCTGCACCTCGCCGTTCCAGCCCAGCCACAGCCCCTGATCGTCGTCCACCAGGCCGCCCGCCGACAAGGTTTGGCTGGCGCAGGCCAGATCCTGGCTGTCGCACTGCTTATTCGAGATCAACACCAAACGAGACATGGTCGCTTCCCTCTCAGTGAATGGATCGGACGGTTTGCAGCGCGTCGCATGCCCGCCACGGCGTCAGGCCGGCCGGCGAGCTCACGCGCAGGCCGCGCATCGCCGGGTGCGCCAGGCAGCAGCGCATCAGCCAGCTGCCTAGCCCGACGCCGCGGTATTCGGCGCTGATGAACAGCAGGCTGACCGACGCCCGGGTGGCGTAGTCGGTCACCACCCGGGCGAAGCCGAGCTGGTGGCGTTTGCGATACAGGCCAAAGCACAGGTTGCGGCTATCCAGCGCGGCCGGATCGATGTCCTGCCGCAGGCAGCGGCGCAGGAAATCGGCGTCCAGTAATCGCCGGTCGGTGCTGATATGAAAGGCGCCTTTGCGCCAGCACAGGATGGGCTGATGTTCAGTGAAGATCGGTAGCGACTGCATGTTCATGGTTATCCTTTTTCGGGCAAACATATCCTGCCGCCCGCAGCGAAAACGGGCGGCGCAACAAGGGGGCGTTAAAGCATCCAGCCGAGCTCCGCGGCGGTCACCTGCTCTTCAAAGCGGTGCAGTTCGGCGCTTTTGCAGGTGTGCCACAGGGTACAGAACGCCGGGCCGAGCAGCTCGCGCAGCGGCTGGCTGTGGCGGAACAGCGCCAGGGCCTCTTGCTGGCTGAGCGGCAGCGGCGCGGCGCCGTCGTTCTCGTAGCCGTTGGTGGCCGGCGGCAGCGGCAAAGGCTGTTCCAGCCCGTGCAGCAGGCCGCCGAGTATCGCCGCCAGCGCCAGATAGGGGTTGGCGTCGGCGCCCGCCAGCCGGTATTCGATGCGCTGATTGGCGCCGTCGGCGCAGGGCAGGCGCAGCGCCACCGTGCGGTTGTTGTGGCCCCAGGAGGCGCGCAGCGGCACGTGCATGCCGGGGCGGAAACGGCGGAAGGCGTTGATATTGGGCGCCAGGATCGCCATCGACGCCGGCATCAGCGCCAGCATGCCGGCCATCGCCTGCTGCATGTTGTCGCTCAGCTCGCCCGGCGCGCCGGTCAGCAGATTCTCGCCATGCTCGTCCTGCAGGCTGATGTGGAAATGCAGCCCGCTGCCGGCGGCGTGCGCGCAGGGCTTGGCCATAAAGCAGGCGTGCTGGCGGTGTCGTTCCGCCATCTGCCGCGTCAGCCTTTTCAGCGCCAGGATCTGGTCGCAGGCCTCCAGCACCCGCGGGCTGTGGTGCAGATTCAGCTCGTACTGGCCGGAGGCAGCCTCGGCCACCACCCCGCTCAGCGGCAGCCCCTGCAGGCGGGCGTGCCGTTCGATGTCGTGCAGCAGCGCATGGTGGCGCTCGGGCGCATCCACCGCGAAGCTCTGCGTCGGGCATGGGGCGGCGTCCGCCGGTTGCTGCGGATCCTGCAGATAAAACTCCAGCTCGGCCGCCACCACCGGGAAGCAGTTACGGGCGTGCAGGCGCTTCAGCACCTGCTGCAGCACCACCCGCGGCTCCAGCTCGCAGGCGCCGCCGTCGGCGTTTTGCATCGTCAGCAACAGCTGCGCATGGCGCTGCGGATCGCGGGCGCAGGGGCGCAGCGTGCCGGGCACCGGCAGGCACAGGCGATCCGGTTCGCCCGCCAGCTGCCCCAGCCCGCTCTCTTCAATCACCCGGCCGTGCAGGTCCATGGCGTAAATCGACAGCGGGAAATAGCAGCCTTTTTCCAGCGAGAACGCCTCGGCGATCGGCAGCCGCTTGCCGCGCAGCTGGCCGTTGAGATCGTTGAGGTAAATATCGAGCTGTTCGGTATCCGGATAGCGCTGCAGATATTGCTCCAGCTCTTTACGGAATGAACGGCCGTGCAGGGCGGGGATCTCCGCCAGCATAGGGTTGAAACCGATGATATTAGCGTGCATGGCGCCCTCCTAATCGGAGGCGAACAACGACCAGCGGCAGGGGTAAACGCATAAGACAACCACTCTTGTGAGGCCATATTGGCGATGTGAAAAGGGTATCTGCGGCGCGCAAAACTGTCTGTAAAAACGCCGTAACGTTAACGGGCTGCGGAATAAAAAAGCCGTAAATAACCGGCGGTTGTCCGATGGCCGGCGCGGCGGCGGCCGCCTATACTGCAAGGCATAGACAGCTGAGGGAGAGATGCCGATGATCCGATTATTGATGTTGTTCGCCGCCGCGCTTGCCGCGTTTAACGCCGTGGCTTCTTCCGAGCAGGCCTGGGCCGAGGGCGATAAGGCGATGCGCGCCGCCTGCCTGAAAGCCAGCGGGCTAAAAAACGCCAGGGTGGAAGGGGGGATCATTCACTACGGCGACGACGTCGGCTATTCGGCGCTGTTTATCGGCGGGCGCTACCCGCAGCCGTTTATGAAAAACCAGCCGGGCAGGGAGCTGTGTTTATATCAGCGCGCCACGCAGAAGGCGGCGGTGCAGGCGGTGGAGGGGAGCAACGCGTCTGCTCAACCTTGATGCTTGATGAGGTAAATAAAAATACAACCCACGGTGATAATAATGGCCTCTACGAGCAAAAGTATAAAGTCCATCGCCAGCCACTTTTGTAGCTCAGGAGAGGCGGTTTTTTGCACGAAATCATAGGTTTTCGCATCGAGCCAAACCTGATCCCTAATCTTGATTTTTTTCCTCTTCAGGATCCAAAGAAACCACTGTGCCTTCAATGAAGTACCTAGCATGCCGAGGCCGTCGGCAAAGGCGACGTAGGGCGGAATAAAATGTCCGCTGCCGGCGTAACGTTGATAGAAAGCGTCAAACTCTTTTTTATGGCGACGGTAGCCAATGAACTGGATAAAGGCGCTTAAAACGAGCAGCGTTAAGCATAATATGACAAGGGTTTTCATTGAGTAGCCTGAATCACGACATTCTCGCTATCATCATAAAGATCAATGCCATGATGAAGAGCACGCCTTCCAGCGTCAAAAGCGTGCCGTTATTTTTCATCCAGGTCTGCAAGCGTTCAGATGATGAAAGACGAACAAATTCATAGGTCTTGGCGGGAAGATATTGGTTTTTCTTCATCTTGATTTTCTTCTCGCAAAGGATCCATCTGAACCATTGGGCTTTGATGGAAGAGCCTAAAGAGCCAAGGCCATCGGCAATCGCGACGTGAGCAGGGACAAAGTGGCCCTGTTGGGTATAGCGTTGATAAAAAACATCGAACTCGCGTTTATAGCGACGAGAGTAAATATATTGAACAAGCCAACAAAGTAAGAGCAGCGCGGCTGCAATAAGTGATGCTGTTTTCATAAGTCACCGGCTAAGGTTCAAGGGGCGTTATGCCTTGCTCAAAAAAGCAAAGATACACATCAACGCCAAACACCCCATTTTCAGCACGCTTAAGATGAAGTCTTTTCGCATCCAGCTCTTCAGATGTTGAGATGTGTTTTCATTCACGAATTCGTAGGTTTTGGGCTCAGAAAAGCGTTTTTCCCTATTTTTATTTTTCTGCCATTCAATATCCAACGGAACCATTGCGCTTTGATAGATACACCGAGCAAACCAAGGTTATCCGCGAAGATGACAAATGGAGGCAAGGGGTGGGCGCTTTGCACATAACGTTGATAGAATTCAGAAAATTCGTCTTTATAGCGCCGATAGTAAAAGTACTGAACCAGGGTACTAATCAATGTCAGAGTGAAGAACAGGGTTGTGTTCATTTAAATGCTAACTGTATGTTTTATTAATGCAATAAATCATAATGCACATGAATATCAGGATCGCACCTTGCAGCATTAATAGCCAAAAATCATTACGGAGCCAACGTTGTAATCTTTTCGATGCAGTTTTCTGTACAAATTCGTAGGTTTTTCTGTCCAGATAGGTATTACGACCCACCTTTATCTTACGATTGTTTAATAGCCAGAGAAACCACTGAGCTTTGAGTGATACGCCAATAAAGCCGAGATTATCAGCAAAAACAACAAAAGGGGGAACGAGAAATTTGCTAACCACATAATTTTGATAGAACTTATCAAACTCTGTACGAATTCGGCGATAGTAAAGGTACTGAATCAATACACAAAGCAGCAACAGTAGAAAACATATGATGACAATAAGCTTCATCATTCACCTAAAATGTAGTTGGTTAAGTAATCAGAAGTGGCACCGCCAGCGGCTGAGCCAAGGGCTCCCCCGATTGCCGCGCCAGCCACGCCACATGCCAAGGCACCAATGCCTGCGGTTACGGGGCCAAGTACTATTGCGCATGCCCCCATACCTAACGCGGTCCCAAACCTTCCGCCAATGATTCCTGCCGAAGTACTTGCCGCAAAATGGCTGTATCCCTTCACCGCGATCTTGGAGCACTCCTGTTCGCGGCCGGTGGTGCAGGCGTTGTAGACGTTGTTGGTGGTGTTCAGCCCACTCAATCCGATGCCGATCCAGCCGCCGGCTTTCATAAACTTGGCCGCACGGCTGGCGCTGTCGACGTAGTTCGAATAACCCTTGATAGCGCCGACGCCGGCGGTGCTCCATTCATGCACCAGCGATTTACTGGAGAGCCCCAGTGCGTGTTTGATTTGCGCATACTCTTTCATATTGAGTTGAGCACGAGTAAGGCGATTCAGTAACGGTTTTAATGTACCGAACAACCGCGCCCGTTCCACCTGAAACTGGGTGCCAATCAAAGCGCCACTCGTGCGAAACTGATTTTGGTAGGTTTTTTCAATCTCGACCAGGATATTTTTGATCTGGCTGAAGTAGCGTTCTCCGGCATCCGAAGCCAGCCCGACGACCGTTTCCCCATAGCTGGTGAAGGCGGCGATAGCGGCGTAATTGCGGTGCAAGAAGGTAGAGAAATCGCTGTCACCGGCTTTCACCGCTTTGCTGGTGCGGCTCTTGGCCTGCATCAGGGCGGCGATCTGCGTAGATTGATTATGATTGCGCGGATCGGCGACGATCAGCATTTGCCCCGGTTGAACCAACGGTGTATCGGCATTGAGCTGCATAAAAAAGCGTGCCGCTTCCGATGGTTTGCCACCGAACAGGTAGTTGGCGTGGAAGGCGAGCGGGCCGGTTTGTTGGGCGATGCAATAGCCCGGTGTGATGTTGCTGGACTTCTGTTCCATGTCGAAAAGCCTCCTTATTTTAGGAAACTTAACATTTTCTACAGGGTGGTAACAGGTTCTGGCTCACGCTCTCAGGGGGAGAATTCTCCGAAAAGCACAGCTTTCTTTGCGGATATCACCTGTATCGGATGTTCAATTCTCACTGTGTAGTTGAATTGTTCCCTGCTCATCGGCACTCAGATCAAACGCCTTCACATACTTGCGCCTCTCGGCATCGTTATTCAGCGAGACGCCAAGCAGAACCGAGTATTCACCTGATGCCCATTTCATTTGCGGATAAGCGATGCACTGCCCGGGCTGCAGATAAGGCAGCGGGCTGATTTCCGGGGAGGTCCAAACGATCCGCCACTGCTGATGCTCTTGCCGGGAAACGATGATCCCGCGGTTTTGTAGCCTGTCATTTTTGCCAACGCTGCCGGCGGGTACGGAGAAGCAGGGCTGGTTGTCTTTGAGTGAAACGTCCAACGGGTGATACCAGGGTTTCGCAGACTGGCAGCCGCTAAGTATCAGGCAGAGCAGCGCAAGGGATAGTCGGTTCATGGCAAGTTTTTCCTGTTTTTGGGGTTTTGCAAAAATGCCCGTAGCACCCATTCATAGCGCTTTTTTATATCTGGTCCGATAATGCCGGTAAAATTGGTAATCGGCTGGAATCCATTGCGCCCGTATCTGATCAAATAGAAGTAATCTGCGATGATACTGGCCTGAGCTTCCATTCCATAGTCAGACAAGAGGTTATAGTCGGGTAAAGAATATTGATAGGAAACGGCCCAGCTTACCAGACCACGTAAGCGCACGTTCATACCGAGCTGGTATTGCCAGACATGCGCCATCTCATGCATAAACCAATGTTGATCATAGGCATTCGCGGTAGCGAAATCTTCTTTGAAATGCCTGGGCATAAAGTAGATGGTTCCATTCGGTGTTACGGCAGTGTCCTCGTGTTGCAACCCAAAAGGGAAGTAACTGCCGTTATGAACCCGTACTCGCGAATAATCGATCGCATCTTTGTATAACCCCCTGGCGAGCGTCACTTCGCCCGGGGAGAGTTTTCTGGAATGTCCTTTAATCGTCGCCATAGTTTTAATCCGTCAAAACGTCAGTGGGCAACCCTAGTCGAATTCTCGGGATAAATTAACCCATTTTATGGCCATGATTTGTGCTCTGTCACAATCTTGCCAAGAACAACAGGATTTGGGGCTTGGTTTGAAACGCATTGATTTATTTAGTGAATACTTCCATTTTTAATAAGCAACTCATAAATATAAATGCGCTGCGGCGGTTGGCTTACCTATCTCAAACTCCCCAGCGCCAGCGGCGTAATTCGCCGCTTATCGCGCAGGTACAGCCGGTCGCTGCCCAGCTCCAGCATCCCCAACGCGCCGCCGTTTTCCATGGCGAAGGCGCAAAAGTCGATATCCAAGCAGTTGCCGTGCAGCGCGTTTTTCGGCTCTCCGGGCGTATGCCCGCCGATCACCCAATCCACGCCGCGCACCCTGGCGGCTGAGTTGCTCAGATAGCGTTCCCGGCCCCAGATGCAGGCCTGCTGCACCGCGTCGTCACCGGCTTGCAATCGCTGCAGAAAGGTCGCCAGGTCGTCGATTTCCGGCGGCACTTCGGCGTGCAAAATGGCATAGCGCCGCTGCCCGGCGGTGACCCGCATCACCCAGGGCATCGCCAGCATCAATGTGCGGCAATGCTGGCGCTGCCGGGCGTCGAGCTGGAAGAACCAGGCGCCGCCGTCGATGCGCCACATCAACTCCAGATCGCCCGATCCCGGCTGGGCGAACCACTCCAGCGCCCGCGCTTCGTGGTTGCCGCGCACGGCATAAAACCAGGGTTGGTTAAGCAACTCCAGGCATTGCAGGCTGGCGTGCCCGCGGTCGATCAGATCGCCGACCGCCAGCAGGCGATCTTTGCCGATGTCGAAGCCGACGTGGTCGAGCAGCGATTGCAGCGCCGGCAGGCAGCCGTGCAGGTCGCCGACCGCAAAGTCCCGTCCGGCGGCGTTGGTGGGGAGATTGAGTATCATAAGACGCTCCTGTAAGGGGGGCGCAAGCCGCTCCGTCGATAGCTTTACTGTAGTTCGCCTGGCGGATGTTTACTGGCCGTGTCGCCACTCCCCGCCATCTCCCGCTCGATCACCGTCGCCAGCGCCTGGGCAGCGGAAGAGAGCTGATGCTGCGTCAGGCGGATCAGCCCCACCCGCCGTTCTATGATCGGGCCAAACAGCGGCACGCACACCGCTCCCAGTTCGCCCATCTGCCGTTCGCACAGCGCCGGCACCGCGCTGGCGCCGAGGCCGTTGGCCACCATGCGGCCGACCGTCACCAGCTGATGGCTTTCAAACGCCACCTCCAGCGTTCTGCCGCTGCGCGCCAGCTCCTGCTCCAGCAGCAGGCGCACCGCCGAAGGGCGCTGCAGGGTGATGAAATCCAGCGTCAGCAGCTCCTTCCAGCTCACCTGCGCCCGGTGCGCCAGCGCCGAATCCTTCGGCACCACCGCCACGAATCGGTCGCTGCACAGCGGGGTGAAGTGCAGGCTGTCGCTTGGCTCCGGTTCGAAGGCGATGCCCATCTCCACCCGGCCTTCGCGGATCATTTCAAACACCTGCTCGTTAATCACGTCGTGCACCGCCACGTTGATGCCGGCATAGCGATCGCGGAACGCCTTGAGGATCGGCGGCAGCGGGTTGCCGGCGAATGACGGCATGGCGGCGATCGCCACCTTGCCCCGCTGCAGGGTGAAACGCTGGCGCATCGCCTCTTCCGCGTTGTCCCAGTCCGCCAGCAGCTGGCGCGCCATCGGGAAGAAGCTCTCCCCCTCCGGCGTCAACGCCACCCGGCGGGTGGTGCGCAGCAGCAGCGGGCCGCCCAGCGCCTCTTCCAGCCCGCGGATCGCCAGGCTGAGCGCCGGCTGGGAAATATTCAGCCGCTCGCTGGCCTGGGCGAAGTTAAGAGTGTGAGCTACCGCTAAAAACGCGCGTAACTGTTTGATGCTCATTTTCATTTTTGTTTTGGTTAACTCTTTGTAAATTTAAGGTTAACGATTGATTAATAAAAATTCTAAATGAATAGGGCATAAAAACAAAATTAACAAATCATTTTTGTGACCTGAAGATGCCTTGGCGTAAGCAAGGGCATTTCGCCCTGCGCCACAGAATTCAGGGGCAAGGATATGGCAGGGTTCGACAAACGCGTCGGCAGCTATCAGGAAGCGCTGGATGGCCTGACGGACAACATGACGGTGCTGGCGGGCGGTTTCGGCCTGTGCGGCATCCCGGAAAACCTGATCAATGAGATTCGCCGCCGCGGGGCGCGCGGCCTGACGGTGGTCTCCAACAACTGCGGCGTCGACGGCTTCGGCCTTGGGCTGCTGCTGGAAACCCGCCAAATCCGCAAGGTGGTCGGTTCCTATGTCGGCGAGAACGCGCTGTTCGAACAGCAGGCGCTCAGCGGCGAGCTGGAGGTGGAGCTGACGCCGCAGGGCACGCTGGCGGAGAAAATCCGCGCCGGCGGCGCCGGTATTCCGGCGTTCTTCACCGCCACCGGCTACGGCACTCCGGTGGCGGAAGGCAAGGAGGTGCGCGAGTTCAACGGCCGCCCCTACATCATGGAAACCGCCATCACCGGCGACTTCGCCATCATCAAAGGCTGGAAGGCCGACCACTTCGGCAACGTCATCTATCGCCATACCGCGCAAAACTTCAACCCGCTGATGGCCACCGCCGGGCGCATCACGGTGGTGGAGGTGGAAGAGATCGTCGCGCCGGGCGAGCTGGATCCGGCGGCGATCCACACTCCGGGCATTTACGTCGACCGGCTGATCCAGGGCAGCTTCGAAAAGCGCATCGAGCAGCGCACCCTGCGGGCATAAGGAGAACAGGCATGCTTACCCGTGAACAAATGGCGCAGCGCGTGGCGCAGGAGCTGCAGGACGGTTACTACGTCAACCTGGGCATCGGCATCCCGACGCTGGTGGCCAACTACGTGCCGCCGGGCATGGACGTGATGCTGCAGTCGGAAAACGGCCTGCTGGGGATGGGCGAGTTCCCGACCGAACAACAGCTGGACGCCGACATGATCAACGCCGGCAAACAGACCGTGACCGCGCGCATCGGCGCGTCGATCTTCGATTCGGCGCAGTCGTTCGCCATGATCCGCGGCGGCCATGTCGATCTTACCGTGCTGGGGGCGTTCGAAGTGGACGTCGAGGGCAACATCGCCTCGTGGATGATCCCCGGCAAGATGGTCAAGGGCATGGGCGGCGCGATGGATCTGGTGGCGGGGGCGGAGAACATCATCGTGGTGATGACCCACGCCTCCAAGGGCGGCGAATCCAAGCTGCTGCCGCGCTGCACGCTGCCGCTGACCGGCGCCGGCTGTATCCGCAAGGTATTGACCGATTTGGCCTATCTGGAAATCGAGGACGGCGCCTTCGTGCTGCGCGAGCGCGCGCCCGGCGTCAGCGTGGAAGAGATCGTCGCCAAAACCGCCGGCCGGCTGATTGTGCCGCCGACGGTGCCTGAAATGCGTTTCTAGAACTGGAGGTGAATGTGCAACAACGTGAAGTGGTTATTGTGGCCGCCACCCGCACCCCGGTGGGCGGCTTTCACGGCGCGCTGGCGCCGCTGACGGCGGTGGAACTCGGCACCGTGGTGGTGAAAGCGCTGCTGGAACGCAGCGGCGTGCCGCCGCAGCAGGTGGATGAAGTGATCCTCGGCCAGGTGCTGACCGCCGGCTGCGGCCAGAACCCGGCGCGGCAGACGGCGTTGAACGCCGGGCTGCCCGATGCGGTGCCGGCGCTGACCGTCAACAAGGTGTGCGGCTCGGGCCTGAAGGCGGTCCAGTTGGCGGTGCAGGCCATCCGCTGCGGCGACGCCGAAGCCGTCATCGCCGGCGGCCAGGAGAGCATGAGCCAGTCGCCCTACCTGATGAACGGCGCGCGCGCCGGTCTGCGCCTCGGCCATGCCCAGTTGGTCGACAGCGTGATCCACGACGGCCTGTGGGACGCCTTCAACGATTACCACATGGGCATCACCGCCGAGAATCTGGCGGAGAAATACGCCATCAACCGCGAAGAGCAGGACGGGTTTGCGCTGGCTTCGCAGCAGAAGGCCCAGGCGGCGCAGCAGGCCGGGCGCTTTGCGCAGGAAATAACCCCGGTCACGGTGCCGAAGCCGAAGGGCGAAGCGCTGCGCGTCGAGCGCGACGAACAGCCGCGCGGCGACACCAGCCTGGAAGGGCTGGCGCGGCTGCGCCCGGCGTTTCGCCAAGAGGGGACGGTGACCGCCGGCAATGCGTCATCGCTGAACGACGGCGCGGCGGCGGTGCTGCTGATGAGCGCCGAAAAGGCCGCCGAGCTGCAGTTGCCGGTGCTGGCGCGCATTGCCGGCTATGCCGCCGCGGGCGTCGATCCGGCATTCATGGGCATCGGCCCGGTGCCCGCCGCGCGCCGCTGTCTGGAGAAGGCCGGCTGGTCGCTGGACGAGGTCGATCTGATCGAAGCCAACGAAGCCTTCGCCGCGCAGGCGCTGGCGGTAGGTAAGGAGCTGGGCTGGGATGCGGAGCGGGTTAACGTCAACGGCGGGGCGATAGCGTTGGGCCACCCGATCGGCGCTTCCGGCTGCCGCATTCTGGTCACGCTGCTGCACGAGATGCAGCGCCGTGAAGTGAACAAGGGGCTGGCGATGCTGTGCATCGGCGGCGGGCAGGGCGTGGCGCTGGCGGTTGAGCGCGTTGGATAACCCGAGGAGATCATGATGCGTTCACCTGAGTATGTGGTGCTGGGCGCCGGGCTGATGGGGGTTGGCATCGCCAGCCACTTTGCCCGCCACGGCCACGCGGTGCTGCTGTATGACCCGGATCCGCAGCGGCTGGCGGAAGCGCCGGCGGTAGCGGGCGGCATTCTGGCGGAGCTGAGCGCGGTGGGGCAGTTCGCCGCCGCCGATCGTGACGCCGCGCTGGCGCGGTTGAGCGTGAGCGGCCAACTGAACGACGTGGCGCGCGCCCGGCTGCTGATCGAAGCGATCCCCGAGCGGCTCGAGCTGAAGCACGCGCTGTACGAGCAGCTGGAGGGGCTGATCGCCGACGACGCGGTGATCGCCAGCAACACCAGCGGCCTGCCGCCGGACGAGCTGGCGGTGCGCATGACCCATCCGCAGCGGCTGCTGATCGCCCATTTCTGGAACCCGCCGCACCTGATCCCGCTGGTGGAGATCGTGCCCGGCAGCGCCACCGAGCCGCGTCATCTGGCGGCGATGCAGGCGCTGCTGAGCGGCATGGCGCTGGAGGCGGTAGTGCTGGATCGCGCCGCGCCGGGTTTTGTCGGCAACCGGCTGCAGTTTGCGGTGCTGCGCGAGGCGCTGCACATCGTGCACAGCGGCATCGCCAGCGCCGAGGTGGTGGATCAGGTGATGCGCGCCTCGCTGGGGCGGCGCTATGCGATGGTCGGCCCGCTGGAGGCCGCCGACATGACCGGGCTGGAAACGGTGGCGGATATCGCCCGCCACCTGCTGCCGGAGCTGGCGACCGATAGCGGCATGATGGCGCTGGTGGCGCAGCGCCTGCAGCAGGGCGATACCGGGCTGCGCAGCGGCCAGGGGTTTTATCGCTGGGATGAAGCGCGCAGGGAGCGCATCCAACAGAGGCGGGCGCACCAGCTGCGCTTTGCCCTGAAACCTTAATTTCTCACTCCGTACCTGACAATAACAATGAGACTGAGGTGACCGATGAGCGTTTTGATTGCCCTGGCAGCACTGGGATTACTGATGCTGGCCGCCTATCGCGGCTACAGCGTGATTTTGTTCGCCCCGATCGCCGCGCTGGGCGCGGTACTGTTGACCGACCCCGGCGCGGTGGCGCCGACCTTCACCGGGCTGTTTATGGAAAAAATGGTCGGCTTCGTCAAACTCTACTTTCCGGTGTTCCTGCTGGGGGCGGTGTTCGGCAAGCTGATTGAGCTGTCCGGTTTTTCCCGCTCGATCGTCGCGGCGGCGATCAACCTCCTCGGCCGCCGCCACGCCATCCCGGTGATCGTGCTGGTGTGCGCGCTGCTGACCTACGGCGGGGTATCGTTGTTCGTGGTGGCGTTCGCGGTGTATCCGTTCGCCGCCGAGCTGTTCCGCCAGAGCGGCATTCCCAAGCGGCTGATCCCGGCGACGGTGGCGCTCGGCGCGTTCTCCTTCACCATGGATGCCTTGCCCGGCACGCCGCAGATCCAGAATATCATCCCGACCAGCTTCTTCGGCACCAACGCCTGGGCCGCGCCCTGGCTGGGGCTGATCGGCTCGCTGTTCATCATTGCGGTCGGGCTGCTGTATCTTGAACGCCAGCGGCGCAAGGCGCAGCTGAGCGGCGAGGGCTACGGCACCGAACTGCAGAACGAACCGGAAACCCCGGACAACATCAACCTGCCCAATCCGCTGATCGCCATTATGCCGTTGATCCTGGTCGGGCTGCTCAACCTCGGTTTCACTCACTGGATCCCGCAGTGGTATGGCACCAGCCACCAGCTGCTGCTGCCGGGGCTGGCCAAGCCCATCGTCACCGAAGTCGGCAAGATCACCGCCATCTGGGCGGTGGAGGCGGCGCTGGTGTCGGGTATTCTGCTGGTGGTGGTTTTCGGCTTGCGCAATATTCGCGGGCGGCTGGCGGAAGGCAGCAAAACCGCGGTCAGCGGGGCGATTCTGGCGGCGATGAACACCGCCTCGGAATATGGCTTCGGCGCGGTGATCGCCGCGCTGCCGGGCTTTATGGCGCTGTCGCACGCGCTGGCGGCCATTCCCAATCCGCTGCTGAATGAGGCCGTCAGCGTTACCCTGCTGGCCGGCATCACCGGCTCGGCCTCCGGCGGCATGAGCATCGCGCTGGCGGCGATGTCCGACAGCTTCATCGCCGCGGCCCATGCGGCGCAAATTCCGCTGGAAGTGCTGCACCGGGTGGCCGCGATGGCCAGCGGCGGCATGGATACCCTGCCGCACAACGGCGCGGTGATCACCCTGTTGGCGATCACCGGCCTCAGCCACCGGCAGGCCTATGGCGGTATCTTCGCCATCACCCTGATCAAGAGCGCCGCGGTGCTGTTCGTTATCGGCGTGTTCTACCTGACCGGCATTGTTTAAAGGAGCGATACCATGAGTTTACAAGGCAAAACCGCGCTGGTGACCGGCTCGACCAGCGGCATCGGCCTCGGGCTGGCGGCCAGCCTGGCCGCCGCCGGCGCACGCGTGATCCTCAACGGCTTCGGCGACGTGGAGCAGGCGCGGGAACAGATCGCCCGGCTGGGCGCGCAGCCCGGCTATCACGGCGCCGATCTCAGCGATCCCGAACAGATCGCCGATATGATGCGCTATGCCGAACGGGAGTTCGGCGGGGTGGACATTCTGGTGAATAACGCCGGCATTCAGCATGTGGCGCCGGTGGACCAGTTCCCGGTCGACAAATGGAACGCCATTATCGCCATCAACCTGTCGTCGGTGTTCCACACCAGCCGGCTGGCGCTGCCCGGTATGCGCCAGCGCAACTGGGGGCGCATCATCAACCTGGCCTCGGTGCACGGGCTGGTGGCCTCGAAGGACAAATCGGCCTACGTGGCGGCCAAGCACGGCGTGGTGGGGCTGACCAAAACCCTGGCGCTGGAAACCGCGCGCACGCCGATCACCTGCAACGCCATCTGCCCCGGCTGGGTGCTGACGCCGCTGGTGCAGCAGCAAATCGATCAGCGCATCGCCGCCGGGGTGGAACCGCTGCAGGCGCGTAACGATCTGCTGGCGGAGAAGCAGCCTTCGCAGGAGTTCGTTACCCCGCAGCAGCTTGGCGAACTGGCGCTGTTTCTGTGCAGCGAGGCGGCGGTACAGGTGCGCGGCGCGGCCTGGAACATGGACGGCGGCTGGCTGGCGCAGTAATTTCCCTTCCGGAGCGCGTTGCCGCGCTCCGTTATTACCGCTATAAATAATATCAATGCGTGATGATTTACCCTGAGTAATAATATTTATTTGTTATTAACTATGAAAAAACGCGGGTAGCAGTTCGGGTATTTTTCCGATTAAAAAGAGCGAATTGGTTTATTAAATGTTCGATAAATTACATTTTATTTCCCTGAGTTACAATTAAATACCTTTGTGGCGAAAATCAATCCCGTTTCAGATAACGACAGGCTATGACATGAAATTTTAACTCTTGCGCCATTTGCACACATCGGGTAATTGTTTATGCGTGGCTTAAGACCACCGTATTAATAAAAATAACTTATTCGGGCAGGGGTAATAATGAGAAACATAAGAACGCCAATATTTATTGGCGGCGTCGTGCTGTCGGCGTTATCCGGCGGCGCGCAGGCTGAGATCACCATTTTAGATAAAAACCCGCAGAGCAATGTGTTGCTGGCACCGCTCAGTTTAAAGGTGGGCGGCAGCATTCGCCCCGAGTGGATCTTCAATAACGGCCCGGAGCCGGGCTATTACAAAAACGGCCACGACGGCGGCACCCGTTTCCGCTTCAGCGGCGACTATGCGCTGACGCAGGACACCTCAATTATCGGCTACTACGAGTGGGGCGTCGATCTGGCGCACGCGCTGAGCTGGGACGGCCACTACAACGAAGACGGCCAGCGCGATCGCCAGCGCCAACTCTACGCCGGCTTTAAGGACGATCGCTACGGCACCTTAACCTATGGCCATCAGTACGGCATTTATTATTCCGTGGTGGGCATTAAAAGCGACGTCTGGGATAACGACGGTCATGCGGGCGGCACCGGCATCGGTATTTCCGGCGACTACGACGGCGGCAATAAACCGAAGAACAGCATTAAATACACCAACGATTTCGGCCCGGTTACCTTATACGCCAACTATTTATTGCCGGAAGACGATCTGCATACCGCCGATAATCTCAGCTATCGCCGCAAGGGCGGCGGCGGGTTGGGCTTCGACTATAAGGTGACGAAAGAATTAACCTTCAGCGCCGCCTACAGCTACACCGACGCGAAGATTAAAGACAACCTGTATAACGAGAAAGATTACCACCAGCAGCTGTCCGGCACTGCGCTGACCTGGCAGCCGAACAACTGGTATATCGTCGGCACCGCCAGCTATTACAAAGACTACGTGCCGAGCACCCGCGAACGCACGCTGTCGCACTTCTTCGCCGGCGACGGCTACGGGGTGGAGGGATTTGTCGGCTATACCTTCAACATCGACAAGCCGTTCCTGAAGTCTATCCAGCCTTACGTGGCGGCGGATTCGCTGCAGTTGAAGGGCGACGAGGAATACCACGCCAATCACGTTTACTTTGGCGCGGGCACCACCATCGGTTACGGGCTGTCGGTGTACGTCGAACGCACCCTGGCCCACAGCAGCGACAAAGAGCCGGACTCCACCTGGGTCACGGTGTTCTACGACTTCTGATACATCACTCAAGCCGGCGAAAGCCGGCTTTTTTACATGGTGATAATGCCGCCGGCCGTTGGGCCAGAGGCGTTTCTCTCCGCCAGATAGCGCGCCGGGGGTTTGCCCACCGCTTTCCTGAACATGGTGACGAAGCCGCTGGCGCTCTCGTAACCCAGATCCAGCGCGATCCGCTGCACGCTTTCCCCCTGAGTTAACCGCTGCAGCGCCAGCATCACGTGCAGCTGGCGCCGCCAGTGGCCGAAGCTCATCCCCATTTGTTGCTGCAGCGTGCGGCTGAGCGAGCGCTCGCTCATGCCGATGCGCTGCGCCCACTGGCTGAGGGTCGATTTGTCCGCCGGGCTTTGCAGCATGCGCTCCATCAGCTGGCGGATGCGCGCATCGTCGGACACCGGCAGGTGCAGGTTTTCTATCGGCGCGGCCGCCAGCTGATCCAGCAGCACCGCCGTCAGCCGCCCCTCCGGCCCCTGTTCGTCGTAGAAGGGATCGAAGGTGCTGGCCTGCAGCAGCAGCTCGCGCAGCAGCGGCGATACCGACAGCGTGCAGCAGCTCTGCGGCAGGTGAGCGGCGGCCAGGGGATCGACAAACAGGCAATAGGCTTCGGTCGAGCCGGCCCCCTGCGCATTGTGCAGTACGTTGCCGGGCATCCACAGCGCGCACTGCGGCGGCACCAGCCACAGGCCGTTCTCCACCTCGCAGCGGATCATGCCGCGCACGGTGTAGATCAGCTGCGCCTTGCGATGGCGATGCGGGGCCACTTCCCAGTCTTCATCAATAGTCGAACTTTGTACCGCGAAGATGGCGCGCGGCACCTGGTCGATATCAAAGCGCGGGCGGGTGATGTGTACTGTCATGAGAATTATTCTCACTTTGGCGTAAATGAAAAATATTATGTCCTGATTGCGCAATGCGGTCTAGCGTCGCCGCCGATAAAGTAAGCGTCTGTGCCAAGTGCCTTTTCAAGGATGCCTATAATGTCTCTAGATTCCGCTAACTTTCCGCTGGTGTGGATGCGTCGGAACGGGCGCGATACTCAGGCCGAACTGGCCGCGTTCAGCGCGCTGCTGGCGCGCGCCGAACCCTTCGTCATTTTATCCGATCGCCGCGTGGGGGACGCCGGGGAAGAGCCCGACCGCGACCAGCGCACTCAGGTGGCGCTGTGGAAGCGCGATAACCGCGAGGCGCTGAAGCTGTGGGTGAAGGGCATGATCATGCTCGAGCCGGACGCAGCACAATGCGCGGCGGCCGAAGCCTTTGCCGAATACGCCGCCAAATTCTGGGGCTACCCGGTGCTGGTCGCCGCCGATGAGGCGCGGGCACGGCTGCTGGCCGTCACTTTACTGAGCGAATGAGGAGATGCCGATGCATCAGCAACAGGTAATTGCGCAATTGCTGGCCTGGATCGAGCAGAGCCTGGATCAGCCGTTAACGCTGGACGATATCGCCGCCAAATCCGGCTATTCCAAGTGGCACCTGCAGCGCATGTTCAAACAGCAGACCGGACATATTCTCGGCACCTACGCCCGGCGCAGAAGGCTGACCGCCGCCGCGCGCGAGCTGCGGTTGACCAGCACCAGCGTGGCCTGCATCGCCGATACTTACCAGTTCGATTCGCAGCAGACCTTTACCCGCGGTTTCCGCAAGCAGTTCGGCCTGCCGCCGGCGGTCTATCGCCGCAGCCAGGACTGGTCAAGCTATGGCCTGCAGCCGCCGCTGCGCCTGACGGGCGAGCCGCTGCCGCCGGGCGATATCATCACGCTGCCGGCGATGCGGCTGGTCGGCCACACCCAGCGCCGCAGCTGTACGCTGGGGCAGCTGCCGCACTCGAAATGCGAGCTGCGCCGCCACGCCTGGCGCCAGATGCAGCGCCCGCAGACGCCGCCGGCGGTGGTCTACGGCCTTACCAGCCTGGAGGCCGATCGCCAGCGCAGCGGCAGCCAGCGCATGGCTTATACCGTCGCGCTGCCGGACGAAGGCGCGGAAGGGGAGCGGGTGCTCATCGAACAGGGCGACTACGCCAGCTTCGCCTACCAGGGGCAGGCCGAGGGGCTGCAAGACTTTATCGCCCGGCTGTACGACACCGCAATGCCGCAGATGAACGCTATTCGGCACCCGGGGCAGGATATCGAGCGTTTCTACCCGGCACAGGGGGGAAGCTGCCCATTTGGCGGCGCGGCGATCCGCTGCGAATACCTGATCCCGATCCGCCGCGCAGAGCCGCTGGCCGCCGCCGGTTAGCGGCGTTTTTCACATTATTTCGTCTTGGTATCGCCTCAGGTTACAAAAAATTGCGATATTGTTTCGGTAATGGTTCACACTTTTGCCGATGTGCACATATAATGCGCATCCGGTCATTCATGGCCGCAGAAACCTATACCCATAACTGCCAGTGGCCTCCACCAACACGAAGATGAAAATGAGCATTCGCGCGTTATTAACCCTGTTTACGGCACTGGTTGCATTCAGCCAGGCTGCCTTCGCCGTTGTATACCCTCTGCCGCCTAAAGACAGCCGTCTGGTGGGTGAAAACATCCAGATCACCGTGCCGGAAGACAGCAAGCTGCCGCTGGAGAGCTTCGCTGCTCAATACCAGATGGGCCTGAGCAACATGCTGGAAGCCAACCCGGGGGTGGATCCTTTCCTGCCGAAGGCCGGCAGCACCCTGACCATCCCGCAGCAGCTGATCCTGCCGGACGCGCCGCGTGAAGGCATCATCATCAACAGCGCCGAGATGCGTCTGTACTATTACCCGAAAGGCACCAACACCGTTATCGTGCTGCCAATCGGCATCGGCCAGCTGGGTAAAGATACCCCGCTGAACTGGACCACCACGGTGCAGCGCAAGAAAGACGGCCCAACCTGGACGCCAACCGCCAAGATGCGCGCAGAATACGCCGCCGACGGCGAGATCCTGCCGGCGGTGTTCCCGGCCGGCCCGGACAACCCGATGGGCCTATACGCGCTGTACGTCGGCCGCCTGTACGCCATCCACGGCACCAACGCCAACTTCGGCATCGGCCTGCGCGTGAGCCACGGCTGCGTGCGCCTGCGCGCCGACGACATCAAATTCCTGTTCGACAACGTGCCGGTCGGTACCCGCGTGCAGTTCATCAACGAGCCGGTGAAGGCCAGCGTGGAGCCGGACGGCTCGCGTTACCTGGAAGTGCACAACCCGCTGTCGGCTAACGAAGAGCAGCTGCAGTCCAAGGATCCGGTCCCGCTGACCCTTTCTGCCCCGGTCGGCAAAGTGCTGATGGACACCGCGGTTAACCAGAGCGAAGTGGACGCGGCGATCAAAGCCCGCTCCGGCATGCCGGTTAAAGTGAACTGATAGCCGCAGGCTTCAGTTAGAGTGATAAAAAGACGCCTGAGGGCGTAATGCCGGTCAGTTAAGCCTGACTGGCATTTTTTTATCCAATCTCTGTACGCTCCGTGCAGGAAGAATTGCCGTAAATACCCTGCATTTCTCTGCTAGTGCAATGAACGGCAATTGGAGGGGCCGAAGGCGCGGCCCCTCCACCCGCGCCCTCGCTTAACACCGTCTGTCCGCTGCGCGGATACCCTCGCTGCACCCGCGTTGTCGGGCGGGTCGGCTACGACAAACGTCCCTGTTAGTCTCGCCTCAACCGGCCTTCCCTGGCCGGTTGCCCCTGACAACGCCGTCTTGCTCGGCAGCCGATGATGCGCGCCCAAGGTCAACACCCGAATCTGCCGCCACCGGGCAACCTATCCCCTCAGTTTGATATTGCATTATGGAAGACAGTGAAAATAGTGAGATGAGCAGGGTGTTGGGTGCCCTTGAAGACGCCGAACGCAGGAGCGGCGCATAGGCGAAACCGCCATGGACGGCGGTTTCAGGCGAGACAGGCAGGGATGCCTGTCGTAGCCGGCCGTGATGCGACGGGACGGAGGGAGGGTAGTTGGCGCAGCCAACCGTCTGATTGGGCAAGGGCGCGGGCTGCAAGGGACCGCGCCCAGGGTCCCTTGCTCGGTCGAGGCGCGTGAGTTTCATGGTACATCTCATATTCATCGACCGAAAACTTCACGAACACCTGCAGAAAAACGCTAACTGACAAGCATTACGCCTGAGGGCGTCTTTTTTTATGCCTGTAAAACATGTTGTTGTGTGTGCGTTCGCAATGATGTCCTCAGCGTTGCACAGAAAGAAGTCATTATGCGCGTCATCATGCAAACCGGGTTTCTCATGGTGGTCATCATCAACGTTTGAAGTGATGCTGGCGGGGAGGAGTGCTCTGGAAAAGTATTTCACTCAGTGCTATGTTTTTACAGGAAGCCCGTCGCAATGCGTACATTTAAAACTTGTTGGTTTAGCAGGAAAGCTAGGGCTCACGGCATCACCGATAAGGCGTTGTGTCGGGCAGTAAAAGATGTGCAACGCGGTTTGGCTGCGGATTTAGGCGGTGGTGTATTTAAAAACGTCTTAATCATAATCGCGACCGGGCATTGGTATTAGCGAAAAATGGCCGGCATTGGGTGTTTGTTTTTTTGTTTTCCAAGCAGGCCCAGGCCAATATCACTGGGGCGGAATTGCAAGCTTTTCGCAAGCTAGCGATGCAATTTGGCGCGTTGAGCGACGACCTGGTCGAGTCCCTGATTGTGAAAAAAGAATGGATGGAGATTTGCCATGACGCAGGAAAAAACGTTTCGGAGCCCGGCCTTTGAGGCGATTCACAGCGCCGCTGAAGGATTGCATCGTACTGGCGCCATTTCTCTGGAAACCCTACGTAGCTTTAATGAGTCTTGCCTTGCTCCGGTCGAGATATTGCAGCCTCAAGAGATCAAAGCCTTGCGTGAGCAGTTACGTTTAAGCCAACCGGTTTTTGCCCGTTATCTGAATACCAGCGTGTCGACCGTACAGAAATGGGAAACGGGGGTGAAACGGCCGAGCGGCGTGTCGCTCAAGCTGCTTTCGGTCGTACGCAAACATGGGCTTCAGGTTTTGTTGTAGTGGCCGTTTGGGTTGTCACTATTTTAACATTGCTCTCTCCGGCCTTGTTTTTATGAAATGCCGGTCCGCGATTATTCCGATAAAAACTATCGCCAATTAATGAGTTATATCTCCGCGTTCACCCCCCGGCATTGAAAAAATCCTCGCAAAAACTCCACACTGTGAAAATAAGATCACAAAAGCGTAACGAAAGGTAAACAAACGCCTCCTATATTGGCTGCTTTGCTTTTGCAAGGGGGCGCCATGCGCAACTGGAACGAACCGAAGAAGAACAAAGCGCACATCGAGCTGATCCCGATGATCGACGTGATGATGTTTTTGCTGGTGTTTTTTGTCTTGATCAGCCTGAACGTGATCCCCGCTCTGGGGCTGAAAACCCAGCTGCCGTCCGCCGGCAGCGCGCAGCAGCTTAAGCCGCAGAAGAAGGCCATCATCACCCTGGGCGCCGATGAGCAGCTGCAGCTGGACGGCCAGCCGATCGCGCTTGACGCGCTGGTCAGCACGCTGAAGCAGCAACAGCAGCAAAATCAGACCACCACCATTATCGTCAACAGCGACAAGGGCGTGGCGGTTGAGCGGCTGGTGGCGGTGATGGACAACCTGCGCCAAGGCGGTTTCTTCTCCGTCTCTATCGCCACCCGGAAGCTGTGACATGTATCTGCTCTATCGTTCACGTCACCTCTTCAGCTGGCTGCCGGCCCTGATCGTCGCCGGCTGTTTGCTGTTCGCCAGCCAGCAGGCGGCGCTGAAAATCCAGCCGCACTATGACGAAACCACCATGGAGCTGGCGCTGGTCGAGCCTGAACCTGCGCCGGCGCCGGAAACGCCGCCGGAGCCGCAGCCCGAGCCGCCGCCGCCGGAGCCTGAACCTGTCCCTGAACCGATCGTGCCGGCCCCGGAGCCGATCGTCGAGGCCAAGCCGGTGCCAAAACCGCAGCCGAAGCCGAAGCCAAAACCGGTAAAGGAGAAGACCAAACCGGTGGAGAAAGCCAAACCGGCGCCGGTGCAGCCCGCGCCGCGCGCTTTGGTCAGCAAGCCGGCGGCACAGCCCGCCCCGGCCGCGCCCGCCGCGCCGAAGGTTAACGCCCAGGCGATCGAAAACGGCTATCTGCAGGCGCTGCGCCGCGAACTGGAACAAACCAAACGCTACCCCAGCGGGCGCCAGGCTTCGCTGGAACGGCCGCAGGGCAACGTCGAGGTGTGGCTGGAGGTCGACCGCAGCGGCCGGGTGTTGTCTTCCGGCATCGCCAGCAAGGCCGCCAACATGCTGCTGAACCGCGCCGCGATGAGCAGCCTGCAAAGCATCAGCCAGGTTAAGGCGTTCCCCAGCGAGGCCTTCGCCGGGCAAACAACCAAAAGATTTACGGCAACATTCAATTATCAGGCGCCTTAGCGCCAGGGTTAATCGTTTGATTTTTATGGGATGCACACAATGAAATCTTTTAATCGATCTGGGATTTATCTGGCAGTGATGTCGGCCATATTACCGGGCGCGGCGCTGGCGGCGGAAGGCACCGACGTCGGCACCATCAGCGTCAAGGGGCAGTCGCTCGGCGGCGGCATGATGGTGCAGGACGACAGCGCCAAGGCGCGATCCACCGTCACCAAAGAGGCGATGGACAAGATGCCGGCGGCGGCCAACGCCATCGACAAGCTGAAGTACACGCCGGGCCTGAACGTCAACAGCAACGACGCCAGCGGCCTGAGCGGCGTCGACTACACCATGCGCGGCATGAACTCGGATCAGATCGGCCTGTCGATGGACGGCATCCCGATCAACGACTCCGGCAACTACGCGGTGTATCCGAACCTGCTGGGCGACTCGGAAAACCTGGAGGAGGTGTTCGTCACCCAGGGCTCCTCCGAGGCGGACGGCCCGCACATCGGCTCCAGCGGCGGCAACATCGGGCTGGTGACGCGCCGGCCGGCGAAAGACTTCGGCGGCTTCCTCAAGCAGACGCTGGGCAGCAACAACCTGAGCAAAACCTTCGCCCGTCTGGATACCGGCGAATACAACGGCTTCAGCAACTGGCTCTCTTATTCGCACACCGAGGCCAAAAAGTGGCGCGGCGAGGGCCGCCTGTACTCCGACAAGTTCGAGATGAACTCGCTGTACGAAGACGGCAACGGCAACAGCAGCAATCTGATCATGAAGTACAACCGCCAGGACAACACCAACTACAACACCCTGAGCAAGGCGCAGTTTCAAAACGACGGCCGCGACACCGACTACGCCACCACGCCGGAATACAACAGCAAGGGGCAGTTGAACAAATACTACAAAATCGAGCGCAACCCGTTCGAGACCTTCACCCTGTCGTTCAGCCAGAAGCTGCAGCTGCGCGACAACCTGTCGCTGACCCTGCAGCCTTATTACTACTGGGGCAACGGCGGCAGCTTCACCGGCCAGACCGCTTCGGTGCTGTCCAGCACCTCCAGCAAGGCCGGCCAGTACGATCTCAGCAACCTGAAATCCAACACCTATTACCGCCCGTCGTGGACCCAGACCTGGCGCCCGGGCATCACCACCAAGCTGAAGTGGGACATCAACGACCAGCACAGCCTGGATATCGGCTACTGGTATGAGCGAGCGCGCCAGCTGCAGACCCAGCCGTTCATCAGCATCAAGGACGACGGCAACCCGGCGCAGATCTCCGGCAAGCCGGGCGGTTCCGATCAGGTGAAAGACGCCAACGGCAACACCGTTCAAGGGCGCAACCAGTACACCATCACCCCGGCGCAGAAGGTGTGGCTGCAGGACACCTGGTACGCCACGCCGGACTGGACCTTCGTTGGCGGGCTGGCCTATCAGTACGTCGAGCGTAAAGGGGATAACCGCGGCAGCCTGACCAACCGGCCGGAAAAACGCGACGCCAAATATCATGAATTCCTGCCGAACTTCAGCGCGAGCTACAAGCTGAACCAGCAAAATCAGCTGTTCTACAACCTGACGCGCAACATGCGCACCCCGCCAAACTACGTGCTGTATAACGTCGGCGATTCGATCAGCACCAAGCCGGAGCTGAGCTGGAACCACGAGCTGGGCTGGCGCTTCCAGCAGGAAGACATGTTGCTGAGCGCCACGCTGTTCTACATGCGCTACAGCGATCGGCAGATCTCCACCACCAACTCGTCCGGCGATTTCGAGATGATGAACATTGGCAACGTGGAGAACAAAGGCCTGGAGCTGGAGTGGAGCGGCCAGCTGCCGCACAACTTCAATTACTACACCTCTTATACCTACACCCAGTCGAAGCAGAAGAGCGATATCGTCAGCAACGGTGGCCTGCCGCTGCCGACCTCCGGCAAGGAAGTGCCGAACGTGCCGAAAAATCTGCTGAACATGACGCTGGGCTATGACGACGGCCTGTACTACGGCAGCGTCAGCGGCAAATACGTCAGTGCGTTCTACGGCGATCTGACCAACGACGAGAAGATCGGCGGCCGTACGGTGTTCGATCTGGCGGCGGGGGTGCATCTGCCGGTAGACAAAAAGATCGTCAAAAGCGCGGCGCTGCGTTTCGGCATCAGCAACCTGTTTGACAAGGAATACCTGACCTCGGTGCGCACCACCACCTTCAACGCGGTGCCATACGGCGGCGTGAAGGCCAGCACGCCGTATTACAACGTCGGGGAAGAACGTACCTTCAGCGTCTCGCTGGAAGCCACCTTTTAACTGAATACCCCGTCGTCTTTCAGGCTGCGGCCTGCAAGACGACGGGCAAGAGGGCCATTGAATGAACGCTAATCTGTTGCACGACATTATTTTCTACGTGATGTACGCCGCGCTGGCGATTGCGCTGGTGATCATTATCGAACGCACGCTGTACTTCGCCTACACCCAGCGCCAGGCGCGCCGCCTGGAACAGGCGCTGACGCCGGAGGTGCGCCGCGCCGCCGATCTGCCGGATGAGGTGACCCAGCGCAACAGCCTGCCGCTGGCGGTGATCGTGCCGGTGCTGGAGCAGAAACACCGCGCCGGCGACCGCGAAGCGATCGGCGATCTGATCGACGCCCAGTATCTGCTGAGCAAGCCGCTGATGGCGCGCGGCCTGTGGCTGCTGGAAACCGTGGTCACCGCCGCGCCGCTGCTGGGGCTGCTGGGCACGGTGATGGGCATCATAGAAACCTTCAAGGCGCTGGCCGCGTCCGGCGTCTCCGAGCCGAGCCTGGTGTCGGCCGGCATGGGTACCGCGCTGTACGCCACCGGGCTGGGCATCGCCATCGCGCTGCTGTGCCTGGTGGGCAACAACTTCCTGCAGAGCCGCATGGAACGCATCAACGAACTGCTGAAGGTGCTGCTGATCCGCGCCGGCGCGCCGGCCAGCCGCCCGGAAAACGACGGCCGCGAGCAATGGGTTGACAGCGGGGCGCCGCGCTATGCCTAATGGCCATCCATCACGGCGGCCGCTGGGCCGCCTTTATCGGGCATTGTGGGGCAGCTGTTTGTTGATATTGAGCCAGAGCGCCGCGGCGCGCTTTGAGATCCCCGGCTATGAGCTGGTCTATACCGCACCGGCGGAAACCACGCTGCAGGCCGATGACCTGCGCAACACCGCCGAGGTGTGGCGGCAGATGTTCGATGCGGCGAAGACCCGCATCGATCTGGGGCAGTTTTACGTGGCGAACCAGAGCGGTTCGCTGCTGGACGGCGTGTTGCAGCATCTGAAGGCGGCCGGTGAGCGCGGGGTGAAAATCCGCTTCCTGATGGAAGAGAAGGGCGTGCGCCTCTCCACGCCGGAAACGCTGGAACAGCTGAAGGCGATCCCCAATCTGGAACTGCGCATCATTCCTTACGCGCGGCTGAGCGGCGGCATTCTGCACGCCAAGTATCTGCTGGTGGACGGCGAACAGGCGTTTGTCGGCAGCCAGAATTTCGACTGGCGCGCATTGGCGCACATTCACGAAACCGGGCTGCGCATCAGCGACGCCAGGGTGGTGGGGCAGATCCAGACGATCTTCGAACAGGACTGGCAGGCGCAGGCGCTGCTGGCGCAGGATCAACCGGTGCCGGCGCTGCCGTACCGGCCCGCTGCGGAAACGCCGCAGGGCAACTACCTGGCCGCCAGCCCGCGCGCCTATAACCCGGCCGGGGTGATCGATTCGCAGGTGGAGCTGCCGCGCCTGTTGGCTAACGCCAAACAGCGGGTGCGGGTGCAGGTGATGGACTATGCGCCGTTATCCTATGGCGCACAGCACAGCCGGCCTTATTATGCGACCATCGACAATGCGCTGCGCGCGGCGGCGGCGCGCGGCGTGCACATCGAGCTGATGGTGGCCAACTGGAACACCAAAAAGCCGGATATCGCCTGGCTGAAGAGCCTGGCGCTGGTGCCGAATGTGCAGATCAAGGTGGTGACCATTCCGCCGGCCAGCGGCGGTTTTATTCCGTTCGCCCGGGTGATCCACAGCAAGCTGATGACCATCGACGGCGAAATCGCCTGGATCGGCACCAGCAACTGGACCGGCGGCTATCTGGACAACTCGCGCAATTTGGAGCTGGTGCTGCACAGCGCGGCGATGAGCCAGCGGCTGGATACGCTGTACAGCCAGCTGTGGGGCAGTGTCTACGCCGAACCGCTGAGGCTGGACTATGACTATCCGGCGCCGAAGCCGGGCGGCGAGTCCTGATTATCAGGGCGCGGTTTACCGCCGCGCCCGTGGTTTTTCACCGCTGCCAGCCGGCCTTTTCCAGCGCCGTCAGCAGCTGTTCGGCGCTCAATCCTTCCGCTCGATGGCCGTTGCCGCTGACGGTATTGGCCGCCAGCAGCGCATTCACGATAGCCTCTTCCACCGCCTCCGCCGCCGCGGCGAACAGCGCCGAAATATAGTCGTTGTTCAGCATGCGCAGCGGGGTGGTGAACGCCCCCTTGTTGGCGTAATCGGCGGGCGGCAGGCCGTCGTTGCCGGTGGCGAAGGCGATGAAGATGTCGCCGCTCGAGTCCTCGGTGCCGCCGCCGGTGCGGGCGATGCCGATGCCGGCGCGCTGTGCCAGCCGCGCGCACTGGTGCGGCAGCAGCGGCGCGTCGGTCGCCAGCGCCACCACGATCGACCCCATGCCCGGGTGCGGCAGCTGCGGCTGGAACGGTGAATGAAGGTGCTTCAGATGCCGCCCCACCGGGTAGCCGCCCACCAGCAAAGCATCACGCTTGCCGTGGTTGGCCTGCACGATGGCGCCGACCGTCCAGCCGCCCTGCTCGGCGGGCAGACGCCGCGACGCGGTGCCGCTGCCGCCCTTGAATTCATGGCAGATCATACCGCTGCCGCCGCCCACCGCCCCTTCCTGCGGCAGGCCGTCGCCGGCCGCCGCCAACGCCTGGCGCACGTGCTCGGGTTTAACGTGGAAGCCGTTGATGTCGTTAAGCAAGCCGTCGAAGGTTTCCATCACCACCGGCATATTCCAGTACAGCCCCCGATCGTCTGCCGGCAGCGCTTCGCGCTCCAGTGCGATCAGGCTGTCGCGCACCACCCCCACGCTGTGGGTGTTGGTGAAGGCGATCGGGCTGGTCAGCAGGCCGGCTTCGCGCACCCATTCCAGGCCGGTGGCGTCGCCGTTGCCGTTCAGCACGTGCACGCCGGCAAAGCAGGGCGACCGGCGCGCCAGCCCGGCGCGCGGTTCAATCACCGTCACGCCGGTACGCACGCTGCGGCCGTCCGCCAGATCGGCATGGATGCTGGCGTGGCCGACGCGCACGCCGGGCACGTCGGTGATGGCGTTAAGCGGGCCGGGGGTGCCCTGGCCGATGGTGATGCCCAGATCCTGCGCGCGTTGCGTCATGGTCATTCTCCTTCTGGTGTAGGTTCAGCTAAGGGGGCCGGCTGGCGGCCGCGCATATAGCTCAGCGTCAGGCCAAAGCAGACGATGCCGGCAATGATAATAAAGTCTTTCGGGCTGCTGGCGATCAAAATCGTCCACAGCACGTACAGGCAGGCGAGCAGCGCTATCGCCACCGGCAGCGGCCACAGCGGCATCAGGTACGGGTGGTGGAAGCGCCGGCGGCGGCGGCTGATCAGCGCGGCGATCGCCATGATGATGTACACCAGCAGCAACAGGATCACGGTAAAGGAGGTCAGATCGCCGAGGTTGGAGCAAAACGCCAGCAGCGCCGAAGGCACGCCGAACAGCAGGGTGGCGACCCAGGGGGTGCCGAAGCGCGGGTGGATGATTTTCAGCGCCCGGTTGACCGCCGGCAGCCAGAAACCGTCGCGGCCGCTGGAGAACATCATGCGGCTGAACTGCGCCACGATGGCGATGATGGCGTTGAACACCGACAGGTAAATCGCCCCGCTGACCACCCGCGCCAGCGTCGGCCCGCCGAGCTGGGTGACCACGTAGCCGACCGGATCGGCCTGCCTGGCCATTTCGCTCAGCGACGGCGAGCCGATCAGCAGCGCGGTGAAGGGCACCAGCTCGACCAGCACCACGATGAACAGCGTCAGCATAATGGCCAGCGCCATCGGCTTGCCCTGTTCGCGCATGTCTTCCGCCATATACACCGCCGCGCCGTAGCCGTTGTAGGAGAACAGCGCCACGCCGACCATCGCGACGATCAGGGGCAGAGAAACCGGCGACAATACCCCTTGCTGATCCAGCATCACCGGCGCGGTGAGGATTGCGCTGCTCTGGTGCGGGTTGCTGAAGCCCAGCCAGGCGATCAGCGCCAGCACCGCCACTTCCACCACCAGGAACGCGCCGGTCAGCAGGGCGTTGGCCTTGATGTTGAAAATGGCGCAGGCCCCGCCGACCAGCACGGTGAGCATACCGGCGGTGGAGGCGTCAAAATCGGTGCCCAGCGCGGTGTTCAGGTAGGGCACAGCGCCGGTGGCCAGCACCGCCGGTACGAACAGCGAGGCGCTGAGGATAAACAGATAGGTCTGCAGCCCGCACAGGGTGCCGAACAGCCGCTTGATGATGCTGTATTCGCCGCCGGCGCTGGGGTGTGCGGCGCCGAGTTCGGCATAGCACAGGGCGATGGTGGCGGCGACCAGGGCGGCTATCAGAAAAGAAAGGAACGCGCCGCTGCCGGCGCTGGCGATCGCCAGCGGGGCGATGACGAAGATCGAGCTGGCGGGCGTAACGCCGGAGGCGGTAATCATCACCACGTCGAGGACGCTGAGATTACCTTTGAAAGTCTGTTCTGCTGCGGGCTCTTTCATTGTGAATGACTCCATTAACGCGTTAGTGAGTTGTTTTTGCTGTCGGGCACTGTGCAGGAATTAAATGGAGCGCGTGGCAATGCCGGGGAGCGGATCTCCCCGGAAGTTGATTATTTTTATCTGGCTAAAGCCGTCCGCATGCATCAGCGCAGCTGAGCCTGCGTCAAATACACCAACAGGCTGCCGGCTAGCGGGATCAGCGCATCGTTAAAGTCGTAGTGCCGGTTGTGCAACGCCGCGCCTTCGCCGGCGCCGATGTTGATGTAACAGGCGGGTACCCGCTGAGCCATAAAGGCAAAATCATCGGCGGCGAGGATCGGCGGGTGGTCGGCGATCACGTTGTGTGCACCAAAGCGCTGCGCAGCCACCCTGCGAGCCAGCATCGTCGGCGCTTCGGCATTGACCTGCGCCGGATAGCTTACGGCGGCTTCGGTGATTTTTGCGCTAACGCCAAAGCATGTTGCCTGGGCCTGCACAATGTCATGGATGCGTTGCATGATCAGCGTGCGTTGCGGTTGATCGAAGGTCCGCACCGAGAGCTTCATTTCCAGCTCCCCGGGGATCACGTTGAAATTGGTGCCGGCGTGAATGCTGGTAATGCTGACGGCGGCGCAGTCGAAGGGATTGGCATTACGCGAGATGATGGTTTGTAACGCCTGGATGATGGCGCCCGCCGCGACGATCGGATCGCAGGTAAAATGCGGTGAGGCGGCGTGGCCGCCTTTTCCCTTAATCCGGATCAGCAGGCTGTCTACCGAAGCCATAACGGCGCCGATGCCGATGCTCATCTGGCCGAACTTCAGCGTAGGCGAAGGATAGTTGTGCCAGGCGTACAGCATGTCGCACGGAGCTATCTCCAGCAGCCCGTCATTCAGCATGGCCCGGGCACCGGCATCGCTCTCCTCGGAGGGTTGAAAAATAAGATTTAGGGTGCCGGAAAAATCACGGGTTTGCGCTAAATGCCGGGCCGCCGCCAGTAGCGTCGCCGTATGCCCATCATGGCCGCAGGCGTGCATGATGCCCGCATGACTGCTGGCATAAGGGCATCCCCCGGCTTCGGTTATCGGCAGTGCGTCCATGTCTGCGCGCAGACCGATGGATTTATCGCCATGGCCGACCTTCAGCGTGCCAACCACCCCGGTGCCCCCCAGATTGCGGGTGACCTGATATCCCCAGTCCTCCAGGCAGTTTGCGACTATCTGGCTGGTGCGTTCTTCCTGATAACCCAGTTCAGGGTGTTGGTGGAGGTCCTGCCGTATGCGCTTCATTTCTTCAAAAGAATCAAGCAGGCCGGGAATACAGTGTTGATGCCAGTTTTCCATTTCTATCTTCCTTATTCATTCGTTAGCCGGGCGCTGAGCGGCTTATTCGCAATAGCGTTGTTTGAACATGCAGGTTGCGGCCAGGCTGATAATCAGCATGCCTATCAGGTACCAGGCCGGCGCCATTGGGTTGCCGGTGACGCTAAGCAGCCAGGTCACCATCACCTGCGCCGAGCCGCCGAACAGCGTGACGCCCAGCGCGTAGATCATCGACATTCCCGTCGCCCGCACCGGGCGGGGCAGCGCCTCGACGATCAGCAAGGTGCTGGTGAGCATATTGATGCCCAATGCGACAATCAGCAGCATGCGGCACAGGATGGCCAGCCATAGATAATCGGGCATGCCGAGAAACATAAAGGTTGGATAAGCCATGGCGATGCCTGCGACGATGGAGAAAATCATGGCGTTCTTATGGTTCCTGAAGCGATCGACATAGCGTCCGGAGAAATAGACCGAAACCACCTGAACCAGGGCGGCAAGGCAACTGAACAAATAGGCCGTGGGGGCGGCGATGTGATTGGTCCGGATCATGTAGGTGGGCATGTAGAAAAGTACGATATAGACCATCGCCGTGCCGGACATGATCATCATGACGCCGAGCAGCAGATCCCGAAGGTGAACGGTTAACATCTGCCGCGCCGGGTGGGGCGCATTGTGTGCCAGCTGTTGGCTGCCGACGAACGTTTCTTCAACGTGGCGGCGGATATAGACGCCGACCGGAATGATGAGCAGGCCAATGATGAAAGGAACGCGCCACCCCCAGCCGTACAGAGCTTCTTCTGACAGCGTCGAGGTTAACAGCAATCCCAGTGAGGCGCCGAGCAACGCTGCTATTCCCTGGCTGATGGATTGCCAACTGACAAAAAAGCCGCGCTGATGAGCGCCGGCGGATTCCAGCAGCAAAGTGGTGGCGGAACCGACTTCGCCGCCGGCGGCGAATCCCTGCAGCAGCCTTCCCAGTACGATCAATACCGGCGCCAGCATGCCGATTTGCGCATGGGTAGGAGCAAAGGCGATTAGCGCTGTGCCGGCGCCCATCATCATAATGGTAATGAGCATGGCGGCCTTCCGGCCATGGCGATCCGCATAGCCGCCCAGCAAAATGCTGCCCAACGGCCTCATGAAAAACCCCACGCCAAAGACGGCCACCGCCATCAGCAACGACCCATAAGGCGTCTCGCTGGGGAAGTACAATTGGCCGATGGTCATGGCGAAGAAGCTATAAACGGTAAAATCGAAGATTTCCAGGCCATTTCCCAGGCTGGCCGCCAGGATCAGTCGGTAGTGATTATTTTTCGGCACGACCTCGGGTTGGCTGTGGGAACGCGGCGCGGCGACGATCATCGTCGCGTCGAGGATGCGGATATCGTCGTTAAGCTTGGGGCTGTCAGGCTGCTGATTCATGATAAAAGGCTCCATTAACACATCAGTAAGTTATTTTTGTTCGACCATGCTGAATGCGAATAACGGCTGAGACGGCATTCATACGGCGACTTGATTTTTATATAACTGAGCTTGTGGAAATCAGGGGCGTTGGCCCCTGTTACTGCTTTGCGGCGCGTTTCTTCGGTTGCTGCCTGGGCGGGCGCGGTTTATCCCTGCCCGGACGGAAAACTGAAGCTGGCGTGCCGGGCGTCGCCGGATGAAGGCCAGCGTTGGGTAATGGTTTTGCGTTTGGTGTAGAACCTGACCGCGTCTGGGCCATAGGCATGCAGATCGCCAAACAGCGAGCGTTTCCAGCCGCCAAACGAGTGGTAGGCCACCGGCACCGGCAGCGCGACGTTGATCCCCACCATGCCGACCTGAATGCGGTTGGAGAAGTGGCGCGCCGCCTCGCCGTCGCGGGTGAACAGGCAGGTGCCGTTGCCGTATTGGTGGGCGTCGATCAGGTCCATCGCCTCCTGCAGCGTGCTGACGCGCACCACGCCCAGCACCGGGCCGAAGATCTCCTCCTGATAAATCCGCATGCCGGGCGTAACCCGGTCGAACAGCGTCGGGCCGAGGAAATAGCCCGCGCCGGGCCGCCCGTCGGCGCCCTGCACCTGCAGTTGCCGCCCATCGACCAGCAGCTCGGCGCCTTCGGCCACGCCCTGATCGATATAGCCTTTGACCTTCTGGTAATGCTGCAGGGTGACCAGCGGCCCCATATCGTTGCCGCTGTCGTTGCCCGGCCCGACGCGCATTGCGGCCATCTGTTGGCGCAGCCCGGCGATCAACGCTGCGGCGGTGTCGTCGCCCACCGCCACCACCAGCGGAATAGCCATGCAGCGCTGGCCGCAGGAGCCGAAGGCCGCGCCCATCAGCGCGCTGACCGCGCCGGCGATATCGGCGTCCGGCAGCACCACCGCATGATTCTTGGCGCCGCCCAGCGCCTGCACCCGTTTGTTCTGGCCGCAGCCGGTGTGATAGACGTGCTCCGCCACCGGCGTCGAGCCGACGAAGCTGACGGCCTTGACGCGATCGTCATGCAGCAGCGTTTCCACCGCTTCGCGATCGCCGTTGACCACGTTCAGCACCCCCGGCGGCAGCCCGGCCTCCGACGCCAGCCGGGCGATATACAGCGTAGAGGAGGGCACGCGTTCGGAGGGTTTCAGCACGAAGGTATTGCCGCAGGCTACCGCCATCGGCCACATCCACAGCGGCACCATCGCCGGGAAGTTGAACGGCGTAATGCCCGCCACCACCCCCAGCGGCTGGAACTCGCTCCAGCTGTCGATGCCCGGTCCCGCGTCCTTGCTGTGCTCGCCTTTCAGCAGCTCCGGCGCGTAGCCGGCGTATTCGATGTTCTCGATGCCGCGCTGCAGTTCGCCCATGGCGTCGCTGTGCACCTTGCCGTGTTCGGCGGTGATCAGGCGGCAGATGGCGTCGGCATGCTGTTCCAGCAAGGTCTTGAGCTTCAGCATGATGCGCGCGCGCTTCAGCGGCGGGGTGTCGCGCCAGGCCGGGTAAGCCCGTTCGGCGGCGGCGATCGCCCGCTCCACCGTGGCGCGGTCCGCCAGCTGCACTTCCTGCCGCGATTGGCCGGTGGCCGGATCGAACACCGGCTGGCTGCGGGCGCCGCCGCTGGCGGACTCCCCGTTGATCCAATGGGCAATGGTCATGGCGTTTTCTCCTTATTCGGTGGCGTTAATGGCGTCGCCGAGGGCGTTGATCAGCGCATCGATCTGCGCTTCGCTGCTGATGAACGGCGGCGCCAGCTGCAGGGTGTCGCCGCCGTAGCGCACGTAGAACCCCTTATCCCAGCAGCGCATCGCCGCTTCATAAGGCCGGCGCGCCGGCTCGCCCGGCCGCGCCGCCAGCGTAATGCCCGCCGCCAGGCCGAGGTTGCGGATGTCGCTGATGTGCCGACAGCCCTGCAGGCTATGCACCGCCCGTTCAAAATAGGGCGCCAGCGCCTGCACGCGCTCCACCATATGTTCGCGCTGAATGATATCCAGCGTCGCCAGCCCGACGGCGCAGCCGACCGGATGGGCGGAATAGGTGTAACCGTGCGGGAATTCGAGCTGATATTCAGGTTCGTCGGTGGCCATAAAGGTCTGGTAAATATCCGGCCGCACCACCACCGCGCCCATCGGCTGCGCGCCGTTGGTCACCTGCTTGGCGATATTCATGATGTCCGGCGTCACGCCGAACGCTTCGGCGCCGGTCAGCGCGCCGCAGCGGCCGAAGGCGGTGATCACCTCGTCGAAAATCAGCAGGATGTTGTGCTGGGTGCAGATCTCGCGGATGCGCTGCAGGTAGCCGACCGGCGGCACTATCACCCCGGCGGAGCCGGAGAAGGGTTCGACGATCACCGCGGCGATGGTCGAGGCGTCGCGCAGCGCGATAATGCGGTTCAGCTCCTCCGCCAGTTCGGCGCCCTGCTGCGGCATGCCGCGCGAAAAGGCATTGCTGGCCAGCAGGGTGTGTGGCAGATGGTCGGCTTCGGCGCCGGCGCCGAACGCCTTGCGGTTGCCGGCGATACCGCCGACCGAAATGCCGCCGAAGTTAACCCCGTGATAGCCTTTTTCCCGGCCGATAAAGCAGGTTTTGCCGGCCTGGCCTTTGGCCCGCCAGTAAGCGCGCGCCATTTTCAGCGAGGTGTCGGCCGCCTCCGAGCCGGAGCCGGTGAAAAACACGTGATCCAGCCCGGCCGGAGTCATCGTTTTAATCTTGTTGGCCAGCTCAAAGGAGAGCGCATGGCCGAATTGAAACGCCGGCGAATAATCCAGCTGCGCCAGCTGGCGCTGAGCGGCGTCGGTAATTTCCTGGCGGCCATGCCCCAATCCGCAGCACCACAGCCCGGACAGCCCGTCAAAAATCTTGCGGCCGTCCTGGCTGGTATAATAAACCCCCTCAGCCCGGCTGATGATGCGCGGGTTGGCTTTAAAATTTCTATTACCGGTAAAAGGCATCCAGTGCGCCTCTAACCATTCGGCATCGAGTCTATTAATCGGGTGATTTTCAGCAGCCATGTTTTCCTCCGGACAGGAAAATAATGTCGATATATTCAATAACCTGAAGTGTTAATGAAATGTTGTACAAAATTGACTATGTTCCGCTTCTTCTCTAATGTGAATAATCATATGTCGAAACTTACTTAAGGTTTTATGCAAGTAAAAAAGCGCGCGCTGCTGGGGCAATTGTCGGATATGGATCTGCGTTTGCTGCGGGTATTCAAAGCGGTGGTCGACTGCGGCGGCATGAGCGCCGCCGAGCTGGAGCTGAATATCAGCCTGTCGACCATCAGCAAGCACATCAAGGACCTGGAGCAACGGCTGGGGCTGACGCTGTGCCAGCGCGGGCGCGAGGGCTTTGCGGTTACCGATGAGGGGCTGCTTATCTACCAGGAAACCGTCAACCTGCTGGCGGCCACCGAGGCGTTCCGCCGCGGGGTGGACGAGGTGCACCAGCGCATGGGCGGCCAGCTGCACGTGGCGATATTCGACCATACGGTCAGCAACCCGCAGGCGCAAATAGGCCGGGCGATCGCCTTATTCAGCGAGCGCGCGCCGGAGGTTTCTTTGCAAATGTACGTTGAGCCGATTAATACCATCGAGCGCGGGGTAATTGACGGCCAATTCCAAATCGGCATTATTCCCATGCACCGCAGTGCGGAAAGTTTAGCTTATAGTTCGTTATTTAATGAGAGGATGTTCTTATATTGCGGCGCACAGCATGAGTTATTTTCCGCCAGTCACGACGCATTAAATTGGGATCTATTGCACAATTACGCCTTTGCCGGATTAGGTTATCATTCGCCGAATATGGAATTAAGCCTGCAGCAGCATTTGCACCGTAAGGCGACGGGGTTTGCCCAGGAATCTATTGCTACCTTAATCCTTTCCGGCAAGTACGTCGGCTTTTTACCGGATCACTATGCGGCCTTTTTTGTCGCGCAGAATATGATGCGGGCAATAAAACCGGCGCTGTTCCGCTACCACTGCGAGTATTCCAGCGTGCTGCGGCGCTCGCCGATCCCGCAGCGGGTGGTGAAGCTGTTCCACGAGTGCCTGCTGGCAGCCCATGGAACAGCCTAGCCTTTACTGGTCTTTCTTCTTGCCGAAAATCTTGAGCAGTACGCCAACCAGAATGCCGATTGCGATGCCGGTGAAAATCCAGCTGATGATACCCATGTCCGATCTCCCGCTATTGCTTTGATCTGATTATATAATCATTCGACGCGGAAAGCCCCCTCGATCATCAGCTGCCGCTGCGGCGGCGAATAGGCGATCAGTGAATTTTTGCTGTTGGACTTCTCCAGCGCAATCGCCAGCTCATCGGCGGTAATCGGCAGGTCGTCCTGCCAGAACGGCGCGATGGCGTTACGGGTAATAAAGTCAATAAGATAGCGCTCCGGGCTGTCGCGCTGCTCCGGGAACAGGCGCGCGGCCAGCTCGGCCATCAGCGCGCGCTGCTGCGGCTGTTGGCTGTCTGCCAGCAGTTCAAGGAACGGCAGCAGCAGGCGGCCGCACACCTGGCCGTGGTGATAGTCGCGCAGCGCGCCGATCTCGCCGGCGATGCCGTGGATCACCCCCAGCCCGGCGGCGCTCAGCGTCAGCCCGCCCAGATAAGAAGCCTGCATGATCGCTTCGCGCGCCGCCTCACTGCGGTTGAGCGCCGGCCAGGCATTGAGGAAGTGGCGGATGCCGGTCAGCGACATTTCACGCGTCATGGCGCTGGCGGTCTTCGACAGATAGGCTTCAAACAGGTGGGTAAAGGCGTCGATGGCGCAGTAGGCCAACACCTGGTCCGGCGCACCCGTCAGCAGCTGCGGATCGAGAATGGCGGTGTGCGGCACAAAGTTGTTGTGGCGCAGCGAGGCCTTCACCTTGCTGACCTGGGTGTCGGTGATCACCGCGTTCTGCGTCACCTCGCTGCCGGTGCCTGCGGTGGTCGGGATGGCGATCAGCGGTAAGGTGGCGCCGCTGATGTTGCTGTCGCCGACCTTTTCCATGTAGCGCAGCGTCGGCAGCGGATGCTCCACCAACGCGGCGAATGCCTTGGCGGCGTCCAGCACGCTGCCGCCGCCGATGGCCACCACGCGCCGCACTTTGCCGCGCCAGCGCGCTACCCAGGCGTCCAGCTCCTGCGGCGAAGCCTCGTGGCTGACGATCTCCGTGCCTGCCAGCAGCGGCGTCAGCTCATCCGCCAGCTCCGCATATACCGCGCCGTTGAGGAACGAGCGGCAGCTGAACAGCAGCGTCGGCTGCGGGTCGGCGAGCAGCAGCGGCATCAGCTGCCGGATGCTGCCGTAGCCGAACCAGGTTTGACGATTGGCGACTATCTGGCTGGTGGACATGGTTTCTCCTTGGCGGGCGGGGGCAAAACGACAGCATAAGCCAGCCCCGGTGAAGGAACCACCGCTTTTCGCGCCAGGCGATAATCATTAACACATTAATCATTTCGGGCTTCCCGCGGCGTCAAGTTGTGATTTGTTTAACATGTAAACAATCCCGCCCTTGCATTTCCCCGATACGAATGCTTTTTATAGAGAGACAGGCCGCAGTCAGGCAAAGGCTATCCGAAATCAGTTGATTGTTAATTTGTTAATGATGGCGAGGGCGGGTATGGACATTCAGGTAGAGCGGTTGTCAGCGGTTGTCGATGCGGTGGCCAGCCCGCGCTTCTATCCCAGCCTGTTGGCCTGGCTGGAGGGGTTCTTTGCCTTCGATAGCGCCATTGTCTACGGTTTCGAACGCGGCCAGGCGCCGCGCTGCCTGATGAAAGCGGAGCGGGAAAACAGCGACGCGGTCAACCAACTCTACCAGCAGGGCGCTTACCTGCAGGATCCGTTTTACCAGGCGCTGAACGGCGGCGGTTCGCACGAGGTGTGCACGCTGCGCCAGCTGGCGCCCTGCGGCTTTTACCACAGCGATTATTACCGCAACTTTTACCGCAAAACCGGCTGGCGCGATGAAGCCGGCGTTCTGCTGCAGCTCACGCCGCAGCGCGGGTTGGGGGTGTTCTTCGGCTCGGCGCACCGGGCGGTGGGGGTGCGTTATCCGCAACTGGCGGATCTGCGCGGCGCGCTGACGCTGGTGAAAAGCGTGGCGCGTTTGCACGGCGAAGTGGTGCCCGCGCCGGCGCGGGCAGAGAGCCAGGATGAGGGCGGCGCGCAGGCGCGCTATTTGCTGACGCCGCGCGAGCGCGAAATCGTCGATCTGATCCTCGCCGGCCACGGCTCGCAGCAGATTGCCGAGCGGCTGTTCATCAGCCTGGGCACGGTGAAAAATCACCGCAAGCACATCTACAGCAAGCTGAACATCGCTTCGCAGGCCGAGCTGTTCAGCCTGCTGCTGTCCACCCCGCAGCGGCGCAGCGCCTGAATGTTAATTTTTGGTATCAAATGTCCCCAAGGGGACATGGCGGCGGCGCTGGGCGCTCCTGATAATCCGATGTTATGGCAGAGGGTAACGGGAGTGTGCAGTGAATAACGAAATCGAATCTTTAACCTACTACGCGGCGACCAAAAAATACGATCTGCGCTTCCCCACGCTGGAAGAGGATCTGGACGTTGACGTGGTGATCATCGGCGGCGGCTTTTCCGGCATCAACACCGCGCTGGAGCTGGCGGAGAAGGGCATTACCAACATCGCCATCCTGGAGGGCCGCCATCTGGGCTACGGCGGCACCGGCCGCAACGGCGGGCAGGTGATGGCCGGCATCGGCCACGATCTCGAGAAGATCAAGCGCCATGTCGGCCCGTCCGGGCTGGAAACCATCTTTAAAATCAGCAACCTTGGCGCCGGCATCATCCGCGAGCGCATCAAGAAGTACCGCATCGACGCCGACTTTTGCTTCGGCTACGGCTACCTCGGCAGCAATGCGCGCCAGGAGAAAACCCTGCGCGGCTGGCTGAAGGAGTTCAAGGCGGTATCGCCCGACGAAGAGATCGAGCTCTACACCGGCGCAGAGGTAAAACAGGTGGTGGGCTCCGACGCCTATACCTGCGCGCTGAAGCACATGGGCGGCGGGCACGTGCATTCGCTCAATCTGTTGTTGGGTGAGGCCCAGGCGCTGAGCGGCTACGGCGTGAAAATCTTCGAAAACAGCAGCGTGCTGAACGTGGAATACGGTTCGCGCATCACCGTGCGCACCGCGATGGGCTCGGTGCGCGCCAACAAGATGCTGTGGGCGTGCAACGGTTTCCTCAACGGCATGGACCCTTATATTTACGGCAAAACCATCAACACCTATGCTTTCCAGCTGGCGACCGAGCCGCTGCCGGACGAATTGATCCGCCGGATCAGCCCGATCCGCGGCGCCTACAGCGATATCCGGCCGGTGATCGATTATTACCGGGTGACCAATGAAAACCGGCTGCTGTTCGGCAGCGCCACTCGTTTGATCGAGTATTTCCCGTCGGATCTCAAGGCCTGGAACCGCAATCTGATGCTGAAGGTGTTCCCCTATTTGCAGGACGTGAAGATCGATCTGGCCTGGGGCGGCCCGCTGTGCTGCAGCGCCAACCTGTTCCCGCAGATCGGTACGCTGCCGGACCACGACAACGTGTTCTACGTGCAGGGGTATTCCGGCTTCGGCGTGACGCCGAGCCATATCGTCTGCAAGGTGCTGGCGGAGGGCATGAGCGAAGGCTCCGATCGTTACGATCTGATGAGTTCGATCCCGCACGTCAATATCTTCGGCAAGGACAAGCTGCGCCGGGTGATGACCACCGCCGGCAAAGTTTGGCACCAGACATCCGGCTATTGGAAAGGCCGCCGTTAACCCTCAGAGGAGAGAAACATGCAACCCTTACTGCTCAAGCAACCGCTGCCGGAACTGCTGGAAATCGGCAGCGTCAGCAACCTGGGCGCCACGGTGATCGCCGGTACGCCGAACGTCGGCGTGGCCAGCATCTTTGGCGAACCGACCGACAACCTGAACTGCGGTATTTTCAGCTGCACCCGCGGCACCTTCGTGATGGAGTATCCGTTCGCCGAGCACGCCACCGTGTGGGAAGGCAGCGCGACGCTGACCGACGAACGCACCGGCAAATCGGTGCAGTATCGGGCCGGCGACTCCTGGTTTGTGGAGAAAGGCACCCCGGTGCGCTGGGAAATCACGTCGGATCGTTTTGTAAAACACTACCTCGCCATTGTGGCGGGTTGAACTTCTACGCTTGAAACGAGGGCACGCAGATGAGCGATATTACGCTGTTGCCGCAGGTGACGGCATTTCTCGGCCGCCGGCACGGCCACTATATTCAGGGCCAGGCGCTGCCTGGCCAGGGCGCAGAAAGCTTTGCGGTAATCAATCCGGGCACCGGGCAGGCCATCGCGCAGGTCAACGAGGGCGGGCAGGCCGAGGTAGACGCGGCGATGCAGGCGGCGCGGGCGGCCTTTGAGGGCGCCTGGGCCCGGGTGTCGCCGATGGAGCGCGGCAACTGCCTGACGCGGCTGGCGGATCTGCTGCAGGCCAACCGTGAAGAGCTGGCGCAGTTGGAAAGCCTGTGCTCCGGCAAAACCATTCAGCTGGCGCGCGGCCTGGAGATCGACATGGCCGCGCAGTTTCTGCGTTATTTCGCCGGCTGGTCGAGCAAGATCAGCGGCGAAACCCTCAACGTTTCTCTGCCGTCGTTCAACGGCGAACAGTACACCGCTTTCACCCGGCGCGAACCGCTGGGGGTGGTGGTAGGCATCATCCCGTGGAACTTCTCGATCATGATCGCCATCTGGAAGCTGGCGGCGGCGCTGACCTGCGGCTGCACCGTGGTGCTGAAGCCGAGCGAATACACGCCGCTGACCATGCTGCGGGTGGCCGAGCTGGCGAAGGAGGCGGGCATTCCCGACGGCGCCATCAACGTGGTGAACGGCTCCGGCGCGCGCCTTGGCCCGGCGCTGATCGCGCATCCGCACTGCGCCAAGGTCACCTTTACCGGCTCGGTGCCGACCGGCATTGCGGTCGGCAAGGCGGCGATGGAGCAGGGCATCATCCGCGCCACGCTGGAGCTGGGCGGCAAGAACGGCGCGGCCTTCCTGGCGGACGTCTCGGTGGAGAAAATGGTCGACGGCATCATCGAGGCCGGTTACCTCAATCAGGGGCAGATTTGCGCCGCGGCCGAGCGTTTTTACCTGCCGAAAAGCCATATCGATGCGGTGCTGGAATTGCTGGCCCAGCGGCTGGGGGCAATGAAGGTCGGCTCTTCGCTGGATGAAAGCACCGAGGTCGGCCCGCTGGCCAACGAGGCGCACTACCGCAAGGTGCTGAGCCTGTTCGATCGCGCGCGCGCCGACGGCAGCCAGATTGTCTGCGGCGGCCATGCGCTGGCCGGCCCGGGGTTCTTCGTGGCGCCGACCGCCATCCGCGCCAACGGACCGAACGACGTGCTGATGCGCGAGGAGACCTTCGGCCCGGTGGGCACCTTCCTGGCCTACGAAGACGAAGAGCAGATGATCGCCATGATGAACGATTCGCCCTACGGGCTGGCGGCCAGCCTGTGGACCAACGACCTCAGCAAGGCGATGCGCATGATACCGCGCATCCAGGCCGGGACGGTGTGGGTCAACATGCATACCTTCCTCGATCCGGCGTTGCCGTTCGGCGGGGTGAAGTCGTCCGGCATCGGCCGTGAGTTCGGCAGCGCCTTTATCGAGCATTACACCGAGCTGAAATCGGTGATGGTGCGTTACTGACGGCCCTGGCCTCTCTCCCGCCCGGGGGAGAGGCGTTTTGCGTTATCCCAGCGCCCGCGCGATAAAATCGGTGATCCGCTTCAGGATCTGATCCCTGTTGATCTCGTTAAAGCTTTCATGACGCCCGCCGGGGTTGATCATGCGTTCCAAATCGCTGCCTTTCAGAATATCGATGGCGGTTTGCGTTTCGGCCGGCAGCACCAGGCGATCGTCGTCGCCGTGGATCCACAGGGTGGGCAGGGCGCCGAAGCCCGGGCCGGCGTTGATGTTGGCCAGCATCTGCTGCATGGCGCGCAATGTGGGGCGTTTGAACGGCCCGTGCCACACCAGCGGATCGGCCTGATAGGCGGCGCCGACCGCCGGATCGCGCGACAGGGTGGCGATATCCAGCGGCGTATCGGGGATCTCCGCCAGCGCAAGCAGATCGGAGATCTGTGTTTTTCTGCCGATCAGCGGGCCGGAGAGCACCAGTGCGCGCACGCCGTCGCCGTAGCGCTGCACGTAGCGGGTGGCGATCATGCCGCCCATCGAGTGGCCAATCACCACCAGCGGCAGATCGGGATGTTCTTGCCGAACATGGCTCACTACGCGCTCCACGTCGTCGACCACCGCGTCGTAGTCTTCAATCAATACGCGTTCGCCCTGCGACAGCCCGTGGCCGAGATGGTCGGGGCCGAACACCCGCGCGCCCTGCGCCTGCAGCGTGCGCGCCACATACTGATAACGACCGAGATGCTCGCCGTAGCCGTGCACCAGCAGCGCCAGATAGCCAGGGCGGTCATTGCCCCAGTCGTGCAGCGCAATATCGCCATGGCCGCCTTTGATAAAGCTGACTTTCTGTTCGTACATATTATTTTTCTCATGCGAGGGGCATCGGAAGTCATATTCAGCGTAGCGGTAACGGGGCAGGTTGTCAGGGGCGCTTGATGCGGCGACAGCGTCAGCCGGTTAATGCGGCCAATCCACCACCAGGCCGACAGCCGGAGGCCGCGCCATAAATGGCGAATTGGACTACAGGGTAAGTTCCTCCGCCATCAGCCGGGCGGTGAGGGTTTCAGCCGTGGGCGATAAAACCGCTGGAAACCAGCTCGGTGCGGTTCACCACCTCGGTCTTGGCGAAGATATTGCGCATGTGGGTTTTCACCGTCGACAGGGAAATGCCCAGCTTGAGCGCGATGCGTTTGTTGCTGGCGCCTTCGCGCACCATATTGACGATTTCCTGCTCTTTGGCGGTCAACAGCTGCGCTTCGCCCCCGGGCAGCAGATCGCGCGTCGCCAGTTCGATCAGCGGCAGCACCGCCCGCAGGCGGCCGCGCTCCACCTCGGTAAACGGCGTATCGCGGATCAGCGACACCCCGGCGATAATGCGTTTGCGCTGGCGGATGAAAATCTCGGTAATGTCGCGCATGTCATTTGGCAACATAAAGTCATGATAGTAATGACGATTGTCGGCGATCATCGCCGAACTCATGGCGACCATGGTGGTGTCTTGCCGGTGGAAGTTGGCCGGTTTCATCGGATCCAATTGCTGGAAGTGGTTCAAATACTGGTGATGGGTTTGGTCGGAGATGCCGTGCAAAATATAGTGATCGGGCCGCAGGTCCGGATCGACCAGATAAAACACCCCGGCGGACACTGGGATCAGATGCGCAATGGTCGCCAGACAGCTGTTGATAAAGGCATCGGAAGCTGTGGTGTGCATGATTACTTTCCTCCCTTTATCATTCAATCTGAGAGTATTTGTGGTCAATATATGAACGATACAAGCATAGTTGCAGCAAATTGGCAACACAATAAAAACATATTAACAACGTGAGCCCGATTGCAATAAAATACATAAATAACAAGATGACAGCTGGCCTTATATCGGCATAACACCCTGGCCTATTGTCAGTTTCATTAATACATTAATAAAATTTTGTGCCTTTTTGTGCCCTTTTCCCACTGAATTTACAGCGGTTTCCTATTATTAACCCATTGCGGTAGCGCCAGCGTTCGGCGTGCTGCATTCCACCGTTACCGTTCCGGCTCCTCGTTCTTAAGAACGATAGCCAGGCTTTTCCGTTGCTTCCTAGACTGCAAATGAAGATAACGGCAGCCGGCGGCAAAAGGGTAAGACGAAAAAACTATGACCTTTCTCGGTTTGAGGGGTTCGGTTGTTCAACCCGCATGGCAATTGCAGGGAACGAGATGATGATGAAGAAGAAAACGCTGGCGGTGGCGCTGGGCGGTGCACTGGGCGGCATGGCGCACGCGGCGGACGCCGAGCGGCCCAACGTGCTGATTATTTTGGTCGACGACATGGGGTATTCCGACATCAGCCCGTTCGGCGGCGAGATCCCCACCCCTAACCTGCAGGCGCTGGCCGAACAGGGCGTGCGCATGAGCCAGTATTACACCTCGCCGATGTCCGCACCGGCGCGTTCGATGCTGATGACCGGCAACACCAATCAGCAGGCCGGCATGGGCGGCATGTGGTGGTATGAAAGCACCGCGGCGCAGCCGGGGTACGAGATGCGCCTGACCGACCGGGTGACCACCCTGCCCGAACGTTTCCGCGATGCCGGCTACGCCACCATGATGGCGGGCAAATGGCATCTGGGGTATGTCGATGGCGCCAAGCCGACCGACCGCGGCTTTGAGCGCGCGTTCGCCTTTATGGGCGGAGGCACCAGCCATTTCGACGATGCCAAGCCGCTGGGCACCGTCGAAGCCTTCCATACTTTTTACACCCTGAACGGCAAGCGCGTCTCGCTGCCGCAGGATTTCTATTCCAGCAAGGCCTACGCCACCCAGTTGGAGCAGTGGATCCGCGATACGCCGCAGGATAAGCCGATCTTCGCTTACCTGGCCTTTACCGCGCCGCACGATCCGCTGCAGGCGCCGGACGACTGGATCGCCAGGTTCGACGGCAAATATGACGCCGGTTACCAGCAGGCCTATCAGCAACGCATTCAGCGGCTGAAGGCGTTGGGGATCATTTCCGACCATACGCCGATGCCGACGCTGACGCTGGATAAGGAATGGCGGGCGATGACGCCGGAGCAGCAGAAATACGCGGCGAAAACCATGCAGGTGTATGCGGCGATGATCGCCTATATGGACGATCAGGTCGGCGAGGTGTTGAAGACGCTGAAACAGACCGGGCGCGACAAGAACACGGTGGTGATTTTCGCCACCGACAACGGCGCCAATCCGGCCAGCGGTTTTTACTACGGCTCGGACCCGGCGTACTGGCGGCAGTTCGACAACAGCTACGCCAATATCGGCCGCAAGGGCTCCTTTATCTCTTACGGCCCGCACTGGGCTAACGTCAGCGATGCGCCTTACGCCAACTACCATAAAACCACCAGCGCGCAGGGCGGCATCAATACCGATTTCATCATCTCGGCACCGCAGCTGAAGGGGCGTGGCGGCATCGATAAAACGCCGATGGCGGTGTATGACATCGCGCCGACGCTGTACGAGTACGCCGGTATCGATGCCGGTAAGCCGTTGAAGGGCAAACCGACGTTGCCGATGGTGGGGGTCAGCTTCAAGCGTTATTTCAGCGGCGATGCCGACAGCGTGCCGCGCTCGACCTACGGCGTGGAGCTGCATAATCAGGCGGCCTATGTGGACGGCATCTGGAAGCTGCGCCGGCTGGTGAAAGCCGGACCGACGGCGCAGATGGCCCCCTGGGGGCTGTTCAACCTGCAGGACGATCCGCTCGAGACGCACGACCTGGCCGCCGCCCACCCCGAGCGGGTTAAGCGGTTGAGCGAGGCGTATCGGCAGTACGCCGACAAAGGCATGGTGATCGAAGCCAAGGGCGCCAAGATCGATTACCTCGGGGTGGACGCTAAAACCGGCGGCTACATTGGCCTCGATCCCGTCACCCATAAGCCCTTGCCGCAGGCGGCGGAATGAACCTGGCCCAGCTGCGCGCGCAGCAGATCCCGATCGCCGCTGAACCGCGCGCGGCGGCGCCTTTCCACCTGCTGGTGAAGCCTATTGGCGCCGGCTGCAATCTGGCCTGCAACTACTGCTACTACCCGCAGCGACAGGGCGAGCGAACGAAAAAGATGGACGACGGGCTGCTGGAAGATTTTATCCGCCGCTATATCGCCGCCCAGCCGCGCTACAGCCGCGAGATTAACTTTGTCTGGCAGGGCGGTGAGCCGCTGCTGGCGGGGATCGGCTTTTACAAGCGGGCGTTGGCGCTGCAGCAAAAGTACGCGCCGCCGGGCGTACGCATCAGCAACAGCCTGCAGACCAACGGCACGTTGCTGAACGCCGCCTGGTGCCGGTTGTTCAAGCAGCACGAGTTTATTATCGGCGTCAGCCTTGACGGCGACCGGCAGATTCAGGATGCGCATCGGCCGGATAAGCGCGGCGGCGGCAGCTATGAGGCGGCGCTGCGCGGCATCGCGCTGCTGCAGCAGCACCGCATCGAGTTCAACCTGCTGGTGGTGGTGCACGACGGCGTGGCGGATCGCGCGCAGGCAATGTACGACCATTTTGTCGCCCTCGGCGCCCGTTACCTGCAGTTTCAACCGCTGATGCTGGAGGGCGACGCCCCGGCCGCCGGGTACGGGCTGAGCGCCGCCAACTGGGGGCGCTTCATGCTGGCGGTCTACCGCCGCTGGCGCGGGCAGGGGCATTGGGGCAAGGTGTTCGTGATGAACATCGAGCACGTTTACGCGCAGTATTTCACCCAGGTCAGCCCCAGCTGCGTGCATGCCGAGCGCTGCGGCGGCAATCTGGTGATGGAGCCGGATGGCCGCCTCTATGCCTGCGATCACCTGATCGACGCGCAGCACTATCTGGGGCATTTCGATCTGCGCACGCCGTTCGCGGACCATGCCGCGGCGGCGGCCGCGATGGCGTTCGGCCAGGATAAAAGCCTGCGCCGCGAATGCCAGAGCTGCAGCGTGAAAAGCGTCTGCCAGGGCGGCTGCCCGGCGCACGTCGGCGCCGATCGCTACAATCGGCTGTGCGCCGGTTATTACGCCTTCTTTTCCGCGCTGCTTGAGCCGCTGCGCGCCTATCCGCGCAGCCCGCAGGGCGCCATGCAGTGGCGCGCCGCTGTGAGCGGCAGCACAGGTTGAGCCCCGCTCGTCCTTAAGGACGATAGTCAGCATTTTCCTTTCCTCTCTATAGTGAGATTACCGCCGCTGGCGGTGAAAAAACCTGCAAACATCAGGGCGAAAACTATAAGAGGAAATAACCATGAACCTGTCGTCGCGGCTGCACGCCCATCTTGAACGGGGCAAGGTCGGATTCCCCACCACGCTG